>LSQX01034859.1_pt1 | contig 15938 bp, 10 predicted proteins | sample 654561 | NCBI WGS metagenome assembly LSQX01 (sample SAMN04489861, study PRJNA283612) | anaerobic digester metagenome | isolation source: 4 biogas reactors fed with cattle manure at either 37C or 55C with and... | place: Denmark: Kongens Lyngby | collected 2014 | reverse complement strand
TTACACAAAAATTTGGACTTGATCATAGCAAATAAAAATTTATTAAAAGAGTGGAGGTAATGACCATGGAAAAAACCAGGCTGGGTTTAATCGGATGCGGTGGAATGGGAAACTATCATGCCAAGATTTTAGCTGAAATGGATGAGGTGGAAATTGTCGGGGTATGCGATCTGATCGAAGAAAAGGCCAGAAAGCTGGGCGAAACGCTGGGAGTGAAGTGGTGTACGGATTATCATGACCTGCTTCCGCATGTGGAAGCTGTATGGGTGTGTACCGAGCCTTTTAACCGGAGAGAAATAGTGATCACATGTGCAAAAGAAGGAAAGCATATTTTTACCGAAAAGCCAATATGCAATAATCTTGAGGATGCGGTTGCCATGGTGGATGCGGCGGAATCAGCCGGTGTTGTATACATGCTGGGTTACTGCCTTAGGTTTTGGAATCCCTACAAACTGATGCATGATATCTTCGCATCGGGTGAGTTGGGTGAATTGGTAAATTGCTGGACCCGGCGATACATGCCTGTCGATATGAGCAATTCATGGTACGGATGGCAGGAGAAGAGCGGCGGTGTTGTACTGGACTTTGGAAGCCATGATATTGATTGGCTGCGCTGGATTGGGGGCGATGCAAAAACCGTCTTTGCCAATACAGCCATGGTGCGTCCTACCATGCACGCCGATGAACATGGACAGGCGCTTATGTTGTTTAAGAACGGGGGTATGGGGACCTGCGATGTCAGTTGGTCATCCTGGCTGAGCGAAAGTTCAGTTGGGTTGGTGGGCACAAAAGGCGCCATTATTGTAGGACGTGACGGAAAAATCCGTAAAAAAATAGGAGACGGTGAGGAGCTCATATTGGAGGAGGACAGCGTAGTGGATGTAAATCCAAAGGGTGAACTGGGCAAGAAGGATGAAAAAGGGAATATTCAAAGAATAGAGGTTCCGGATGAAACCATTCAGCAGCATTTCTTCCGTTGCATACGGGAGAATCTAGTACCCATTACGCCGGCTATTGAAGGGCTGAAGACTCTTGCAACGGTTAAGGCTATTCATAAATCCGCAGCCACTGGTACAGCGGTTGAGGTAGGTGAAATATAATATGAAAAAGGCCATTTGCTTGGGCTGTATACCCGGAGAAACGGCGGAAGAAAAGTTTGCCAACGCCGTAACAGCGGGATTTGACGGTGTTGAAGTGGGCACTTTGATCGACACTGCTCAAATGAGATCCTATAAAAGATTATCACAAATATACAAAAGCAAATGTATCATATTTAATTACTAATTTTACAGAAGAAAATATTGACGAAGCTATTGAATATAGCTGCTTGGCGGGTATGGAATACCTTTACCATCCTGAACCTTTTGAAAATTGGGGGCATTTTCAACTATCGCGCTTTGCTTTTCCACATGGTGATGATGGTCTGAAAGCATGTGTAGAAAAAGCAAAAGCCAAAGGTATTCACTTGGGATTACATACTCTTAGCAATTTTACTTCTCCAAACGATCCTTATGTAACGCCGCATCCTCATAAAAACTTGCTTGTAATGGGAACGGCAGTGTTAAAGGCTTCTATTGATATAAATGATAGGGAGATACCTGTTGATAATGGGGAATATTTCAGAGTTAGATCTACACTTAACACTGTTAGAATAGGAGACGAGCTCATTCAGTATGAAAGCATATCTGAAAACGAGGAAACCGGGGAATGTGTTCTTTTAGGATGCAAACGCGGCGCTTTTGGTACTATTGCAAAGTCATATATGGCAGGAGAAGTGGTATCTCGTTTATGGGATTATTCTTATAGAACATTTTTTCCTGACTTAACCTTGCAGGATCAATTTGCTAAAAGATTGGGCGAGCTTTTTCGGTATACCGGTATGAGACTGATTTCTTTTGACGGTCTGGAAGGTTGTTGTTATACTGGACATGAGGAGTATGCTTGTAATCGATTTGTAAAAATGTGTTACGATTTGTGGAATACTGAGGTAATTAACGATGCCAGCATGTTAACCCATTACCTGTGGCATATACATACTCGTATGAATTGGGGTGAACCGTGGGGGGCAACTATGCGCGAGGGTATGTATGAATACCGCCAGGGGAATCAGGATTACTTCCGAAGAAATATGTTGCCACCTATGTTAGGATGGTTTTTAATACGACTTGCAACGAGAGAGTTTGAAGCTACTACGCTTGATGATATTGAATGGATGCTATCTAAGGCTGCTGGTTATCGAGCTGGCTTTGCATTATATGCGACTATGGGAGAATTGCAACAGCATGGGTTAACAACCAGATTATTAAAAGCAGTTAAAGAATGGGAAAAGATGAGAATGACATGTACCCTTCCTGACGAATTATGTGATAAAATGAAGTTAGCTGAAACTGATTGGCATTTAGAGCCGGTTGAGGGAGGTTGGATTCTCTATCAAGTTGATATATCAAGACCATATCGATGCAGCTATGAAAAGTTACAACCTGGCCAGCCTGGGGGTGCTGATTGGATTTATGTAAATCCATATAAAGCGCAACCCTTAGTTTTTCGCATGAAGGTAGGACACTGGAATGATGGACTTGATGGCTATATTGATTCACCTGCTCTACAGGTAGCGGGAAAATATATCGTCTTTCATACTCAGATTGAATCAGGGCAGTATCTGGTTTATGAGGGAGGAAAAGATGCTATATTGTATGATAGCAATTTTAATACTATAAAGGATGTTAAGATATCTGGCTGCATTCCTATGATTGCTGCTGGTCAACAAACAATATCTTTTTCTTGCGAGTTTGTAGGTAGAGAAAAGCCTAATGTTGAAGTGAAATTCTTTACCCAGAGTGAGGGTATATATACCGGAAAACCGTTGAATAAAAGAGAAGGGAAGGGTGTAATGATGAAGAATTTTAGAATAGGAGTTATGGCTGACAGCTTCAGATTAGGTCTGGAAGGAGGAATAAAGAAGGCGGCGGAAGTGGGAGCGCAGGGGATTCAACTCTATGCCGCGGGTGGTGAAATGTCTCCAGAAAAACTGACTGCAAACCGCAAGAAGGAAATTTTGGATTTGATTAAATCCAACGGGCTGGTGGTATCCGCATTGTGCAGTGAGATGGGAGGATTTATCCATGAGCCTGCCAAAAACAGCGAAAAGATTGAGAAAACAAAAAGAATAATGGATTTGGCTCTGGAGATGGAAACTAATGTGGTTACCGCCCATATTGGAGTGGTTCCGCAGGACAACAGCATTGATGCATATAAAATATTGCAGGATGCATGTGGATCTTTAGGCGAATATGGGCGGAAGATCGGTGTTATTTTTGCCATTGAAACGGGACCTGAGAAGGCCGAGGTATTGAAAGCTTTTTTGGATTCGCTGAAAGCTACTGGAGGGTTGGGAGTAAATTTGGATCCGGCCAATCTGGTAATGGTGGTGGGAGATGATCCTGTAAAGGGAGTTTATACTCTGCAGGATTATATTGTACATACCCATGCCAAGGATGGAATAATGCTTCGTCCCTCATATCCCGAGAAGGTGTATGGAAATGTGCCCGAAGGATATATTGAAGACGATGGCAAACCAAACTTTATTGAAGTGCCATTGGGAGAGGGTCAGGTTGATTTCAAAGGATGGCTGAAGGCATTGGAGGACATTGGATATAACGGGTTTTTGACAATTGAGAGAGAAGTGGGAGACAACCCGGAGAAGGATATCAGGATGGCTGTTGATTTCCTGAAATCGTTTATAGGTTAATATTTTGACTAAGTAATATAGAATAAAAACATAGCGTTAAAACTGTATACAAATTATGGGCTTAATTATTTAATGGATACCTGCTACCGATTCAGCAAATAGTAAATGATGGTTTTGTTCAAGGAATCAATTGGAAAGGGTAGTGTTAGTGCCAAGGTATCCTTTTTTTGTGTGTGAAAAGGAATAGTATAATTATGACAATTTTCATTTTGGATTTGTCTATATGAAGAATTTTATAAATATAAGCGTTTAATATGGAAAATTTATAATATTGTTATTAGAATATTAAGAGAACGGTAAATAAAACCAAGTGGTTGGCTAAGTCATTAATAGATGGGATGAAAGGAGGTGTCTTATGGACAGGCCAAATATTCTTTTTATCATGTCTGATGACCACGCATCACATGCGATTAGCTGCTACTCAGGAAGGATAAATCAGACACCAAATATCGACAGGATAGCAAACGAGGGTGCGCGGCTGGATAACTGTTTTTGTACAAATTCTATATGTTCCCCTAGTCGTGCAACAATATTGACGGGCAAATACAGCCATTTAAACGGTGTTAAGACATTGGCTGACAAATTTGACGGCAGACAGCCTCATGTGGCTAAATTGCTACAGCAAGGCGGATATCAGACCTGTATAATTGGCAAATGGCATCTGGGACATGGTGGTAACAGCGATCCCACCGGTTTTGATTATTGGTGTGTATTACCCGGTCAAGGGGAATATCACAATCCTGTATTTTACGATATGGGTGAAGAAAAGCAATATAGGGGGTATGCTACCGATATTATCACAGATATGTGCATAGATTGGCTGAACAATCGGGACAGAAATCGCCCATTCTTTTTGATGTGTCATCATAAAGCACCCCATCGACCGTGGGAGCCTTCGGAAAAATATATGGCACTTTATGAAGATGTTGATATCCCCGAGCCTGAAACATTATTTGATGATTATGATACCCGAAGTGATGCTGCCAGATTGGCCGAGATGAGAATCAGCCATCATTTGACCAGGACGGATGTAAAAGAAGATCCTCCTGTACATATGGAAGGTAAGGAGCTGACCAGATGGTATTATCAGAGATACATAAAGGATTATTTGCGTTGTATTGCATCCATTGACGAAAGTGTGGGAAGATTGCTTGACTATTTGGATAAAGAGGGTATTGCGGGTAATACCGTTGTTATTTATACTTCGGATCAGGGCTTTTTCCTCGGAGATCATGGCTGGTATGATAAGCGATTTATGTACGAGGAATCTCTGCGGATGCCTTTCTTAATACGCTATCCTGAAGGTATAAAGCCGGGAACCATAATAAAAGACATAATAATAAATACTGATTTTGCACCCACATTCCTGGATTATGCCGGGCTTAATATACCCGATGACATGCAGGGCTACAGCATACGTCCCATCCTTGAAGGGAAAGAAGTAGATGGATGGAGACATGCCATGTACTACAGATACTGGATGGATAGGGATGATCACTGTGTAGCAGCCCATTATGGAATTCGAACTAAAAGATATAAGCTAATATGCTACTATGCTCCCGGACGATATTATAATGGCGAATATCCAAAGAGTGCGAAAGATACCAAATGGCCCCAGTGGGAGTTGTTTGACCTGCACAACGATAAATACGAGCTGAAAAATGTATATGGTGATTCCGCATATGCTGATGTGGTAAAAGAACTAAAGGAAGAACTGGATAGATTGAGGAAAGAGTTAAAGGATGATGATTAAATCAAATATAAAAACAGTCAAATTATGAAGAATAAGTTCTTTCAGTATTTTATGACTTCAGTAATAACTAAGAAACGGAGGTAAGCATGGAAATGAAGGACATGATTGTCGAATATCATAAAATGCGCCCATCTCAGATTGTCAAAAGGCGAACTGAGCTCCCTGTAGCATATATGGGAGTTGGAACTATTGAATGGCATGGTCTACATAATCCAATCGGACTCGATGGTTTAAAGGCCAATGGAATTGCTTGTTATCTGGCTAAAAGGTTGGGGGGCATCGTGATGCCAACTCAGTACTGGGGAGATAACCGAAAGGAGATAGCGGAATTGGAATTTGACCCCAAAGTGAATCCCTGGATCCCCCCACAAATAGATGATCATACATTGGTCATAGCTGAACTGATGCAATTGGATAAGAATAAGTTCCTAAAAGATGCCGAACGATGTACTCAACTGGGAGGATGGCGGCTTTGGATAGAGCTTATGGTCAGGACTTTATTTCAAATAGAAACATTGGGATTTGAAAAGGTTGTAATAATACCTGGCCATTATCCACTTTTTACACCTTTGCAGAATGCGATTGCTAAGTATAAGGAAGATGGTGGTGCCTGTAAAGTACTAATGCTGACTGATCAGATGTATTCTGACGATGGCAAGTCGGGAGATCACGCAGCAATGTTTGAAACATCTCTCATGATGGCACTTTATCCCGAATTGGTGGATATCAATGAATTAGGCAGTGACTTAAATAAAATCCCAGTAGGTGTATTAGGAGATGATCCTAGAGTATATGCCTCCAAGGAATTTGGATTTCAGGTGCTGAAGAAGTTCGAAGAAATTGTTAGCAATTTTATAAAATCATAATGGATTCCTAGCTCTTATCTGGTATTTCGGGAAAGGCAAGTGGCGGCATTTCCCGCAGTCGGATATGGAATGGAAATGGTGGACTTCTAAATCATACCGAGTTCGAGGATTACCGAGGGTGCTAGCTACTACACCTTTATCCTTTTCCACTTACCCGAATTGAACCTGAGCAGTACGAGCAGAGATCGAATCATCTGGTCTACTACGAATCCCAGCCATGCACCATGTAGTCCCCAATCCAACACGTAAATAGCCAGCATGGCCAATCCCGGGCGTATCAGCAGCACGGTGAAAAATATGATAACCGCTATTGCTCTGGTATCGCCCGCTCCTCTTAATGCACCGCTTAAAATAAACTGAGAGGACTGGAACGGCTGGGCAAAAGCTACGAATGCTAGTATTTGCCCACCCAGGGCCAACACTGAAGCATCATCGGTATACATTGAAATTATGGGTTTTCTGAATACCCAAAAAGACAATCCCATCATAATGGAAATGGTCATACCGATGCGCCTGGTATATCTGCTGTATGCTTGGGCCATATCAGGGCGTTTTTTACCAAGGCTTTGTCCGACCAGCGATGTGGCCGACACCGCAAAAGCCCGGCCGTTCATAAACGACATGGATTGAATATTAGTGCATATATTGTGCGTTGCAAACGCCAGGTTGCCGAGTGATGCAACGGCTCTGGTATAGGTTATATGACCCATGCGTAAAAGCAGCTGTTCAACCATGGACGGGATGCCTATTCTGAATATGCTTTTTATAACCTTCCACTGTGGCATAAACCCATCCTTAAACCGCAGGTGCAGGTAATTATTTCCGCGCAAAATTACAATTGAAGCCAGTATAAAGGCGACACACTGACCTATTACGGTAGCCAGAGATGCTCCCATCACTTCCATTCTGGGAAAGCCAAAATGCCCGTAAATAAGTAAATAGTTGAAAATAACGTTGAATACATTGGCAGCGGTGTTATAAATCATGGCTGTCTTGGAATTTCCGATACCGCGCAAGGCCGCGGTGATGGTGCTTGTCAATGCAAGAATGACAAAGCCCAACATCTGGATTTGCAAGTAGCCGGTGGCTGCGTTGAGTGTCTGAGCATCTTCTGCCCCCATAAAACGGATTATCGGTTCCGAAAAAATAAAACCGATACCTGAGGTAATGGCCGATAAGACAAAGGTAATCAGCAATGCCTGACGAAGAACCATATTGGTTTTTTTGTCGTCTCCTTCGCCTTTATACCTTGCAATCAAAGCCGTTGCTCCCACATTCATAGACATAAAGGCGGCCATCAGCAGGAATTTCGGCTGGCTGGTAAGACCTACAGCGGAAATTGCCCATGGCCCCAGCTGTCCCACCATGATCATATCGACCATAGATACCAGTTGCGTCAAAATAAATTCCATGAAAGCCGGCCAGGCTATCCGTACAATATCTATGCAAAGCATTTTAGCTGTTACCTGAGGGGGCAGAACTTTACTGACTCGTTCCTGTTGGCCATAGATATTCGTATCATCACCTGGTTCTACTAAATCTAAAGCCATTTGAACTTTCTTGGGAGGTTTATGTATAAAGTTGCAAATATTTGAGATGTTGAGTTTAATATTCACCTTTTCTGGCACACTTCCCTTATAAAATGAATATTACATGTCTTAATAATAATAACATAAATAAAAATATTATACAATGATACAAAAACTTGTTTTGCCGCTGAAAATTGAGTACTGCTTATCTTTGGATTTACGATAAAGCAATTGTTTTTCCAGCTTTATGCCTGAAATATGAGTTAATTAAAATAATAATGGGAATTGCAATATATATCATCTCTAACAGGCCGGAATGTTTCGGCACTTTAATTATAAAAACGGAAGGGATAATGAATTTTGAAAGCCCTATAATCAGCTTTATCCTTTTTATTACCTTATGCAAAATTACCTGTAATCATAGAACATTTCCTCCTGCTTTGGCTGGTTTTTGAGCTCCAAAACCTTTGATTTCTAAAATAGTTACTGGTGTAGCATGTGATGCCACTGATACTATTTAGAACTATTTAGCTGCCAACGACAGAGAATATCAAAAATGCGGGATAAGCGCGGGTATTGGGTTGTCAAATCCGGAACACGGCGAAGTTTATTAAAGCTTGACAAATACAGCAATTGGCAAAATGATAAGTTTTTTTATATATAAAACAAACAGATGATTTCATAAGAAATAACATTTAAGTTAGTGTAAAATTACTCTGGGNNAAGTATGATATAGATATCCAAATTTTTACTGTTTAATTTGTAAAACCTTACGGTGTCATGGGAAGGGTGGAGATTTTCGAGCGTTAGCGAGAAAATACTACCCGACCTTGACACCGTATATAAAATGATATAATTGGGGAAGGAGTGTTGAGATGTATAATAAAGATGAAGACATGCAAACTGTCGGAACACCGAAGGAACCAATCAGTGACGGACAGTACATAGTGTTTGGTGTACATAATGAAAAAAGAGGTGTGTTGGCACTCCGGCTATCCTGTTCAAAAAACGGCGTCTGGCGGCTTCAAAGCACAGATACCTATGATACTTGTGGGGTTCACACATCTGATGGATTGCCTAAATTCTCAGAAAAAGGAGCCGCAGTAACATTAGCAAATGATCTGGGTGAAAAATGGGAAGATCCATGCTGTAATCTAGAGCTTTCCCAGATTGATAGTTGCTACGAAATAAAAACAGAACACGGCAGATGTGCTACGCTATCTTTAGACCCGTTCCGACTGAGTTTTAAGGGTGACAAAAATGTGGAGCGAACCGCAATAACTGATATATCGGCAGATGAACGTAGCATTACGCTATATGGTCCTCTTGCAGAAGATGAATATATATATGGGACAGGTCAACGCTTTAATAGGGTTAATCAACGAGGAAAAATCTGTACAATGATGGCAATTGATAAATGGTGCCAAACTGAAGGCAATAGCTATATGCCCATTCCTTTTATAATAAGTTCACGGGGCTATGGGCTGTTCATGGATCGTTTTGAGCTTTCCATATTTGATTTAGGAGGTCAAAAAGACGACCAGTGGTCAATCTCTATTCAAGGAGCACCTATTGACTTTCGAGTATTTATAGAAGATGATCCTAAAAAAATACTTGAAAGCTACGCTCAATTGACCGGTTTTTCACCGATGCCTGCAGATTGGTTATTCGGTATTTTCGTCTGCCGTCATGCACGGTTAAGAGAGCTGGCATCATACGAAAATGTAATGGAAGTAACACGTATGATGGAGAAACACGGATTTCCATGGGACGGTATAATTCTTGAGGGATGGCAGGCTTACGACACCAAGACCTATCCGGAATTGAAAAAAACGGTTGCTGCTTTGCATGCGATGGGTAAGAAAGTACTTGTTTACCAAGCATGTGGTAGAATCAGCCATACCAACAAGGAGGAAATACGTAAGTACTTTTTTGACGTGTTAGATGCAAAAAAAGAATATTTTGTTAAGACTAAAGATGGTGAAACACTTCTTCCTGAGACAAACTCATATAATCCAATGGACAATCCCGATGGCAGATATTCCGAATACGTTGATCTAACTAACCCGGAGGCATATGAATGGTGGTTTGGGAACGTTTGGAAAAAACTTGTTTGTGATATTGGTATTGATGGTGCGAAGATCGACTTTTGCGAACAGTTTCCTGAGCATATTGAGCTTATGTTTTATAATGGCAGGGAAACCCGTGGTGCACATCATTGGTATCCTACCCTTTTTAATGCCCTAATGTACCGGTTTTATAATGAAAACAGGCCGGAAGGCGGAATGTGCTTTTCACGTGGTGGAAGCATTGGAGCACAAAGATATCCTTTCTTATGGGCGGGAGATCAAAGACGTGAATGGGTATTTCTACGAGCTATTTTAAGGGCAATTCTAAGCAGTGGATTGTCAGGAGTTCCATTCATGAGCCATGATCTTGCCGGATATATGCCCGCAAATGATCCAGAGGCAAACCCAGAACCGAAAGTTTTCGTAAGAGGTACGCAATTTGGATGTTTTACTCTCAATATGCAAACCCATGGGACAGTAACAAGGCCTTACGAATTTGAGAAGGATATAAGGGAATTATATCGCATTTACAGTGAAGTCCATCAAGCTTTGCGTCCATACTTGGTAGAACAGAGTCGGATTGCATGTACAACCGGCCTACCACCTATACGTCATTTATTCTTATATGACCATACTGATCCCAGGACCTTTGATATTGAAGACCAATATATGCTGGGAGATGCCTTGCTGATAGCACCCGTTTTTGAAGATACAGAGAAGCGCGACGTATATCTTCCGCAGGGAGAGTGGCAGGAATTATTCAGTGGAGATATTTATACAGGACGACAAATGTTAAAAGATTATCCCTCCCCGTTTACCCGAATTCCCGTATTCTATAATAAAAATAATAAATCTGCATGTATAAGAGATGTACTGGGTAAAATCAAAGAGATAATAAAAGATTTATAATAAGAAAATGATGAATTTCTAAATGGCAGAGTAAAAAACTGATACTCAAACTATCTTTCTTCAATTGGGTACTTCGTCTGCATAAAATATTAACAAGAACGAGGGTGGTATAAATGCAGGCTAAAGCTAAGGCAACTTCTTTTTCGCAACGTAAAAGTAAGTTGATTAAGGATATAAAAAGGGATAAGCTTCTACTGACTATGCTCATTATACCATTGTTGTACTACGCAATATTCCATTATGGCCCCATGTATGGTGCACAGATAGCTTTTAAAGACTATAAATTTTTAAAGGGAATTTTCGGGAGCGAATGGGTCGGTTTAAAAAACTTTAAGATGATGTTTGAACAGCCGAGTTTTCTACAAGTTTTTCTGAATACTATAATAATAAGCACATATAAGTTAATATTTGGCTATCCTGCTCCAATAATATTTGCTTTAATTCTGAGTGAGGTTCATCACGTAAAATTTAAAAAAACAGTCCAGACTGTTACTTATCTGCCTCATTTTATATCATGGGTTATATTAGCAGGTATGTTTTTAACATTTCTATCTCCTTCCATCGGACCTATAAATCTATTAATTAAATCGTTGGGATTAAAGCCCATATTCTTTCTCGGAGATCCCAAGCTGTTTAGGGGAGTCTTAGTAGCAACAAGTGTATGGAAAGGTTTTGGTTGGGGATCCATTATATATTTAGCAGCTATAAGCGGAATTGATCCAGAATTATACGAAGCAGCCATTATTGATGGTGCAAATAGGTTTGATAGAATGCGCTATATAACCATTCCATCAATAGCTCCGGCAATATCCATAACGTTTATATTTGCAGTTGGCAGCATAATAAACGACGACTTCGATCAGATTTTCAATCTTTTGAACGATGCTGTATTGAGTGTTGGTGAAGTTATAAGCACATATACATATAGGAGAGGGCTTATTAGACATGAATATAGTTATTCTGCTGCAGTTGGCTTATTCAAGAATGTTATCAGTTTTGTATTAGTAATTATTACAAACTTCTTCACAAAGAAAATAAGCGATGGCGAATATGGTATTTGGTGATATTTAGAATAACAATGTTAGCAAGAGGGGAATAAATATGGGTAAAAAGAGAATGTATACGTTTGACTATATTAATTATTGTATACTTACATTGCTAATGATATCTACATTACTACCGTTTTTATATATAGTAATTGTTTCATTTATGAGAGATACAATGAATATAAGATTTCAAAGTATAAATATAAATAATTTGAGTATAGCAGCTTACAAGCGGGTTTTTGAATCAAAGTTTATTGTGTCGGGAGCCCGCATGTCGGTAATGAGGACCTTATTAGGAGTAGCATTTACGTTGTTTTGTACGATAATGACTGCATATCCTTTATCAAAAAAAAGATTACCTGGGAGACTGATTTATACATCAATAATGGTTTTCACAATGTTCTTCAGCGGAGGCTTGATACCAACATATATTCTAATAAAGAATTTAAAATTACTTGATACTATTTGGTCCTTAGTGTTACCCGGATTAATTTCAACCTATAATATGTTACTTATGCGAAATTTCTTTATGGCAATACCTGAGTCCTTAGAGGAATCAGCAAAACTTGATGGTGCAAATGACTTCATAATCTTGTTTAGAATAATATTACCCGTTTCAGTTCCTATTATTGCCACAGTAGCATTATGGACAGCAGTTGGGCATTGGAATGCCTGGTTTGATTGCATGATTTACATAACTGAAAGCAGTAAACTTGTTTTACAGGTGGTGTTAAGGAGAATAGTCCTGGAAGGATCTTTAGAGATGATGGAGTATGACAGCCCCGAAGGCGTGGCCTCAAATCTGGAGGCGATAAAATCTGCAACCGTTGTTGTGACAACCGTACCGATTATAATGGTGTATCCTTTTGTACAAAAGTATTTTATACAAGGAATAATGCTTGGATCTCTAAAAGGCTAATAACAATATTTCAGTATATTTTTAAGCAGCTGCTTTTGTGGTTCTATCCCATGTCAATATATTCTTTTCCAAATATTGTTTATTAAGAGTAATTATGAAAGGAGGGATGTGATTACGGGTTCAATGAAAAAATCGTGATAATATCTATAGTAATCATTAAATATTTTATATGAAACAATTAAGCTTTCAAAGGCTCAATATTATCTATTAAGTTCTGGCCTTGAAATTACTGAAACAGCTTTTGCATCGGGTTATTTGTTCAGCATGATCATAAATATAATTTATATTGTTCTAAATAGGTTAGCTTTCAGATATTTGTTTTTGAAAGCTGCCTATGTTAATAAAAATGACAAGGGGGTATCATAATGACTAAACTGCTTTCTAGAATTTTAATCATCATTATATGTGTGAGTCTGCTTTTAGTTGGCTGCTCTGGCACATCAAAAACCGAGAAAGAAGATGAAGTGCAACCGGTTGGAGGAAACGGGGAAAAGGAAGAAGAGGTCGAAGAAACGGGTGAAACACAATATGTAATAGAATGGTGCTTAAAACGGACAGATGCCCTTGTTGATGATCCTGAAATAGTAAAAATGATTGAAGAAAAACACAACGTAAAGATAAATGCATGGAATCTTGAACCTAATCAACAGTATGAACTGCTGGGAATTAAAATAGCAGCGGGTGAAATACCAGACGTATTTACTGTGAATGGTTATAATAATTATAGAAAATATGTTGATGAAGGCGTACTAATAGAACTAGATGAAGATATAGTAAAAGAATATGCGCCAAACGTATATGCTATATATATGGAGGAAAACCCTGACGCATTAAAATACTACAAGATCAATGGTAAATTATATGGTTTACCAGTTTATAGAGACCATTATATATATAACCGAACTCCTGTTGTTTGGAGGGGGGATTGGCTCAAAAACGTTGGTATAGAGAAAACTCCTGAAACTGTAGAAGAGTTTGAAGAAGCACTTTATAAATTTACTAACGATGATCCCGACATGAACGGAGAAAAGGATACCTATGGAATGTCTACAACCGGCATTGATTTATTCTGGGGTGCATTTGGCATACCCAAGGGTATATGGGATGAAAAAGACGGCAGGTTAGTGTATGGTTCGGTCCAGCCCGAGCTTAAGCAGGCATTAGAATATCTGGCAAAATGGTATAAAGACGGTGTAATAGATCCAGAATTCGTTACTGGCGAAAATGAAGGTGGATACTGGGCAATTACCCATGCTTTTATAAATGGTAAGATCGGTTTAACAGGGCATGGTGCATACTACCACTGGGTCACGCCCATGAAGGAAGGTCAAGTTGGAAGGCATAACTATCTAGAGCTTGAAAAGGTTAATCCTGAAGCTGCTAAACAGCTTGTAATTGGGATGCCTCCGAAGGGTCCTGATGGAAAAATGGGGGTAACACAAGAGCAAATAATCGAAGGTGGCGGTAACGGTACGGTGTTTACCATTAACCTGAAGGATGATCCTGGTAAGCTGAAAAAAATTCTACAGATATTCGATTGGGTACATGAAAACGAAGAAAACTATTTGAGTGCAAGATGGGGTATCAAAGAAGTACACTGGGAGCCTGATGAGGATAATGGTGTTAAATATATTGATGAAAACTTTAAGGCTGCAGCGCATGGCGGTAACACATTCTTCATACTTGTGGAACCGGTAAAGTTTATGAAAGCCGCACAAGGAGCTCAATTGGTAGAATTTGCTGAACATTACAACTTCAAAACGGGTGGAGTCCAAAACAAACTGCTTACCAGCTTGCCATCACAACCCCAATATGAAGCAGAATTGCAGAAGCTTGAAAGCGAAGCATTTAACGATATTATAACCGGAGTAAAGCCTGTCGACTATTTTGATGAGTTTATAGAGCAGTGGTATAAATTGGGTGGGCAGGTATTAGAAGAAGAAGCTAACGAATGGTATAGCTCATTTAAATAAAAGTATGAAAATAGCATCCGCATGAGCCTGTACGCTTTGGCTTTTGCGTAATTTGGATCCGCCGACCGGCGAATCATCCTTTCTATTAATTCGCTGGAGGCGGATCAGCTTTTTATTATTCAATACTCAGTAGTGTTCCGTAAAGTATTCTGGATGATTCTTCAAAAAGGCTGGTAATCTCCGTCCAAGCAAGGGAATTACCAAACATAATGCCTGTATATGCATATTCTATCTCACTAAAATCCGTGCAATAAGAAATCTAGCTATTGTCATCTGAAGGTTTATGGAAAATTTTGTAGGCTTTTTCATGAAGAAATTATTTACATACACTATTCATGCAAATAATTACCACACTTAAATAATATTTGATATGGCAACCATAAAAGGTTTAAGGATGGTTCAGACAAGAGGATTTGGTGTCAAATTTGGTGTCAGACGATAAATAAGGGGTTTAGTTTAAATACTAAACCCCTTGATATTACTGGTGCCGAAGGAGGGAGTCGAACCCTCACGGGAGGTGAACCCCACCGGATTTTGAGTCCGGCGCGTCTGCCAATTCCACCACTTCGGCATATCAAGTTATTGCAAATGATATGATACCATAGGTCAGAAAAAGTTTCAATACCCATTTTACAATTAGATAGTAAAATCTAATTGTCTAAATTGCAATGCTAAATGCAACACTTTTTTTGACTTTTGGTTTTGTTTTGTTTGCTTTCATACATGTCTGTGATATAATTATCTGATAAAGAAGTTTCTTTGTTTGGTTGATACATATAAATATAACATATTGAATTATTGTGCCTTTTTATGGTATAAGTATAATGTTGGAAATACTTTAACTATATAATTATTTGATTGTCCCACAAAAAGCTAGAAAATATAAACAAATATAGCAAAATATGATATAATAATGGTATCAAATCCTAGGGAAAGGGATGAGGCCATAATGTTTTGCAGGAATGCAAATTATCAAATATCGATGTTTGATCCACTGAATAGAATGCCAAAGTATTTAATAGATATTTTGAAGAATAGTTGGTGTCATGCTTTTAGGGAATATATTTTCCCAAAGATAAATGAAGAGAGATTCAGCGTATTGTACAGTGATAATCCTGCTACAAGG
>LSQX01366023.1_pt1 | contig 15942 bp, 14 predicted proteins | sample 654561 | NCBI WGS metagenome assembly LSQX01 (sample SAMN04489861, study PRJNA283612) | anaerobic digester metagenome | isolation source: 4 biogas reactors fed with cattle manure at either 37C or 55C with and... | place: Denmark: Kongens Lyngby | collected 2014 | reverse complement strand
TTCAACTTCTTGGAACACAAGCGACAGCTGATGAAAAGGTGAAGTTTAAAAAAAGATGACGGAATTTGAAAAGGTCGTGAGTGAGCTTTTTGGTTTATGTTCAGGAGATTCTGAATTGCTTCCTGTCTTTAGTAAGGTACTTGCTGAGTCTTTAATGATCTCAAAAGCCTATGATGATCGAATATCTGGAAACAAACAAGTTAAATTGTAGGTTGTAAGACATCTTGAGTAATTAACAATGATTATTGGCAAAAAGAAGATTCATTAAAGAGTTAACGTAACCTATTAAGCATAAGGCATTTTAGCTATTTTAGCTTAAGAGTGATAAATGAAGCCATTTGGACAGAGTAGAAATAGAACTATTAAGAATTGGTTTTGTTAAAAATCGCAAGAACTAAGTGGAGCCACAAAAATGATATTGTGCAGATTATTTACTCTTCCAAATATCCAATGGTTAGGGTTTCTTGGTGGGAATACTGGTAGGACTATTTCGCTCTAATTTTTGATTATTCACCCAATAGGTGATCCTATTTGCATTGGTATTATCTCGCGATTTTTTTAATCAAACGTTTGTTAGCCAAAAACGCCAAGAATTAATATATCAACAGTGGATATCATTGGTCGCATACCTTTGATTTAAATAATCCATTATCACAATTCATATTGAGTTATGAAAACCGATGGGAGATTCTGGGAAGGCAAAAAAGAGAGATCATAGGTTGGCCAACTAGCAACGATAAACTGAAGATTAAGGCGAAAAAGTATAGACAAGAAGGTGAAATCAAAATAGATGACAAAATATCTCATTTAAGGGCGCTGGAAGACGGTTACTTGATCCGATTGTATTGTAATCTAATGCAAGAATTCAGACACTGAGGCATTATCGTGCATAGAAATAATGTTACAGCATATTATGGCGAAAAAATTGCAGCTGATAAACTACTAAAATTGGCTCACGGTTCAAACAAAGGATGATGCGATTGACGAAAAAACCGGATTGAAATACTAAATTAAAGCAAGATAACTGAAAAGGTATAATGGTGCAAGTTCGAGGCAACTTGGTGTTATCAGAAATCTTGAACATAGGCCGTTTGATTTTCTAGTAGCTGTCTTTTTCGCTGAACATTTGCAACCTATGGCGATGTTGAAGATATCCATAGAAATTGTCGTCAAATATTCAAGATTTATCAAACGAATTAGCGGTTACATTTTGATCTTAACAGACGATATACTTCGCGGCAAAGCCGTAAAAAATCTCTTATAAGATAAGTACCAATGTATGTCATAAACCGGTCGAGATATAGACATAAGAAGTGAAGAATTATCCGTTTGTTTTTTGATAAGGTATGATATTAGACTGATCAAGTGGTCACCTTCTCTATCTGGCCTAATTTTTAATAAGTAGTTTATCCGAAAAATGCAAAGGCGATTTTTGGTATACTCACCTTTGGTGGCGATAACTCCAATTTATCTTTCTCCGCTCTTCCCTTTTTTCGTCTTTGTCGGTTTCCTGTATAGAGCAATATTTGGCAGGAGATGATATAGAGATCAATCGAAAGATAGACAGATGTCCTCATTGCGGCAAGATATTGTCAGAGGAGTTTCTAACTGGTGTTCCCAGAAAGAAAGTCAAGTGTCCAAGTTGTGGCAGCCAGAGAAACTGGAAGGATAGAAAAACAGATTTGGGTGTTCAGCGGTATCTTTGCAGAGTGTGCGGCGTCCGATTTTCCAAGCGTTAACAACATTTTATTTGCTTTCTTTTTCGGGTTGGTTTTTGATTGAGAGATTACATAGTGCTGTTTTTGGTTTTAACCGAAAAGGTCAGGTGATTTAGTTTATGTTTGAGGATTTCAAGGAAAAAATACGGGAGCACAGCCAAAGTGAGCAAAAGCCAGTGAGTGCGTTACTGTCACTCCATGTTCTTGAGAAGTTCAAAAGAGAAGGCATAGACCCAGATAACGTTACTATTAAGCAGTTGTTTTCTGAGGTTTTGGATAAAGAAAGTACGGACTTGTCGCTTATGTCTGCTGCAGAAATGGAGGTTCTGGTAACGTATGGCACTCTTCGTGAATACTTTATCCAAAAGTATCCGCAGTCCATGCAGCCTTTTCCAACTCATCAGCGGGCTTGTATGCCATTCCATCTTTGTATTTGTGTACAATTTCGGAGGCTATCACTGCCTTAACAACGAGAAATTTATCGTCATCTTGGATGATTTGCTATCTTCCAAAACAGCGAAGTCTTGAATAATTTGCCTAATCAAAGTATATCACCGTAAATTCTAGATTATTTTTAGCCTTAGTCAAGAAAGTTTGACGAAAAAGCTCTTTAACCAAAATAATACAGATTGCATTTGGTACCCATGAGAAAGAGTTTAGAACTGCTGTTGATTCTATCTTGTCTTGCGACAACATTGCTTATCCCTGATTTTTTTTCTGAAGCCACCATGGTTGATGGCACATGGTCATCCAAGGAGCCAATGCCAACCGCGAAAACATTTTTAGGCGCCGCTGAAGTAAATGAAAAAATCTATACTATCGGCGGTTTTAGCGACCTCAACAACAATGAAGAATATGACCCAATAACTGATACCTGGACAATCAAAGCAGCAATGCCAACTTCAAGGTTTGGGTTTGCCACAGTAGTCTTTCAAAATAAAATTTACTGTATTGGGGGCTTAACCGGAAGAGGTGCTCCCTTTGCTTCTTCAATTACTGGAGCAATTGAAGTCTATGATCCCGCATCTAATACTTGGGAAATAAAAAAGCCAATGCCTGTCCCGCGGGCACATCTGGAAGCATGTGTTATCAATAATCAAATTTATTTAATTGGTGGCAGAACAGGTGGGCCAAATTCAGCCGTTTCAACAAATCAAGTTTATGACTCAACTAGCGAGAGTTGGCAAACAAAAAAACCTATGCCTTATCCTGTTGCATCTTTTTCTTCGACAGTAGTTGGAAACAAGATCTATGTACTGGGAGGTCAAGGTAATTCCAACGACCCGAAGAATTTGGATGTAATCCAAATTTATGATTCCACAACTGACTCATGGACTGTTGGAACTCCTATGCCAACAATTGTGTTCAATTCAGCAGCATGCACTATTTCGAATCCACGTGGTTACGAAGAAATTTATCTTATTGGTGGGCAACTTGGCGCGCTTGGGACAGGCGGCAATCGAACTTGTATGGTTCAAGTTCTGAATCCTGAAAATAAAACTTGGAGTGTTGGTGTTTCTATGTTAACTGCCCGTGATGGATTGGCAGTGGCAGTTGTAAACAGCACAATATATGCTATGGGTGGGGCAGGTGGTAACATCCTATCATCGGGGGAAGGGTATACGAAAAACGAAGCGTATACACCAAGTAACGCTCAGCCACCTACTTTATCGCCTTCCCAAACACTATTACCCGCTGGGGAATCTTTTCTAATTACAGCAATAGCGGCAATTTCTACTGTAGCTGTAGTTGCAGTTTGTTTTGGTTTGTTGATTTACTTTAAGAAACGCAAAGCAAGGGCTGAGAATTTTGATTCTTCTTCCCATGAAAGCTAAACATCCACAGATGGGGACAAAACGGGTGTGCGGGAAATTCGGGCATGAACATGCCTTGCCGATAGATGCGTCCATAGTATCGAGTGCAATATTCGCATTTTGGTTGAGGATCTGACATTTTGAAATATTGAACACCATACGCGGGCGCTAAAACTTGGAGTGCATTGTTGTAGGATCCCGTGTTGATAGAACCACTAAGCATTCCAAGACGCATAGATATGCCTTCATTGCTTCCCCAGAAAGCTTCTGAGTCATTTTGCTGGGGCATTGAGCGCATCATCCATGATCTTGACAAACTGCTCTATGTACAATTTCCGTTGAGCTTCAAGCTGTAGCTGCATTTCAGGAGGCAAAACCAGAAGTGAAGGCTGATTGGTACGTTTCTGAAGCCAATTAAGCGCATCCGATTCACGAGTGCGACTGTAATTAGCAATTAAATGCTCGGCTTCATGAATTGCAGCAGCCCTCGTTAACGCGCCAATTTTAGCGGCGTCGATAAGCTTCTGCATTGAAGTAACAAACTCTGGATTGTGGTGTTTTAGCTCTTAACGACGTGTTTGTCGTGATTAATTTATTTTAGTTTAACAAGTTTCTGAGTTAGTATTTGTCTTGCTTCTGGATTTTTTAACCATGAATTGCTGTACTCTCGTCGTTCCTCTGCTGAAATCTTTTCTCGACCCCTTAAATCGTTTAGCAAATTATTGAAGTCACGAAATTGGTGTTTTTGCTCCAACTCGATTTTTTCTTCGACTTTTTTCTTTTGCATAGGGACTGTGGGCATTTTTGGCGGTGGGTAGGTTTGGTAGAGGAACCAGCCGAAATATGTATTTTCCCAGGGTTTAGTAATTTGGGAACTTTGTTTAGCTTCTATGAGTTTTTCGTTTAAGAACTCGTATTTTTCTCCTAAACTCATGTTGTTGTATCTTGGGGGAAAACATTTTTCTTCACTTATGGTTTGCAGGAAGTATTCTATGTGTTCTGTTTTGAAGATTGGGGTTAACTGTTTAGTTTCATAGTTGAAGCAGAAAATAATTTTCTTTGCAATGTGGCTGTCTCCCCCTAACTTTTTAATCTCACGCCAGGGCGCGTCCACTTTTTCTGCTATTGACTTTTTTTTGTCTACGCTTATGTAGAGTAGTTTTTTGAATTCATCAAGTTGGGCTTTGATGTTTTTGTAGACTTGGGAGCCGTAAATGGCGAGGTGTCCGATTTCTTTTAGTCTATGTTCGATGTAGCAAAAGAAGTCGCCCATCTCGTTTGTGTTGGTGAAGATGTCATCTGCAGTTAGTTTATCTATCTGAGTTGGGTCTTCGGTGAAGGGATACTTTTTTCTGAACTCTTGGAGTCTTCCGAGTGACTCTTCAACTAACCGTTTAATGGTGCCTGTTGAATCAAAGGTTTTAGCTTTATCTATAACGTCTGCTTTCATTGTTTTGTTCCTCTATTAGGCTTAGTTGTTTCTGCCCAGTCTTTGCATAGCAGTTTTGCCTGCTCTAATACTGTTAAAGTGGCGATTTCTTGCTTATCAGGTGGATACCCGTATTTTTTGAGTAACCGCTTAACCAGCACTCGGAGTTTAGCTTGCACTGCGTCTCTCATTGTCCAATCAATGCTAATGTTGTTCCTAACTGTATTGACAAGTTCTGTTGCCATCTTGCGCAAAGTCTTATCACCCAAAACTTGTTTGGCACTCTCGTTATCGGCTAAGGCATCGTAGAAGGCGACTTCTTCTTCTGAGAGGTTAAGCTGGGTTCCCCGTTTTTGTTCTTCCTGCATCTTCTTTGCGAGTTCGATGAGTTGTTGCACGATTTCTGCTGCTTCTATGCTCCTGTTAGTGTAAGCCTTAATTGATCTGTCAAGGAGTTCCTCGAAACTGCGGGCTTGGATGAGGTTTTTCTTGCGTCTAATGCGTATTTCATCCATTAACAGTTTTTTTAGGGCTTCAAAAGCCAAGTTTTTCTGCGGCATTACTTTAACGAAACTTAGGAAGTCGTCTGAGAGGATTGAGATGTTTGGTTTTTTGAGTCCTGCGGCTGCAAAAATGTCGATTACTCGGTCAGAGATGACGGCTTTAGAGATTATCTGTTTAATCGCTAAGTCTAGGTCTTCGGGTTTGCGTTTTTGTCCGTCTTCCCCTGTTTTAACTATGGCTGCTCTGATGGCTTGGAAAAATCCTACGTCGTCGCGGATGGCTATGGCGTCTGGGTGTGGCACGGCAAGGGCAAACGCTTTAATTAAAAGTCCTGACTGTTCTAAGTACCGCTCTTTTCCCTTTTCCTGCGCTAATACGTGTTCCATGGCTTCAATCATGATGGGCATTTTGCGTTCTTTGGGTGCTTCAAAGAAGGATTTATAGTCAAACCCTGTGTAGAATGCTTTGACAATTTCGTATTTTTCTTGCATTTTTTCTGCTGCGACGTTTTGGGGTATGCCTGTTTGTTTTTGGTCGCTTAGAGTGTACTCGGATAAGGCTTTCTTTAGTTCCTCGCCTACGCCGATGTAGTCAACGATTAAGCCGCCGTCTTTGCCCCTGAAAACCCGGTTCACTCGGGCGATGGCTTGCATTAGAGTGTGTCCTTTCATGGGTTTGTCAAGGTACATGGTGTTTAGGCTTGGTGCGTCAAAGCCTGTTAGCCACATGTCGCGGACAATGGCGATTTTGAAGGGGTCGGATGGGTCTTTGAAGCGTTCACCCATGGCTCGGCGGCGTTCTTTGTTTCGTATGTGTTCTTGCCACTTTGCCCCGTCAGCGGCGCTGCCTGTAATTATAACTTTTAGGGTTCCTTTGTTGTCGTTTGGGTTGCACCATTCTGGGCGAAGTTTTTGGATTTCTTTGTACAACTCGATGCAGATGCGCCGGCTCATGCACACGATTAAGGCTTTTCCGTTTGGGATAACGGCGTCTCGTGCTTCCCAGTGTTCGATGATGTCTATGGCGACTCTTTTAATTCGTTCACGGCTGCCGACGACTTTTTCCATTCGGGACCATTTGCTTTTGAGGTATTCTTTGCCCTCGACTTCTTCGCTTTCTGTGGCTGCTTCGAATTCGGGGTCGATGTTTGGGCGTTCTTCGGGTTTTAGCTCTACTTTGACTAGGCGGCTTTCGTAGAGTATGGTTACGGTTGTGCCGTCTTCAACGGATTGGGTGACGTCGTAGGTGTGGATGGGGTTGCCAAACACGGCTGGTGTGCTGCGGTCTGCTTTTTCTATGGGTGTTCCTGTGAAGCCGATAAACGTGGCGTTTGGCAGTGCGTCTCGCATGTATTTGGCGTATCCGTATTTTAGGGCGTCTTTGTCTAGGTTTTTGGGGATTTTTAAGCCAAACCCGTATTGGCTGCGGTGTGCTTCGTCAGCTATGACTACGATGTTTTTGCGTTCGGATAGAAGGGGGTATTTTGTGCCTTCTTCTGGGAAGAATTTTTGTATGGTGGTGAATATTATGCCGCCTGAGCTGACTTTTAGGAGGTCCTGTAGTTTTTCTCGGTTGTCGGCTTGTTTGGGTTCTTGGCGTAGTAGTTCTTGGCATCTGCTAAAGGTGGCGAAAAGTTGGTCGTCTAAATCGTTTCGGTCTGTTAGGACAACTACTGTTGGGTTCTCCAGCGCTGGTTCTAAGACCATTTTGCCTGTGTAGAAAACCATGGTTAAGCTTTTGCCGCTTCCTTGTGTATGCCAAATTATGCCTGCTTTATGGTCTTTTTGTGTTGCTTTAAGTGTTGATGTGATGGCTTGGTTAACTGCGTTGTATTGTTGGTATGCTGCTATTTTTTTGTTAATTTTTATTGTGCTGTCTTTTTTGTCTTTGTCTGCTTCATAAACTATGAAGTGGTGAATTAAATCCAGTAGTGTCTGTTTGTTTAGCATGCCTTTGATTAGTACGTCTATTTCTGGAGTGTTTGTTGGGGCTTTTTGGTTTTGGATGGTTTTCCAGGGGGTGAAGCGTTCTTTGTTTGAGGTGATTGTGCCGGCTTTTGCCAAGAATCCGTCGCTTATGATCATGATTTCGTTGTATCGGCATACTGAGGGAATCAAGTGTTTGTAGGTGTCGAGTTGGTTGTAGGCTGCCCAAACTGTTGCGTTTTCGTCAGCAGGATTTTTTAGTTCAAGTAGTACCAGTGGCAACCCGTTAATGAATAGGATGATGTCGGGGCGTCGGTTGTTCCGTTCCTCAATGACTGTAAACTGGTTAATTGCTAAAAACTCGTTGTTAGTCATGTTTTTGAAGTCAAAAAGCCAAACTAATTCATCCTTGATGTTGCCGTCTGCTCGTTTATATTGGACGCTTATGCCTCGGGTTATTAAACGGTGAAAATATCGGTTGTTCTCAACTAAGTCTTGGCTTTCAGACCGCAAAACCTTCTTGATGGCTTCCTCAATAGCTGTGTCAGGAACAGAAGGGTTAATTCTTCTAAGCGCCTCTCGTAGTCTGCCGACGAGCACGACTTCTTGATATTTGCGTTCTGGGGCTATGCCGCCTTCGGAAATGTCGGGTCCATAAATCACGCTGTAGCCAAGCGTTTTGAACATGTCAAGGCACATAGCTTCGACTTGAGCTTCAGACATTGCCCTATACATCTGTGGGTTGTCCTCCTGGTGTTGGTTGTCTTTTTGTTATGTCAAGAAACATTAGTTTTTGTTTTTCTTTTTCTTGTTTGGGAGCTAAAGTGAATCCATATTTGCTGTAGAATTTGACGGCTGATTCTAAGGAGTCTACAACTAGAAACCTGCAGCCAACTCGTTGGGACAACCGTATAGCTCTGTCGAAACAGAAATCGCAAATGTAAGTACCTACGCCTTCGCCTTGCTGCCCATTACACACGCCTAGTTGCCCAATCAAAAGAGCAGGGTAACTGTTAACGTGTTGGGTGAGTCTGTCATGGGCGGCTATTTTGTGCTTGTTAATGTGCCCCATGCATAAAGTTGCAAACCCCACCAAGTCTGCTCCCTGATGGAACAGGTAGGTAATTCCAAGACGTTGCTGTTGAAAAGAGAAAGCTTGTTTTTGGATGAATTCATCTATTTCTTTTTTGCCGCAACTAAAATTGCTAGTATCATCGCTATTATCTAAAATTTTAGGAAACGATAAATCGTTAGGATTATGTGAGGGCTTAGCTGGCATGAATTACTTAATTAAAGTGGACAATTCTTAAAAGTTTCCGTTGCTCGCCTGTAGCGTGCCTCGTCAGCTGTTGTTGGCTTGCGCTTGATTTCCTTCTCTACAGCTTCCCACTGTTCTGAATCAAGCACAGGAATTGGTTTGGGCAACATCTACATTCACCTTTCTCAGTTAACTATTATTTTACACTCTAAAGTGTAGTATAAATCTTGCGTAGTCTACACGTACATTATGTTCATACGTTAAATGGTCAGCGTTTATGCAGTGCTTATTGTTCTAGTTGTACCTTTGCTTTTTTGAGTACTTTTTTAATCACTTTGTTAACTTGCTTGACGGTGGGCAAACATTCAAGTGACTCGTCAAAGCAGTCAATGACCAAAGAACAAGATTCCTCGAAGCTGTCTTGGATGTAAATACGGCTTTCGATACATCAAAGGGGGTGTCCGTGGATTCAGCCACTGCTTTTAAGTCATCAAATGAGTTGTTTTTTGTGTCTTTGAGCTGGGCGCTGGTGTATGTTGAGAGACAGAAGACTCCGTCTTCTTTTCTAATTAGCAAAGAATCAATGGCATAATCCCTTGTAGCTGAATAATAATGAAAATTGAAAAAGTCGGTCTCCCAGTTTATTTCTACGTTGTCAACGTCAATGTTAAACTGGCCTTCCGCCTTAACCTTGCTTAGAACGTTGTTGTAAAGGTTGGCGGTCTGTAAGTAATTATCTAAAGAGGTACTGAGCACCTGTTCAAGGTTTTTATGAGTTCCCAGTTCCCTTAAATGAATTATTGAACCCGTGGTTTTTCCAACGGCGTTTAACGCTGCATCGAGTACCTCATTAAAACCCATACTAATTTATCTGCTAAATTGCAAAGGAGCCCATAGGTTTCGTGGCTGACTTCAATCGGGTACTTCTTTGCTGACTTCTTTGCCATGTAACCAAATCAACGCTAACCTCATTTAAAACTTGTCCAAATGCAACAAACCCAGTTAAATATTGCAGCTATTCTGCTTATTGAGGGGTACTCTGATTTTCCCAGACATAAGCTTCGGAAGAAGAGTGTCTCGGATTTTTCGTATAGTTAATGAGTTTCTGGAATTTGAATCAATTTTTTGCTGTAAAGAGGTTGCGATTTTTTGGAACCTTGTTGCTATATCTTCGCTTGGTATGACTATAGGTAATTCAGTTATGTCGCGTTGGTATAAATGAGGAACTACGGACCCCTCAATTCTACTTTCCACAAGGTTTTCAAAAACGCTCGACCTAAAGTAGGAGAGCAAATACATCTGAGTTATTAGTAAAGAGTTGCTTCTAATCACAAAAATTCCTGAAGCTACTGTTGCAGGTTCATTTAATTTATCAACAAACGCCAGCTTTCCTATTGTTCCGTCTTTGGTTAGCAGAATATCAGTTGGTTTTAGCATAATCTCTGGAGACTCATCATAACGGAACTTTGGTATGCAAGGACAAGTATCCCAGTCAACCCTGCCGCCTATTAATTGCCTTCCTCCAACAATACGAGGACCTGCTGGTACATACTCAGAAACCTGTAAACCCTTCCAACCTATCCTACCTTTAATAATTGTATGATTACCTAACTTGTCAATTCTCCAACTTTCTGGAATCTCTCCTATGTCCGATTTTTGCATTTTTCCGCCTGAGGCTTTATACGGTTTGCCTTCTTGGTTGGGAAACTCGAAATCAACAAACCAACGCCTAAACAAAGCCGCCCCAACAGCCTCAAGAGTTTCATTCATACGCTGATTAAGCTCAATCTTAAAATCTAAATCAGAGATAATTTTTGCGATAACTTGCTGCTCAGGAATTGAAGGTAGTTGAATACTTAGACCTGCTAATAGTTTTGTTGTCAAACTACCTCTTGAACTATGGGCATCAGAAATTTGGCGCAATTCTTCATAACGTGAAAATAAATTATAAAAGAGGTATAAAGGTACCATTTTTTCTTTCTTTGTTCGCAAGGCAACTATTGATTGGTTAATGTATGTGTCAACAAGACAAAAAGCGGCTTGCCCTCTTGTGTATCCTTGTCCTGCCGAAGCAACTACAACATCGCCAATTTTTGATAATCGTGTACTTGAATTATCAATTCCTGCTTTGGTAATCTTCTTCTCTGTGTTTCGAATGAAGGTTTTCCTTGTTTCTCCAGACGAAAGCCAGTTAATATTTCCATTCCAGTAATTAGTTATTTGAGTATTAGGTGTTCCACCACTAAAAATTTCTAGACATACATCCTTAACTTTACAAACTGTCCAATCATTCGGAATGTATCCAATTTCAGTTTTTTTAAAACCCAACTTCTCACTTAAGGTTATACCCAATACTCTCCAAGTTTTTCCTTATTTCTTCATCAAGCGTCTTGCTTTCCGCTATTTGTTTACAAATTTCTAAAGTGAGACATTTCATTTTTTCTTCAAATTTTTCTTCATTATCTGCTTCTTCCTCTATACCTACATATCGTCCGGGTGTTAGTATGTGCCCTTGCTTTCTAATTTCATCCAGCTTTACAGCTTTACAGAATCCAGCTATGTCTTGATACTCTACTTTTTGTCCGTTTATGGGTTCGCCTCTCCACGAGTGGTAGGTGTCTGCTATTTTTTTGATGTCTCCGTTTGTTAGTTCTCTGTGTCTTCTGTCTATCATGTTTCCGAGTTTTCGGGCGTCTATGAAGAGGGTTTCTCCTCTGCGGTCACGGAACTTGTTGTTTTGTTTGTCTCGGGTTATGAACCATAGGCAGGCGGGTATCATGGTGTTGTAGAATAGTTGACTGGGCAATGCTACCATGCAATCTACCAAATCGGCTTCAACGATGTTTTTGCGGATTTCGCCTTCGTTTGAGGTGTTGCTGCTCATGCTGCCGTTAGCTAAAACGAAACCGGCAATGCCATTGGGGGCTAAGTGGTGGATAAAGTGTTGTACCCAAGCAAAGTTCGCGTTACCCACTGGTGGGACGCCGTATTTCCATCGGACGTCTTCCCGAAGCATCTCCCCTTTCCAGTCGCTGTCGTTAAAAGGAGGGTTAGCCAGCAAATAGTCAGCCCTCAAATCTTTGTGCACGTCGCTTAGGAAGCTGCCTTCGTTGTTCCATTTTACCTCTTTGGATTCTATACCTCTAATAGCAAGGTTCATCTTGCATAAGCGCCATGTGGTCTGGTTGGATTCTTGCCCAAAAATGTGAATGTCATCTATCCGTCCTTGGTGGGCTTCTACGAATTTTTCGCTTTGAATAAACATCCCGCCTGATCCGCAGCAGGGGTCAAATACTCTGCCGCGATACGGCTCAATCATAGCCACAAGCAACCGAACTATACTTTGTGGAGTGTAGAATTGTCCGCCTTTTTTGCCCTCTGCGTCTGCAAACTGACCTAAAAAATATTCGTAAACCCTGCCTAAGATGTCTTTGCTGCGGCTTTCACGGTCGCCTAACCCGATGGTGCCGACTAAATCAATCAACTCGCCTAGACGTTGCTTGTCTAGGCTTTCACGGTTATAGTTTTTGGGCAATACGCCTTTTAGGGAAGCGTTATCCCGTTCGATAGCATCCATGGCGTTGTCAATGGTTAAGCCAATGGTGGGTTGTTTAGCGTTTTTCTGAAGGTGATCCCATCGGGCTTCAGGCGGCACCCAGAACACATGTCGCATTCGGTATTCGTCTCTTTCTTCAGGTCCAAGGCTCTCGGGATCAGCCTTTATCTCTTGATAAGCTTCAGTGAATGCATCGCTAATGTACTTAAGAAAAATCAACCCTAAAACGACATGCTTGTATTCTGCAGCATCCATGTTATTGCGGAGTTTATCAGCTGCTTTCCAAAGTTTATCCTCAAACCCCACGTTAGCACCGTTAATGTTTGCTGATTTACCATTAAAAAGCTGCTGCTTAGCCAAATCAATCATTCCATGCAAGTTTTAACCTATCTATATGCATTGTGCAAATAAGACTTTACCGCTTGCCACACCAACAAACAACTATAACACCTTTCCAGCGGTTTTTGTCTTTATCAAATAGAACATGATAAACAAGCGGGAAACTTTTGAGAATCAGATCACAGAAATTTTCAGCATAAGAAACACAACCGAAAAATGGAAAACTCTACAAGAACAGCAATAAACCTCGTGATTTACGGTAATTAAAGGAGTTCACGTTTGTTTTTCCGTTGGAGTTGAGGTGTCTTGTATGCTCCATCGGATACTTTGGGCATCCTTCCCTGGGACAAATTCACTAAGCCGATAAAAGTCAATTCCTTCCAAAAACTTAACAGGTATCGTCAAAGGCTCAGTATCTTTAATTATGGTGACAAAATTATCACAATCTTCGTTTGGTTTCCTCAATTGTGTTAACAGTAAATGTAACTTAAACATTGAATCCAAAATAAGTTTCATCAACTTTTGCTGAGCTAACATTAAACGCTCCAAAAAGAATTGTTCATAACCGCCATATTCATCATAGAAGCCAATATCATCCCATTCTTCACCATACTCATCAAAATAACGGCAAGAATCACCAAATCTTTCACTGTCTTCCACAAACTGTTTGAGAGTTAAAGGGTCTTGATCAACTAAAAGAGTTTTCTCATATTCGATAGTGAGCTTTTTGAATTCTACAGGTGAAGTTTCCATTGTTTTAGATAATTTAGGTTCGAAAGCTTTCCTGATTTTTTGAGTATCAAGGTTAGCAACAATGCTCTCAAGCATACTTAAACTTCTACTAACTGACTTCTCACAAGCAATTGTATTTTCTCCTAAAGCCTTCGCTATACCTTTTCTTGTAAGTGCATAGATACGTGGGCGGTTATCAATATTTGCTGCTTTTCTCCAAGAATTGTCGATTTCTTCGGTTATCAAACCTTTATCCTTTAAAATATTCAAGTGGGTCTTTAGTATTCTTGGGCTTATTTTGGTAGCTTGTTGTAACGCTCTGAAGCTTTTTTTGTTAGCATCAAGGAGCTCTATGAGGATAATTTGCTGTTTACTATTCATAGCCAAAGTGTTTCACAGTGATACATATATAATTTTACTATTATAGTTTTTCCTCAAGTGAGGCATTCTACCTCTACCGATTATAGGCAACTTAGCTCAAGGTGTAAGAAAAGATGAATGTTTGCCAACCTAAAAAACCTCCTGAAAAAGAACTAATAGATAGTCTACAGAAAGTCTCAGTTACCCATGGTTTAGTACTACGTGGACCACAAGTAGATTTTCTACGGTTACTAAGAACCCTTGAGCAAGACCTCCCAGACCTCTACGTCGTCTATCAAACAAGCAGCACAGGACGACTATGGATAAAACGCGGAGCCGAAGAGGTGCCAAAACAATGACCATCCACACTCCATTATTGTGTCCAACATGCAAAACACCAGTTACAGAACACCATAAAGACGATATAGAAACAATCTGGTATATCTGCGAAAACAAACATCAAACCACATCCCCTATCTCACGTAAAGACTTCAACAATACACCCAAAAATAACTCAATAATCCTAAGACACATAAACGAAATAGAAAACCCCAAAAACATCAGTACCCCCATAACAATCCAAGCGGTCATTTCAAGCACAAGCACAGCCTACAGTGTCCCCTCAGAGATAAGCGCCATAATAAAAGAAAAAGACCAAGACGACGCATCTATAATACATAGAATAACTATTGATGACCCAGTGAACCTTAGCTTAGTTGCAGTATCTGAGGAAACCAAAAACAACCGACTACGCAAGCATCTAAAAACCCAGCATCCAAACGCCTCAGTGTTCATCAAAGCAGAACTGAAACATCGAACAGTTTATTCCCTAAGAGTACGCCCCCCAGTCTTTACACTAGAAAAGCTTGGTAACAAGATTGTTGATGACAAAGGCTACGAATACAAGCATCTTGACCTCTACGTTATCTCAGACACCCAGCTTAATTTTCAACCAAGTACTCTTGTAAACTTAACAGGCATACCCATACCAAATCCAAGAACACAAAAAACAACCCTACTCGCATACAACGTTGAATTCCCAGAAGATAACCATAGTTTTAATGTAAACAAATTAGCCCAAATCCAAGCAAAATTTCAAGACAAAACTGTTGCTGAACGGTTTAACTGGATTATAACCAACTTTGAACTATACAGCCATGTTGTAGGTCGACAAAACATTGCTAAAGCCGCCCTCTTAGGCTATTTTTCACCAATAGAAGTAAAGCTCAACAATGAATTGCAACGCGGTTGGCTGATAATCAACATAATAGGCGACACTACAACAGGCAAAAGCGAAACAGACAAAAAACTCTCGGGGCTTCTCAAAGCCGGAGTTGTCATCTCTGCTGAAACTGCATCAACAGTTGGATTAACAGGAGCAGCCACCCAAACAGACAGAGAAGGCTGGTTCATCGACTGGGGCTTCCTGCCATTAATGGACCGCAAACTCTTAGCAATCGATGGAGCCCACAAGCTGGGCGCTTCATGCTGGGCAGCACTGGCTGAAGCAGAGAGAAGCGGGATATTATCCATAATAAAAGCAGCAAAAAGCAACACAAACGCTAGAACCCGACAAATAAAAATCTACAATGCCGTTGACAGAGAAGCAGACCGGTACAGCACCAAAAGCCTCGGCAGCTTTCTACACCCAATACAAGCACTCGCAACAATTTTAGACCAAACAAGTATAGCAAGAATAGACCTATGCGTATTTTCAGACCAAAGAGACGTAACTGCAGAATTAATCAACAGAAAAATAACGCAGAAACCCGACCCTGAACTCGACAGTTTCTCAGAAGTCCTAAAATGGGCATGGAGTGAAAACGCAAAGATTGAATGGACAGAACCAGCCAGTGCTTTGCTTTTGCAAAAATCAACAGAACTCTATAACAGATTTTTCTTGGAAGCAATCCCACTTGTCAGCATCGACATGAAATACAAGATTGCACGCTTAAGCGTCGCTTTAGCTCAATGTACACTATCAACAAACGAGGACTACTCTATTGTTACAGTAACAGATGAGCACGTTAAGGTAATTGTTGATTTCTTGACAGAAGAATACACAAACGCCGGATTAGGCATCTTAGCGCAGGAGCACAAATTCGAAAAACTCACCGCCGAAGACATAGAAGAAATAATGCACCGGATAAGGGGACAACTTGCCAAGAAACCCATAGAACACCTTAATGAAATTCTCAGCTTTATTGTAACCCAAAACCATACTACAAACGATGAATTGAAAACAAAATTCAGCTTAACCGAAAACAATCAAGTAAGACCACTCATAGCGACACTAAAAACCGAAGG
>LSQX01374662.1_pt5 | contig 15944 bp, 16 predicted proteins | sample 654561 | NCBI WGS metagenome assembly LSQX01 (sample SAMN04489861, study PRJNA283612) | anaerobic digester metagenome | isolation source: 4 biogas reactors fed with cattle manure at either 37C or 55C with and... | place: Denmark: Kongens Lyngby | collected 2014 | reverse complement strand
CTGTAACAAAGGAGAATTCCAAGGAGAGTGGACATGGGCAGGGTCAAAGCAACGATGCGCGGAAGCCCCAGCACAAACAAGCGCATAACAGTCCCTAAGCCTACGGTTCCATCTACAAGCAACCGTGCAAGCATGAAAAACAGGTCAGCAGCGACAAAAATCAAGGTAAAAGCAACGACACCAAACAGAACCGGGCTGAGTAGCTCCTTATAGATGTATCGCTCAAGGCACCTCAAAACTCAAACCGCTCCCCGAAGTAGTACTTCCTCGCTACAGGATCATCCGCTATTGAGTCGGGATCTCCTTCTACCAATACCTTCCCGTCATGCAGGATATAAGCTCTGTCGACAATGGCTAAGGTTTCTCTCACATTGTGGTCTGTCAACAGGACGCCAAGGCCTTGCTCACGAAAGCGTCCGATGATTTCCTGAAGATCTGAAACAGCTATAGGGTCAACACCTGTAAAAGGCTCATCAAGCAAGATATATTCAGGCGATCCTGCAAGCACTCGCGCTATTTCCACACGCCTTCGCTCACCGCCCGAGAGCGTATTTCCCATTTGCTTACGCACATGGCCGATGGCAAGCTCCTCAAGAAGCCTCTCCATCCTTGTGAGCCGTTCCTCTCTGGAGATTCCCATAAGCTCCAACACAGCAAGGATGTTCTCTTCCACTGTCAGCTTCCGGAAAATTGAAGGCTCCTGAGCAAGATACCCAATGCCGAGCCTTGCCCGCTGATGCATAGGCAGCTTGGTTATGTCCTCTCCGTTTAGGTGAATGGATCCGCCGTGGACTGCTTCCAGGCCGACTATCATATAGAAGGTTGTTGTCTTGCCTGCGCCGTTAGGGCCTAATAGCCCGACAACCTCTCCGGGATAAACGTCTAAACTAACGCCGCGAACAACCTCACGCCTACCGTATTTCTTGATTAAGCCCGTACAGACTATTCCCATGAATGCCCCTCCGAACAGAAACTACGTCTATTACACACAGTGTACAGGCTGCTTCCTACTGACCTCGAGGAATAACGGTTCGGGTGCCGCCTTCAGCCACGACTCTCTCTTCATCAATGTATACCGTGATGGAGCTTGCTTGGAAGATCTTATCTCCAATCTCCACTGAGGCATTCCCGTCGATGATCACCCGTCCGTCGTCACCTAGGTAAGAAAGCCTGTCTCCGGAAGCAAGCACTTCGCCGTCCTTATGCCTCAGGAACACACCGCTTTCGGCTTCCATTTCCCCTGTTTCCAAAGATACCACGATCCTATCTGCAACAAGAACAGATCTTTCCTCTGTATCTTCGAACCTGGCGCGGCCTGTAATAACTACAACTGCACCGCTTTCGTCATACTCTGCATAATTCCCAGTGATTCGATACGACTTAAATGATATTTCGACATTACCTTTCGCAGTAGCCAGCCCGGATTTTCGATCATAGCTGAGCTCATCTGCGACAATATCGATGACTTCTTCACTGCTGCCTTCTCCCTGAACTGCTTCAGAATCCTCCTGAGCAAGAACAGGATAAGGCAAAAGGGCGAAAGAAAACAAGGCGAAAACCACAGAAACTGTGACAATAAGCGATAGTACTGACTTTGTTCTGCAATACAGGCCGGTCCGTTTAACCATTACCTGCCCTCCCAACTCCCGGTTTCAATGAAATCTATGATAATCTTCGCGATTCTCTTGGCAGCTCCTTGTTCACCCATTCTTTCATAGCCTGCTTCGCGCATCCTTTCGATACGAACCGGATCTCCAAGAATGCTCATGACTTCTGATGCAACATCTTTCATATCATCTGATTCGACAAATGCCACTGCATCGCCTAAAAGCCTCTTTTGCGCCTTGGCAAACTTCAGGCTGAACTGGGGCCCTTCAGTGGGAAAGGTCACAACAGGCCTGCCAAGCCCTGCAGCCTGCTCGTTACCCGTCCCTGACAGGCCGATTACGATATCGCTGATATTCAAGACATCCCCGAACCACCCCTGAGATACCGTGACACAGGGTGTCATGCCTCCTGAACCGGGATAGATGCGGGCGGTCACACCCCGTTTTTTCTCTTCCGGGTCCTGCCTTTCATACCGCCACCCTGCCTCTTGCACTACCTGTTCAAGCCTGTCCTCATCAAGGTTAGGCGCAAGCCCGACTACATAGTCAAGATTATCACCGCTAAAGTCGGTCAAGTGGCTGACCGCCTGAAGGAGAGTCTTCATATTCCTGTATGCTTCTTCTCTCGAGCCGGGGAGAATGCCGACGACTCTCTTCTTGAGGTTGAGGCCGAAGCTCTCGCCGGTTATGGCAAACCCATCCATCATTACGTTCCCGGCGCACCTGGCAGGGACTCCTCTTTGTTGAAGGGCTTTAGCAGTCCTTTCGTCCCTTGCCAGGACAAGGCCGGCATACTTTCGCATCAGCCGGCATTCAATACCAAGATGCCCCTGGATATACTCAGACTTTGCCGTAGACAAAAACAACATCGGTGCCTTAACATTACGGCCACCGAGGAACAACGGAAAAATATCGCCTACGGATACGAGAAGACTCACGTTTTTCCCTAACGCTTTCAAATCTTCTATTTGCTGAAGAGTGAGGCTGATGAGCCCTGCCTTGATGTCCTTTAATACATATGACAAGCCATGCCTCAGGAATCCGCCGCTAGGCATAGCTTTCTGCGTGCCGACAACAGGTATGCCCGCACCAGTGTAGGCTTTCCCCAACCCGACCAATGGGAAACCGGCTATGTTAAGAGACTCGCCTTCGGCAATAACTTCCCGCGCAATCATAGTTGCAATAAGGTCTTCGCCGTGGCCGTTACTTAAGAAAAGCACCATATTCCGCACCTTGAGGGTAAACCCTCCTTTAAACAATTAAAACAAAGGAGAACGAAACCGGACATTTCCTTTGATATGTGTGATTTCGAGCTCTACATCAACTTCCAACTCATCCCCGGAAATCTTGGAAAGACCGTCCTCGTAGAGGACACTTCCGGATGCTTTAAACCTCTTCGTTCCAGGATCCCAACTGGCAACTGCTGCAGAAAAGCCGGGGCCTTTATCTGATCTCACTCGCACATTGCCTTCAAAATCCATCATGCCTGTAGTAAAGTCTATCTTTAAAGCTCCTGCATGAATCTCAAGCTGAGGTTTATCTTCAACAAACCTTACGCCTTCAACTTCGCGAAGGATGGCCTTGTTCTTATCTGTATCATACTCTATCGCGCGAGCCCCGAAGGTCCATCCCAGAGTTCCTTCGGGTTCAGGCACGGTTATCCTCGTTTCTTCAAGGACTATGCCTGACTCCAAATCCTCAGGAAAACCCCTTGTTTCCTGCTCACTTACAACCGGTGCCGGATCTTCGGCTCCACCGTTTCCTTCTTTATCTGTCTGCGTTAATCTAGCGTAATAGACACCAAACCCCAGGATGAGTATGAAGACACATATAACCGCCATTACAAGCCGTCCAGGCCTTCGACCTTTAAAAGACAGGCTTTCACTCATCGCTCAGTACAACACCTTCACCCAGGCAAGGTTCGGCTGCAAGATAGCAATCGCTTCCTACTATACTATCTATCAGATTTGCCCCTTGCCGGACTCTCGTATTGTTCCAGACTATGCTCCTTGCGATAATAGCCTCTTTGCCGATTTCACAGCTGTCCCCGATTACACTGTAAGGCCCGATAATCGCGCCTTTTCCGATCGTTACGTGCTCTCCTATGAACACCGGGGGATGCAGGGTAATGTCACGGTGAAGCCCAGTGCCTTCACAAACAAAGATACCTTCTCTCACTTCTTTTCCCGGCAGCTTAAGGCCTGCTTTACCACTGAGGATATCTCTGTTTGCAGCATAGTACTTTTCTAGGGTTCCGATATCACACCAGTACTCATCAAGAGGAAAGCCGTAGAAAGGCACGCCTTCCTGAACCAGCAGGGGGAATATATCGCGCCCGAAATCCGGCGTCCCCTGGGATGGAATGTAGTCAAAAATCTCAGGCTCAAACACGTAGATCATGGTGTTGGCAAGATCGCTGCGAGCCTCACTGGGCTTGGGCTTTTCCTGAAACCTCAGGATCCTTCCATCGTCGTCTGTAACAACTATCCCAAACCCGGACACATCTTCTACCCGTTTCAGCCCGACGGTAGCGAGGGCATTTCGCGACTTGTGGAACTCGATAAGCCTTGTCAAGTCTGCGCAAGTCAGCGTATCCCCTGCCATGAGGATGAACGTTCCGGAGCCTGAACCCTGGCCTGAAGTATCCTCTTCATCATCCGGCATAAGCAAGTCCTTAGCGGCAAGCACACCTCCTGCAGTGCCGCGTAGCTCCCTTTCACGGGAGTAACTGAGCTTTATGCCGAAGTCGCTTCCGTCACCGAAGTATCCTTCGATGTATTCAGGGAGGTACCACAAGTTCGCCACGATTTCGTTTATCCCGTGGCGCCGCAAAAGAGTAATGATATGCTCCATAGCAGGCTTGTTCAGTATAGGCACCATTGGCTTTGGAACGTTTACAGTCAATGGCCTCAGGCGAGATCCCACACCTGCAGCCATTACCATGGCACGCATCTTACGATATCCTCCCTATCTGACTCATGTATCCGCCTCAGCAATCGAAACGCCCTTTGGACCTTTCTGGGAGGCCGATGCTTGCGTTCGGGGACGGCGCGCTAGCGGCGCGCCTCGTCCGAATTCGGCACTGTGGCCGGCCGAATTCTCGCACGCCCCTCACTGCAATGCATCGGCCTCCCGAACGCAAGCATCAGTCACCTATTGCCAATCGCCAGCTCATAGGTCTGTAACAGCTTCTGTCCCGCCTTGGCCTGACTGTGAGTCGTCATGGAACCCTAAGGATACAAGCCTGGCGTAAAGCCCTCCTGCTGCCATAAGCTCCTTGTGAGTCCCTGACTCGATGATCCGTCCCTTGTCTATCACAAGGATCCTGTCTGCCATCTGGACCGTAGACAGCCTGTGGGCAATCACCAGAGTTGTCCTGTTACAGAACAGCCTGGACAAGGCCTCCTGCACTTCAGCCTCGGATTCGGAATCCAGCGATGATGTAGCCTCATCCAGTATCAATATCTTCGGATCCCTTAGGATTGCCCTGGCAATGGCAATCCTCTGCCTCTGCCCGCCGGATAAGGTGACACCTCTCTCCCCTACAGGCGTATCGTACTGCATTGGAAGCTCCATAATGAAATCATGAGCGTTTGCCAGCTTCGCAGCGTTCACAATGTCTTCCATGTCTGCATGGGGACTGCCGTACCTGATATTCTCACTGATGCTCACGCTGAAGAGGACTGTCTCCTGAGGGACCAATCCTATCTGACTGCGCAGCGAGGGCAAAGTAACCTTGCTGATGTCAAACCCGTCGATATATACCTTCCCTGAGGTAGGTTGATAGAACCTGGGAATAAGGTTGGCAATCGTGGTCTTGCCTGCCCCGCTGGGGCCCACCAGGGCTACCACTTCCCCAGGCATTACAGTAAGTTCTATATCATGCAGCACCGGTTCAGAAGGACGGTATGCAAAGCTGACACTGTCAAAATCAACGCGCCCTTCCACAGGTTCAGGAAGAGGAATCGCGTCCTCAGGCTCATCGACTTCAGGCGCCTCATCAAGCAGATTGAAAACGCGGAGTGCAGCACCGAGTGCCTGGTTGAATCCTCCGTACGAAACAGAAAGCCTTGCAAGAGGGGTAGGAAGAGTCCCTGCAGCGCCCAGAAATGCCATGAATTCCCCTACAGTCAGCCGGCCTCCAATAACTCTCCTTGCTCCGAACCACAGCACACCTGCAAGGCCCAGAACTGACAAGAGTTCTATTACAGGCGTTATCAGCGCATGCACTTTTGCCCCACGCATGGATGCCTGGAAGTTCCCTTCATTTCTCCGTCTGAACCTCTCCATCTCATGGGCTTCCATGGTGAAGGCCTTAATCACTTTAATCCCGGAGAGGGTCTCCTGAAGGACGGTAGTCACATCAGCAATCGTAGATTGTATAAGTCCGGTTATCCTCCTGAGCCTACTTCCGGCTTTGCCTACTACCCATATGACAAAAGGCATAATACTCAGTGTAACCAGGGAAAGCTTCCAATCAAGATAAAACATGAGCCCCAATATGCCTGCACTCATCACCGCCTGGGAGACGAGCTCTGCCAATCCTGACGACACAGTCGTCTGGAGGACCGCAACATCATTGGTAACCCCTGATATCATCTCACCTGTGTGCTTACTGTCATGGTACTCTATGGGCATACACTGCAAGTGGCCGTACAACTGTTCACGCAAGTCAGCTACGACCCTGTGGCCGACATAAGCCATGAAATAGACCTGTCCATATGAGAAGATGCCTTTTACGATAAATAAGACAATAACTCCTATTACAGTGATGTTAAGCATATTGCCCATTGCAACAACATCACCGCCGGTAAGGACTTTGTCTACAAGCTCTTTCACAATCCAGTATATTGCCAGGTTCAAAATGCTGGCCAGAGCCGTAGAAAGCAAGCCCAAGAAGAGCAGATGCGTGTACGGGGCAACATACCCCAAGAGCCTCCTAATGGGCCCTTTCTTTTGGAACAAAGTACCGACCCCCAGTTGTAATCAACGTGTCCAGCACTGAAGAAGCGACTCTTTCCGCTGCTCCAGGCCTGCCCATTGCCTCTTTCAAGTCTACAGAGATTCTATCGCGGGCTTTACTATCCTGCAAGAGCTCAAGGACCTTAATGGCTACGTCCTCAGCAGTAAGAACCCCGCGGATTTCCGGGGTAATGAATCTCCTTTGCCTCTTATTGGGGATAGCGGTAAATTCTATACGTTCAAGGGCTTTTCTTACTGCCATCCTTTTTATTGGCGCCCCGACTACAGGCAGTCTTCCGATAAACTCAGATATCCCGGTAAGAGGAACCTCTTCAGGCAGGTTCAGAGGGACAGTAACTACAGTAGGCACACCGAGATAAGCCAGCTCCGCTGTGACTGAACCCGGCATACATAACGCAAGATCCGATGCAGCCATAACAGAGTATCGTGACTTTCGTGTTACAAAGACCCGGACCCCTTCGTCAGTATCGATAACAGCCTCAGCCAAAGATACCCCTTGTTCGCAGTCAGCCGGCCTGTACAATTTGCCGGATGCTGCTTCAAGCCCCTTCTTCGCGTGGCCGCCTTTCGGCACCTCTTTCTGTTTACTCATGCGATCGTGAGCAGCATCCAGAGCAGATCTCACCGAATCCACACCGACGAAAGGTGACAAGGGCAAAACGAATTCCGTGTTTTCCCTGAATCTCTTTACTATCTCGGCAACTCTGAGGAAGAAGGGCATCACGTATCGAATCTGCTGCCCTCTGCTGCCCGGCAAAAGGCATACCATAGGAGCATCCTCAGGTACTCCAAGCGAACTCTTGACCCCTTCAGGCTCTCCTTCCCGGGAAATACCGTCTATCATGAGATTGCCGACGATTTCAATCTTCTCCTCAGGCACTCCCTTTTGCTTGAGTTTTCCGGCCACTCTGGCATCTTCAGCCAGTATTCCGATGAACTGTCGCTGAAACTTGACTGTGCGATCACTGTAAGCTACAGCCGGAAATCCAAGCCTCCTGGCTATCAGCAGGGAATGCAGATGATCCCCGCCAAGATGTAAAACTATGCCGCGCCAGGCCTCTCTCCTCTTCCCACCTGCAAGGCGGGTAACCCTCTCAGGAATGGATCCGAGCGTAAGAAACCTCAGGTATTCCGAAGGAGTCACCACAGCATCAACCCCGGGGATCCGTCCTGCCACCACAGCCTCATAGCCTGTGGCAAAAGGACAAGGCGGGAGAACAATAACGATAACAAGCTCGCTGAATCTTGAAGAGACCTTATCCTCCAAAGCACGCAATCTTGATACAACAGGCAAAGCCCATCCCGTAACCTCTCCGGGGCTGTTAGCCACTATAACAACAGCGGCACGTCCATTCGTCATCTGCGTGCCACCTCCAATACCAACTCCGCTGTGCGCATAAGAGCTCCGGGCGAACCAAGCTTGTCTCTGGCTTCAGCCAGGTTCTTGCGGATCTCCGATGAAAGGGACTCGTTATCCAGCATCAATAGGACAAGTCGAGCGATAGCTTCGGGCTCTGCCTCATCCTGCAGGAGCTCAGGGACTATGCGCTTCTCCATGAGTATGTTAGGCCATGAGATATGTGGTATGTCCACGAGCAGTCTTGCCAGAAGATAGGTAATAGTGGAAGTCCTGTACACCACCACCATTGGAGTCCCGACAATCGCAGCTTCCATAGTCGCAGTACCTGAGGCCACAATGAGGGCATCTGAGGCACCCATACACCTGTGAGCCGCTCCTGATACAATGCGCACAGGAAGGCCTGATTCTTCTACCTGCTCCTGAACAAGGTCCCGAGATACGGTATGGGACAGGGGAAGCAAAAACTCGGCTCCGGGTTTCGCATCCTTGACGAGGGAAGCTGCCTGCAACATCGTAGGTAGCAACAACTTAATCTCTTGATTACGGCTCCCGGGCAAGAGCCCAATGACTTCTTCAGAACCCAACCCCAATTCTTTTCGGGCGGATTCCTTTTCGCCGGGGTCTTTAGGACTGACGAGATCTAAGAGAGGATGCCCGACAAACCTTACATCCGCGCCTGCTCTCCGGTATGCGTCAGCTTCCAGGGGAAACACGGAAGCGATCTTAACGCCTAGCCTGGCAAGGGCTTTTGCCCTCCCCTTGCGCCACGCCCATGCTGTCGGCGGAAACAAGTAGACTACCGGGATGCCTCTCCGTGCTGCCTGCTTCGCAAGGCGCACATTGAACTCGGGAAAATCAATCAAGACCAGACAATCAGGGGAAATGCGGTCAAGCTCCCGAACAGTTTCCATAAATATCTTGCGGTACAGCGAAAGTTTGGTTAGAACCTCGGTAAACCCAATTGCAGAAAGGGCAGTAGGATCTTTCAGGATCTTAACGCCTGCAGCTTTCATCTTGGCGCCGCCGATTCCTGAAAGCTGAGCTTCCGGACTTAACTCTTTTAACTTCTTTACCAGATACGCGCCGTAAACATCACCTGACGCTTCTCCGGCGCTTATCATTATCTTCAAATACGTCCACCTCTCCCACTGCAACCACGGGAATCTCGAATTCGTCGGCCAAAGCCACGGTATCTTCTCTCCGGACAATAATCGTTTTCCCTGCTTCGATCACGAGAACCCGGGCACCGGAGGCATGCATGACACCAATGGTATCCGGCCCGACTGTAGGGATATCAAACTGCCAGTTTGGGCTCGGCCATGCGACTTTCACCACAACACACCCGGGGGCTAGACGCGCTGCCCTGCTGATTGCCGCATCTGTGCCTTCGGCAGCTTCCGCTGCCACAACAGACCTGTTCTTCACTATTACCGTCTGGCCGATACCTGCTTCAGAAATGACCTTGGCTTTACTGAAGCCGAACGAAATATCTTCCCAATCAGCGGGGGAAGGTTCCACATGTCCCAGAATCCCTGCATCAGGCACTGCATCTCCGAGGTACTCCAAATGATCTGCCACGCTTATTCCCTGCCTGGCCAGATCTCGGACAAAAGCCGCAAGCAGAGATGTATCAGCCCGGTCCGGCTCAGAGCAAGCAAGCCGCTCAATGGTCTCCTCAACGCCGGGTTTATACGTCTCTTTCCGCCAGACTTTCCCGACCATTGCTATCTCGGTTATACCTTCGTTCCGGAGAATCTCATGGACACGGGATATGTCATGCAAGTCAACATTGTAGACGCGGCCGGCAGTGCGTGAAACTTCCGGATCGATTTCCCGGGATACTGATACCACAATGACTTCCAGGCCTTTTCGTGACGCATTCCGCGCCACCACTGCCGGGAGTTCGCCTTCACCTGCTATAAGGCCGAGTTTCTTCAAGAAAGCTTTCCTCCGATAATCCCCCTGGTTGTGCTCTTTAGGAATTCTACAAAGGCCGCTATCTCAGGTGACCCTGACAGCTCACTTTCAATCTTTCCAATGGCTTTTGCCAGAGGAAGGTTGGAGTCATAGAGGATCCTGTAAGCCCGCTTAACAGCTTCGCGAACCTCCTTAGATGTCCCGTGCCTGCGCATACCCACGATATTGACGCCTATGACATGAGCGGGATTGCCGTCTACCAACATATAAGGAGGCACATCTCGCGTAACCTTGGCCATTCCGCCGATCATCGCCATCTTGCCGATTTTGACGAACTGATGGACACCTGCAAGGCCGCCGATTATTGCATAGTCGTCTACTTGACAGTGGCCTGCAAGAGCTGCTCCGCCCGTGATAATGACATTGCTGCCGATCACGCAGTCGTGTGCAATGTGCCCGTATGACATTATGTAATTGTCATTGCCTATGCGCGTCTCACCTCTGCCGCCGGCAGTTCCTCTGGCTACAGTGACAAGCTCGCGGAAAACGTTGTTGTCCCCAATCACAAGGCTCGTTTTCTCGCCGTTATGTTTCAGATCCTGAGGCTCAACGCCTATCATCGCACCTGATGAGAAAGTGCAGTTCTGTCCGATAACGGTAGGCCCTTCAATCACAACATGGCTGTTTAGTCTCGTATAGTCCCCTATTACAACGTCTTCACCGATTACACAATATGGGCCTATAGTAACATTTGACCCGATAACTGCGCTTGGATGAATCACTGCTGTAGCATGGATCTTTCTCACACGAAAACTGCGAGTCTCAGTGGCTTTCATTTGCAGGCCTCCCAACGGGGTAATCTATTTGTCTCTTCACTCACTCTTCTTCTTCCCTATCTACCAAGGCGAATGTGAGTTCAGCATCTGCTACTAACTTACCCTCAACAAAAGCTGAACACCCGATCCTCCCCAAGTTGCCGCGCAATCGAATCAGTTCAACTTCGATCCTGAGCGTATCCCCTGGAACCACCGGATGTCTGAACCGCGCATTCTCTATCCTGACAAGGAGGGCGATTTTACCCTTGACTTCAGGGTAGTTGAGGGCAGCGTATGCTCCCACCTGAGCCATGCACTCAACAATCAACACCCCGGGCATTATGGGTTTTCCCGGGAAATGCCCTTGAAAAAAGGGTTCGTTATAACTGACGCTTTTAATGCCGACAACCGGCTTGCCGGGTTCTGCCTCAATAATCTTATCTATTAACAGAAACGGGTGCCTGTGGGGTATTACCTTTTGGATTCCTTCTATTCCGACTTCAATCGTCACTTCCGGTCTGTACCCCTCTCTTAGCTTCGGGTTTCAAGTCACAGGCTATAAGCCTTGCAAGCTCCTGGTTCATGGAATGTCCTGACCCTATACCGATAAAATGGCCTCGAATCCGGCCGAGTATCGCAATATCCCCTAAGAGATCCAGTGCTTTGTGCCTGCATGCCTCATCGGGAAACCTGGTAGAGCCGACATACCCGTCCTCGCTGACAATTACTGCCTGATCGAGGGTGGCCCCGAGGGCAAGGCCTTTTTCTTGAATCGTTCGGATCTCCCACTCAAACCCTATGGTTCTGGCAGGAGCTATCTCTTCCCTGAACGTTTTCGGCGTCACTTCAATGTCGAAATACTCACAACCCGGATATCCCTGTTCCCCGCTCCGCCCTTTACGGAGAAACAGGAAAGTCACCTTGGTCCCTTCATACGGTAAGGCTATCAGGTGCTTGTCGCCTTCAGAGACCCATACCGGGCGGATAACCCCGGCATCCCGTCGCGCAGCAGGAAGAGCCGAAAGCCCTGCCTCTTCCAAAAGGCGCACGTAAGTCAGGGCGCTCCCGTCTCCAAGAGGCAATTCCTCTCCTTCAAGCCTGACTGTGATATTGTCGATTCCTGACCAGACAATCGCTGCAAGAATGTGCTCTACCGTACGGACATCGACACCGTTGCACTCAAGATCAGTCGCGCGCCTGGAACCTGCGATGTTGTCTAAAACAGCCTTTACAGTGCGAGGTTCCGGGAGATCCCACCTCTCAAAGCAAACCCCTGTGTCCGGCTCTCCCGGCAACAACGTAACCCGGGCAGGTTTACCGGTGTGGAGCCCCAGCCCTTCGTAAGATACAGGTTTGGATACGGTAGTCTGCCAATCTGTTCTTGTCTCACTCAATGCCTGCTATTTCCCTCTGATTCCGGGTTCTTGTCCAGTTTATCTTATAATGTTTCTACATTGGCTTTGTTTTCCCTTCACAATCGTAAGCACCCTTAGGCTCTACGCTTTGGTAATGTGCCTTCCGCCCTACGCCGTACCTGAAACCAGGTGCACCCCGCACCTGAATGCCTAGCCTAGCCTATAGATCAAGCAGGCGGCTGTACTTCCTGCCCAGCTCGGACTCGGGGCAATCAAACACCTTGACAGGCTCGCCCTGCTCCACTATCCTACCTTTATCCAAAAGGATAAGCCAGTCTGCAGCCTTAAGAGCAAACTTCATCTCATGGGTTACTATCACCATTGCAGTGTCACCCGTCTTAGCCAGGCTTTCCATAACATCCAGCACTTCTTCGACAAGAATGGGGTCCAGGGAAGCTGTAGGCTCGTCCCAAAGCATCAGTACAGGCTCAGGCGCTAAAGCCCTTGCTATCGCAACACGCTGACACTCACCACCTGACAAGTGATGAGGCTTCCTATGGATCACGCTCCCTGCAAGCCCTACGCGCTCTAAAGCTCTACGCGCCCTCTGTTCAGCATCATCACGGCTTGCGCCGGACGCCAACAGAGGAAGACAGACGTTCTCCAAGGCTGTGAGTCTTTGAATAAGATTTGAGTTTTGAAAAACGAAGCCTATGCGCCTTCTGACATCTAAGAGTTGTGAATAGGACAGGGTTGTTACGTCCTCTCCTGTTACAATAATCTTCCCTGAGTCAGGGCTTATCAATCGTACGATGCATCTTAGCAGGGTAGATTTGCCACATCCTGAAGGGCCTGTGACGACAATCGTTTCACCGCGCAAAACTCTGAGGTCGACCCCGGATAATGCTGCCTGGTTCTTTCCGTAGCTTTTTGCAAGGTTTTCAACTAAGAGAACGGGAGACACGCAAGTTCCCTCCATTACCTTTGAACATTGTCTTCGGCCTGTTCATAAACGATAAGAGGCCCGGCCTTGAGGAAGGCACTACGATCTCGCGCATTATCTGCGTATATGTCAGGCCCATGACTATGCCTGCAACCACCTCGTCTTCAGGCACAGGACTGATCCTATCGGACTGCCCTGCCACCAGAAGCCCGATTAAAGCTCCTGCTGCACTGACATGCCATAGGTTTATATAGGGGATCTTCGCTCCTGTGGCTGCAAACTGCAAAGTGAGGATTACTGCACCGACTGTCATTGAATAGATCAGGCCTTGGCGCGGCTTTTTGAACACTCGCATCGCACTTACAATCGCGGCATGGTCCAGAATCAGCGCAAGGAAAGTCACAACAACCGAGATGATGGCTGCAACTGAAGCCCGCGCCTCGTAAAGAACCCTGTAGACTTCACTCCTTACCCCCGGCTCCAGCAATCCTGCAGGACTTGTGTATACACTGACTTCTTTCCCGAACATCTCCTTTGCCAGGCCTTTTGCCTTCTTCAGATCCGTCTTTGCATCAACGAAAACCACAAGACTGTCACCTGGGATTACTTCACCGCCGATGTAGCGGTCAATGAGTCGAATAGACCTTCCTACTTCATCGTCGCGGAGATCCGGTAATGAATCCTTTACATGCTGAAGCTCATCTACTATCGCCCCTGTATCAATAGCTTTAACTGCCTCAAGGTTCTTCGCAGCTTCACTTATGGCATCTTCCAAACCGGGAATATCCATTGCCTGGGCCTGGATAAGCACGTTGTTAGTGGCATCCAGCATCTCAGATAATATGTTGCCTGCCTGACCTGTAGACAGCACCGCTCGAATACCTGACATCTGTTGGAAAAGACTCTCCAGAGCTGATTTCCACGCTGCTAACTGAGAGGTAATAGGGCTTGCTTCTTTCAAAAAGGCATCGATCGCCTGTGCCCTCTCTATTGCCTGAATACCGAATAAATCCAGAAGGTACGTGACCATGTGCAGCCTCTCCCGGAGCTCAGGAGACATCTCACCTGAGGATTCGACTTCCTCCAGGAACTCATCTTCCTTTGACGACAATATGGCAAGGACCTCTCTTGCCTGCTCTTCAAAGGTGTCCATATCCTGAATAGCGGATTCCAGGGAATCTACGACACCTATGGCCTCATTTATGACTTTTTCTAAAGCAGCAGCCTCCCGCTGTCCAAGAGTGCCGTCAGGACTCTTGCCAATGGATTCCATTGCCTTTTCCAACGCCCTCTGGACACTGATTAAATTGCTTACAGTATCGTCATACATACCCAGTATGTCTAAGGTATTCACTGCAGCCACGTAAGCGTTGTCCCTGAACTCCTCAAGTTCATAAAGGAGACTTATGCTCTCATCTACTGCGTACCTGATTTTCTTGCTCTCACTTGTCACACCGGCAGTCCCGATAAGGTCTTTTGCTTCATCGTTATCATCAGTTGAGAACACAAGGAGCTCTGATTCCAGGAATCTATCTGTATCTCCTTGGATCACCATGCCCCGAGCAGCATTGCCTTTGACCCGGTCTACCGAAACCAATAGGCCTTCTGCACCATCCTCTAAGTCTTCTCCTGAAGATGCAGGTTGCGCCGATGTAGGCGCTGACGTGCCGGAAGGGATTAATAGGACAGTATCACCGGGCTTAAGCGGCGCATCACCTTTAATGGAGATATCGGCGTAGGCTGCGTAGTGGAGGAGAAACCTTTTCATCTCAGACAACGTAGACAAAAGATCGGTAAGATCCGAACTTCCGCCACGCCGCGTGATGTCTCTGGCATAGGTCGCCTTTGCATGTTTCCGCAGCTTGTCTATATAAGCCTCCCCCGAAGCTACACTGTCTTCCATCTCATACCCGATAGGGAACCTGACTTCAATCACACTGTAGGCTTCCACCAAGTCTGTAAGGGCATCGGAGACCTGCCTTATGTCGGCGTCAGGCTGAAGTACAACTGCGATCCTGCCTCCGTCACGAAAGCAAAACCTGACACCTTCAATCTTTTCAGCCTGGTTCAGGAGAAAATAGAAAGCGCCTGACTCGATCCCTGTTAAGGTGAGCCTGGGTTCAATGATGAATGTCACCCCGCTTGCTCCCGGGACTTCACCCAGGAGTTTTGCAAGGTTCTCAAGGTTGGGCCTACTCCGAAGCTTGTCCGGAAGGGCAACAAAGAAATTGCTCCTCCCTAACACGACCGGGCCTTCTTTCACGTATGCCCCTTTGAAGCTCGAGGAGATGACTTTCTGAATCTCAGCCTTTGCGGCGTCCTTTGATTCTTCACGCACATGAAGGATAAGGTCGTACTCGCCCAAGTCACCTAAGAGCCCTGTAACCTGCTGGGCAAGATAGGTATTGACTGCATAGGCTATACCTGTTGTCACAGCAGCGCCCAGAACTACAGTAAGGGCTATGACAACAAGGAGGTCTCTCAAGAACCCCTCCTTTATCAACTCCCGCACAAAGCCTCCTCCTGCATCCCGTTGGGAATAACTGAGATACGCCATTACAGGCATGATTTCCCAAGGGAGATCACGACAAGACCGTTGATCCTCCTTACCAGGACAAGTCAACGGCCTTCCGAAATCCTCTTAAACACTATACAAATTATAGCATAATCGCTGCTAGAGGGGCTTATGTAAATCCTGCCTCCACTGCTTACCCCTGTATCTTAGGCTGTCTCTTCCTCATCGTCTATCTCGAATTCAAAGACGACTTCCTCCTCTGCTTCCATGTAATCCCTGTCTGTCCTAAAGAGCAGTTTACCGCATTTTATGGTCTCGCCGTTCTTCCCTTCGGCTTCCACGTTCCCGCTTAAGACCACAACCTTCTCGCTTTCCTCATACGCAGCCTGGTCCGCTCTGGCCCAGGATTCACCCCGTATGACGCGGACATCTCCTTCTGCCTTAAATCC
>LSQX01312663.1_pt1 | contig 15945 bp, 9 predicted proteins | sample 654561 | NCBI WGS metagenome assembly LSQX01 (sample SAMN04489861, study PRJNA283612) | anaerobic digester metagenome | isolation source: 4 biogas reactors fed with cattle manure at either 37C or 55C with and... | place: Denmark: Kongens Lyngby | collected 2014 | reverse complement strand
AAGACCGCCGCCACGGTCGAGATCGATGTCGACGCCTATATTCCGTCCGCCTATGTCCCGGACGAGGCGCAGCGTATGGACATGTACCGGCGGATTGCCGCGATCGACGGCATGCCGGTGTACAACGACGTGCTCGACGAGCTGATGGACCGCTACGGGGATCTCCCGCCCCAGGTCGAGACCCTGGCGGACATCGCGCTGTCGCGCGCGCTGGCCTCCCGGTTCGCCTTCAAGCGGGTGTACACCCAGCGGGACGCCCTGATCCTGGCCTGCGACGAAGAAAACCCCGCGGCGCTCGAAAGCGTGTCGCTCTTGATGTCCTGTCCGGAGTACAAAGGCCGTCTGCTGTTCAACGCGGGCAGCCGCCCCTACATCCAGGTCCGGCACGGCGCCCCCAACGGACCTGCCGCGGCCCGGACCGCGCGGGAACTGCTGGCCCGGATCGAAACCTGCGCGGATGCGGCCGCGACGCCTGCGGCAGGCTGACGGGCGGGCAAAGAGAGTCCGATACCGGGGCAGCTCCTCAATCCCTAACAAGTATTTATGGTTCCGGCCTTCAACGAGACGCCGGAATTTTCTTTTGCATGCAACTGTAAAGCCAAAAGGGTTCTGTTGCTGCACCTTGCATGGGATTGGATATCAATATCAACCTGGATTGTAAAAAAAAGTTGACAATCCTGAACACTGGATTTACGGTAATATCATCTATCTAAACGAGAAGGATTTTTGATACATATAAATTAGGGGACAGAATCTATGCGATTAACCGGAATCTTTTCCAGACAATCCCGCGCGTCCCTGTCGATCGTCGCCCTGTTTATTCTCCTGACCATGACAGTCGGGCTTTTCATGAGCATCCTGTTTCGGCAGGAGCACTTGAAACAGATCGGGCGTGGGTTTTATAGTGACGAGGCTATTTTTTTCACATTTGAAGGAAATGCTGAGTCGAATGGGAAGCAGCTCCTGACCATTCTGGATATCGAAGGTCAGACCGATTATCTGGTGGTCAACTCGGTGAGCGGAGTCCGCGGAGTGTATGCAAAAGGCGATCCTGCGCTTCCCCCCATGATATCCGGACGCTTTCTTTCACCAGACGAGTGTATCAACGGCAGCCGATTGGCCGTAGTGGGGACAAACCGCTGGCCCGAGGTTGAAACGACCGGGCAACGTAGAACCATCCAGCTATTGGATCAAACATATGAAGTAATCGGACAGATGGGCACAAAATATGACAGTGCCTTAAACGAACTGGTTATGGTGGGGATCGGATCTATACCGGTTGAGCGTGCAGCGAACTGCCGTTTCTACGTGGATGGTGACAATCCCGAAGAACTCTATGCAGGGTTCGTTCAAAATACCAAGACCGCTGTTGCGATCAACATCCGGGAGTTGGATCGCCCGACCGATCTTGTCGATATGACTCAAGAAGTCCTGAATTTCGGGTTTTTATACCTGACCCTGGTGATCGGGATCATGCTGTTATCCAGCATGGTACTGATGGTGATCTGGATGAATCGACAGATGTATCGGATTGCAGTGTTTCGGCTGGTCGGATACGACAACAGACGGATCTGCTCCCGTATCCTGGGAAATTACCTGATTCTGACCCTTACAGGAGTGACAGTGGCGGTTGTTATTCAGGGAGTTCTGTCTGTTTTGGGTATTTATAAAATCGAAACCACTTACCTGCGTCAATCTCTGCTTGTCGCTGCCTGTACTTTATTGGCAGGTGTTTCTACTGCGATCCCGGCCATGGTTCGTGCGCTGCGTGCGGATGTAATCCGCATCTTGAGGTAGAGGTGCATATGAAGATTCTTCTGGATGAACTACGGCGAAGCTGGAACCGACAAAAAGTGTATTGGGTGCTCATGTGCGTGATCTTCACATTAAGCATATCTACCATATATTATATATATACAGATATACATGGTTCATACATATACAATAAAGCGATTTCATCTGACTTGAAATCTGATTTCAAAGCATATGACATCTGGTTTTATCCCGCCAATGAGACGGAACATAACGAATTCTTTCGTAACGATGAAATGTTCCAAAACGTTCTGGCTTTTTACCATGCGTTACAACAGGATCCTTCTGTCCAGGTCTTCAACTGCGATCAAAGCGCATTATTCCCTAGTGGTGAGTTTCCAGACGTTCCAGAATCGTTTCTCAACGGTTATGTGGAATCCGAGGAGCCAACCATATCGGATATACCGATCGAATTTACAGTCGATACTGTCGGGCTGTCAACAGTGTGCATATCGTCTAATGTATACGATCTGCTTGGACTGACACTGTACGAAGGACATACTGCTTCTGAAAGCAGTTATATACATGAAAAAGACAAACCGGTTGAGGTCGTTCTTGGATACGAATATAGAGGCTATTTCAAGTTGGGTGATTCGTTCATGGCAATGTACAACGGCGAAAGCCTCACGCTCCAGATCGTCGGTTTTTTGGATCCCGGAGCGCAGGTGCCAAGTAGTTTGGGAGGGGGGATGACTCTGCTGGACCGGAGCATTCTCTTGCCATCCTTTGATACGATACTCAATGTACGCAGCAGCAATATCACTGCGGACGAGTTCACCCGGTATGTTTATTCTGAAAAAGCGTTTCCCTCCCTGCTGACCGACATGGACACCGAAGAGGTCATTGAATGGGTCAATGCGGTCGCCATTCGAACCGGATCATTCGCGGTCATATGCCAGCCGATCGCCATGACGGGCATGGAACCGGTTCAGAGTTTCTCCTATCAGGATTTTTCATTGACGATGATCCTCGTGGGACTGGTGATCTTCGTCGTGATCTTTACCATTGCGATCCTGTCCGCAACCAAATTCAATACGAATCTGCCGACATATGCGATTTATCTGATAACGGGTGGTTCACCTCTGCAGATCTTCGTTTTTATGGCAGTTGAGATCCTGCTGCTTTTCATTCCTGCTGTCATGTGCGCATATCTGATCATCCTGCAGGCCTTCGCGGGCGTCGTACCGTTCAGCTACCTGATGCCAAAGGTTTTGGTAGTAGCCGGCGGTATCTATGTGGTCACGTTAATTCCCAGTTCCGTTTTGTTGCGCAAACTGAGCTTGTCACAGTTGATCCGGAGGAAACGCACATGAGTCTGATAGAGCTGAGCAACATACACAAGGTTTACGGCGCAGGATCCGGATCACGGCTAACCCGATCCGGTCATCCGGTTGTACACGCATTGCGCGGTGTCGACCTTGCGATCGACACCGGAGAAATGGTTGCGATCATGGGGAAATCCGGTTCCGGTAAATCCACGCTTCTCAACATCCTGGGCGCTTTGGACAGAATGAATGAAGGGGAATACCGATTTGACGGAGCGCAGGTCCGTCTGGAATCTCCTGGGAAAGCAGCTGCCTTCCGCAGAGCGCATATCGGGTTTATCGTACAGGATTTTGCATTGATAGAAGATATGAGTATTTTTGACAATGTCGCGCTCTCCTTGCGTCAGCGCCGTATACGTGGCCATGAGATCCGAGAGCGGGTGGAAGGAGTTCTGGACGAACTGGGAATCGCGGACAAGATCCGCAAGACACCGCTCGAGTTGTCGGGAGGTGAACAACAACGGGTTGCGATCGCGCGCGCCATTGTCCATGAACCTGACTTGCTGCTTGCGGATGAACCCACGGGAGCCTTGGACGAAGAGACCGAACGGGGTATTCTCGATATTTTTGAGCGGCTTCACGGAAAAGGCCGTACAATTGTATTAGTTACACATGACCGTAGCGTTGCAGATGTCTGCAGCCGGACGGTTCATTTGCGGGACGGTCGGTTCGATCTACGAGGTCCGGATGATAACGAATAAAAGCTGACGAAATCGGCCACGAGTCTGATGCAATCCTGTCCGTTTGTCTCGAATCGGTTCACGAACCGGAACTTACGATGACATTATCACGCTCCTCGCCCTGCCGTTAAAGGACATTGCCAAAGATCCGTGTTTCAAACGCTTCTATGGTAGGAGGGCGTGATCATGCACACGGCAAAGACAATCCAACGGGTGGCGATCCTGCTGGCACTGATATGCGCGGTCACCGGCTGCGGTCTCGCTCCTGACCCGGGAGCGACCACATCCGGTACGGGTTCAGCAGGTACCACGCCGACCGATCCGTCCGGAACATCCACGGTTACGGGAGCGGAACCCGTCCTCAACCCTCCCGGCACCCTGCCGGTCTGTGAACAGACCCTGACGCTGCGGGTCCTGCTGACGAAAAGTCCGCATGTCTTTTCGTACAAAGCGGGGCAGAACCATTTGACCGACTGGCTGCAGGAACGCACCAACGTATCGGTTGAATTTTTGCTGTATGAGGAAGGGGAGGCGGCGGCTCAACTGGAAGCCGACTTGTCTGCAGGCGCGGATACAGGCGACCTCATCCTGATCCAGATGGATCGCGCCACGCTGTACCGCCGTGGCAGCCAGGGCGCGCTCCTGCCGCTGAACGACTGGATCGATTGGTACGGGTATGGCATGAAAGAATGTCTGGACGCTTTCCCGGGCTCCCGCGAGGCGATCACCGCACCCGACGGCAATATCTACGCATTCCCCAAGGGCAACCTGGTCGGGCTGTATCCCTTTGCCTACGCAATGCGCCACTGGATCCTCACCGATTTCCTGGACAAGTACGAAGAGGCCACCGGCAAGGGGATGCCCGCCACCACGGACGAGTACTATGCGTACATCAAGTGGTGCGTCGAAAACGACCCGAACGGCAACGGTTGCGCGGACGAAGTCGGTTGGACCGGTGCGGAGAAGCGTTCGGTCTGGTATGCACGGCCGACGGATTTTCTGATGAATGCCTTTACCTTGACGAACCAGGACGGGTACTACCAGCAGGACGACGTCATCCACTGCGCCATGGTGGAAGACAGTTACCGCGAGGGCCTCAAGTACCTCAGCAAGCTGATGGAAGAAGGGCTGATGGACCCCAACTACCCGACCAACGACGAAAACGCAATCAAAACGCTGGTTGCTCTTGAGGACGGTCGTACCGTCGCGTCCGGTTCTTGGGGCGGCATGCACAATGCCGCGACCGACCACCGCATCCGTAACGATTATGAGATCGTCGCGCCTCTTCAAGGTCCCGACGGATTCCGGAATTCCTTTTATGACCACTATGCCACGGGGGTTTCCCCCGGGATCGCGACGATCCCGGCTACCTCCTCCAAACCGACGCTTGCGGTCGCCTGGATGGATACGATGTATGACCAGGAGGTCTACTGGCGCGGCCGGTACGGGGAAAAGGACGTTGACTGGATCGTTCCGCCCGCCGGAACCCGAGCGGTAGACGGCGGCCCCGCGCTGTATGCGTGGATCACCATCAATCATTCCCCGTCCTATTCCTACTGGTCCCCTACCTGGACTCCCGGCATGTGGAACCGATACGGCAGCTATACAACACAGGCACAGCCCGCGACCGACCGCATAGGCAATCCGATCCACGATCTGGAGCTTTCCCTGTACAATGCCACCCGGTTGTATGAGGAATATGTCATTCCATGCGCGCTGCCTCCGTTCTGGTTCGAGCCAGACATGGTGGAGCAGTGCGCACAGTGGAAGCAGTCGATCGACGCCTACTGCCGTCAGGCGATCACGGCGTTTATCCTGGGCGAACGCGATGTCCGGGACGACGCGGAATGGGATGCGTTTGTCGCGGGTGCGAGATCCCTCGGGCTGGAAGAATATCTTGCCGCGATGCAGACGGAGTACGACGCACTCTGGCGAGGCACCCTGCCGGAGGTGTATGTGAAACGGCCGGTCCGGACTGCGTAAGGGAACAGCGCTATCATCTGTTGTGGATACAAGCGCACCGTAGGAGAGGAGAATCTCAATGGCGATCCAGAAGGTCCGCAATCCCTACATAAAAGCACGGATTCTTCGGAGCATACTCCCGCTGCTTTTGACGATCGCGTTCCTGCTGGCCGCGGGGTGCAGCGTTCCGGGATCACCCGCGGAACCGGCGGCCACGACCCCTCTACTTCCCACCGAACCCACCCTCCCCACGAACGCGCCCGGTGAATGGTATGCGACCGCGCTGGCGGATGACGCGTATGTCTACCCCGTGACGCCGGACAAAACCCCGGAAATCTGGCGCACGTTCACCTCCCATACCCAGATGCTCGACGCTATCGCTGTACCAACGGAGGTGCTTGCGTCCATCTCCACGCCCGGGCTGGCGGTGACCTGTATGATGTACCCGATGGCCGGGGACATCTTCTTGTTCGACTCCGTGTATGCCGGAGGGATGCGAGGGCTGGAGGAACGCAACGCGGCGTTTCAGGCGTTCTACAGCCGTCCGGACGCCGCGCAGGCGATGATCCGGCTGTACCGTTCGATCGACCGTGCGGGGATGGAGGCGGACAAACCGTTCGGTCGGCTCCGGTTTCCTTTTGTTGAGTATATCCTCGCGAATGCGCAGCTGATCGCCCAAACCACGCATGCGGAGCGGATCCAGCTCATGGAGGCGGTCATCAAGAAACATCCGCCGGCGGGCATCCACCGGTCGTACATGTCCTCTTTCGATGCGTCTTTCTTTTTGCTCGGCCGGCTGCTGGCAGCGGACTCGCCCGATTTTCAGCGCCAGGTGGAGCAGGACGACACGCTGCGGGCATTCCTGCGGGACGGATCGTCCGTCCCGCTCGGGGTCGAGGAAACGGTTGACATCGTCTCGCTTGCGGTCCGCCATCTGGAAAAAACCACCACCGGGACCACCTCCGCGACCGAAGTGCCGCGCCAGACTGCGGGACCGACTTCGCCTCCTGTGACGCCGACGCCGGTGCCGGACACGCTGCGGTACCATTGCGACGTGATCCCGTGGAGCACCTACTCCGATGCGATCGCGCACCAGGCGGAGGTGCGGTTGCCGCACGGAGAGGAGATGGACCAGAGCTACTTCAGCCTGGTGGACGGCGATCTCAACCTGTACTACGGGTTGGTCGACAACGGCGACATGCCGTCCGGATTTTCATTTCATTCCTCTACGATTGGCATATGTGACTTGCAAAGCGGCACCTGCGAACCGTTCGCGCAAGCGTCCGCACCCGGACGGCAGGCCTTGTTTTTGGCAGCGGACGACCGGTACATCGTCTGGCGCGATTGCTCCTGGGCGACAGGAGACGCGATCGACGCGGTGATGCATGTTTACGTCCGGGCGACGGGTGAGGAGATCACATTCACCCTGCCGGGTGGGGCGGGGACCGCCATCCGCGCACCGGGCCAGCCCGGGCTGCTCGCGGGAGACGCCTACTACTTTGACCACTGTCCGGCGATTTCTGAAACCACCGGAGTGGACGATACCAGCCTGTACCGGTACGACATAGCCACCCGTACCCTCGATAAAGTCGAGGATCACGCCGGGCATCCGTTCCTGTACCGCGGAGAGCCTGCCTGGTTCCGGCTGGAAGGATTCACAGCCTCCAGCCCGGCCGTTCCGGTGAACGGGAACGGCCCGATCGCGGACCTCCCGACGCTGCCGCTCGCCAAGGTGCGAATGGCTGTGGTCGAGGACGGGACGATGGTGCTTTCGGATCCCGGGTCCACGCCCGCTCTGTCCGTCGAATACGCCGACGCGCCCGGTACGAACAGCCGGCAGGGATTCGGACTCCATGTGATCCGGGACGGGATCGCGACCCCTGTCGTCACCGAGACCGATCCCGGGTTGACAGCGGTCGGCACCGCCTCGTACGACCGGCCCAAAACGGACGGCAGGTACGTCGTGCTGGGGCGCACCACCACCGGACGGTGCCCACTGCTGTACGACATCGAGCGACAGGTGATCGTCGAGATGGATCTTCTCCCGGCGGGCGCGTTTGTGCGCGGATTTGCCGGGGACAAACTGCTGTTCCAGACCTCGCCAGAGGACGGGGAAGGCATGTTTGGGGTTGTGATACACTGGATCAATCTGGACGATTTGGAGTAGAACAGCAAGATGGCTTTACAACATCGACTGATCCTGATCGAAGGCATTCCCGGATCGGGAAAGACCACATTGGCTGAACGGTTGGAACGGTGGCTGCAGGACCGGGGGGAACAGGCGGTCCTCTATCGGGAGGGAGACGCGCATCCGGCCGATATGGCCTGGCAGGCGCTGTTGACCGCGGACGAGTATGTGCGCGTTCTCGATGAGCACCCGCATCTGGCCGACCGGTTGGCGACGCTGGCCAGCCCGGAAGACGGCCACTGGGTCGTCCCGTACACACAACTCGGATATGAAGCGATGGGACCGGATCTCATTGCCTTCTTTGCCGCGCGCGAAGTATACGGAGGCAAGCTCTCCCTGGAAGCCTTCGCCGACCTGCACCGCAAACGTTGGACCCGTTTCGCGGACCGGGCGCAGGCAGACCCGGACCGGATCGTCTTATTTGAATGTTCCTATCTCCAAAACCACGTCAACGAACTCCTGCTCTTCCACGACCTGGGAGAAGAGGAGATCCTGGCCTATCTGGACGCGTTGGCCGAACCGGTCATGCCACTGTGTCCGCTATTGCTGTATCTGGACCAGCCGGATCCGGCAGAGACCATCCGCCGGGTCGCCCGGTCGCGCGTCAGTCCGCCCGGTTCCGGTCGGCCGGATTGGGCCCAGTTGATGGCTGCATATATCGAAAACAGCCCGTACGGAAAGTCGCGCGGGATTCAGGGATTTGAAGACGGACTGCGTTTTGTCCGGGACCGCAAGCAGATTGAAATGGCAGTCTGGCCTCGCCTGCGGATGGACCGTGCGATCCTCCAGAATCCGGACTACGACTGGGACGCCGTTTTTGCCAGCATGACGGCGGCCATGACGTGACGTCTGCGAGCCGGGGTTTACCCCGGAGTTAGTAAATCCATCAGGTTTTGAAGAATGCGGTCTGGCCGGAACGCCGGTTCCTCCCAGGAGCGTCCGCGCGTCATCCAGGCGATCTCAAAAATTCGGCTTTTCGATCCCTTTCCATCCCTCACCCTGCTCGCCGGCGTACAATGGAGGAAGAGGCGTTGCTCTCTGTTTGCCAGGTTCCATGATATCGGTTTCACGGCTCTCGAGTCCACCATAAACAGGAGATGGCACAGATGAAAATGGTTGATCTGAGTGTGCTGATTCATCCGGGGATGGATGTGTTCCCCGGAGATCCGCCTTTCCGTTTTTCAACAGCGGCCGAAATCGGCCGGGACGGCTGCAACGTACTGGATCTGTCTCTCGGGACTCACACCGGCACGCACATCGACGTGCCGCGGCACTTTTTGGCAGACGGTGCGGCGGTGGACGCCATCCCCCCGGATCGCTTTGCGGGTCCTGCCGTATTCGCGGACGTTTCCGCCATGGTCGAGCAAAGCGGCGTCATCGATTTGGAGGCACTGCAACCGCCACTGCTGGAACGGGGCGATTTTCTGGTGCTGTACACCGGCTGGGAAAGCCGCCGCGGCACCCCGGGGTTTTTCACCGGCCTGCCCCGGTTCGCGCCCGGTACGGCGGAATGGCTCGTGTCCCGCCGCATCGGGCTGCTGGGGACGGACATGCCGACGGTGCTGGCTGTTGTCGAGGATCCATCGACGTCTGGTGCTGAAGGAGTCGGGGCGGAAGCGACCCAGATGCACCGCTCGCTGCTGTCGCGGGACATTCTCCTATTGGAGGGGCTGGTCAACCTGCAACCGCTGTGCGGCTGCAGGCTCACGCTGTTTGCGTTGCCCCTGCGGATGGCCGGCGCGGACGGCAGTCCGGTGCGAGCGGTCGCGGTGGACCAGGACCTTTGATTAAGAGCGAAAGGTGCGAATATCCGGTTCTGTCCATAAGGCAGAAGCGTCTCCTAAGAGAACGACTTTGCATTTGTTGTGTTATAATAGGACTCTACCCGATCCTCTGAGTGAGCTCACAACATACAACAGTTTGATCTGTTAACCGGTTAGCGAGGCGGTCGAAATGGATTCGATTGGTTTAGCCAAACTCCGGCCCCCGCTCCCCGAACGCGGCCTCTCCATCCGCCCGTCCGTTTTGGAAGCCATGGGTGACAAAGCCCATCCCGTGGTCTATCTCTGTGCCGGCCCGGGTTCGGGCAAAACCGCCACCGCTTCTTTGTTTGCCGCCCGCTCCGGACCGACCGTCTGGTATGAGCTGGACGCGCGTGACAATACGCTCCACTCCTTTGTTCTGCATCTCGGTCTTGCGATGCGCCGGGCATTGCCGGCCTTTGAACAGCGCATCGGTCTGTATCCCGCAATGCACTCCACCGCCCGGGTCGCTCTCGACCTGCTGGATGGCTTTCTTGCCGAATACCGCCGATTGGCGCACGGACCTGACGGACCCCAATCCATTTGCATCGTACTGGACAATGTCCAGCGATTGGACGACAAGCAGATCGGCCTGTTTCTCGGAGGGCTGGTCCGAAAAATTCCCGAGGGTCTCCGGCTGGTGCTCCTCGGCACCTCACGACTTCTGGAGACCGAAGCGCTGGCCGGTTCGGAGTCACTGGTAAGGCGCATTGGGGACGAGGACATGCTGCTCGACCGCAAAGAAGCCGAGAAGGTGGTCGGATATGACGCCGAGCCGGTCTGGCAGTCCTCCGGGGGATGGCCCTGCACGATCAACGCGTTCCGGCTGTTGCTCCAGCAGCACCGCGACATCGACGTGCCGGCGGAGCGGCTGCGGATGGACGGCAGCTGCGACCGCACCCATATGGCGTGTTTCGAGGGAATACTGGAGACCTTGCCGGGGAGTCTGCGGCGGTTTGTGGAAGACATCCGGCTGCTGGAAGACATGACACCTGCGTTGTGCAACAAGATGGCAGGTATCGGCAACGCCGCGGCACTGCTCGAGTATCTGGTGAACAACCACTACTATCTCAAAAAGAAAGATGGCGGACACTACCGCTTTTATGCCCCGTTTGCCACCTACCTGAGATCGGTCCTCCCGCCGACGAAAGAGGAGTACCAAAAAGCAGCGACGTGTATGGCGGAAACGGGCAACTGGTTGGACGCGGGACGGTTTGCCTTTTTGGCGGACGACCGGGTCCTGCTGGAACAGTGCGCCGGACAGGTCGGGGACGCCATGATCGCGGCCGGTCTCATGCCGGAGCTCGACCGCTGGCTGGAACGCCTGGGCGGAGAACGCTGCGGACCTGTTGTGTGTCTCCTGCAGGCAAAACTGCTTCTATTACACGGACAGTCAAACGACGCGTTGCCAGCGGTGGACCGCGCGCTATCCGGATTCCGGGCAGCTGGCGAGGGAGACCGGCTGGTCGAAGCCATGCGATACCGCGCGATGTTGACGCGTCGAGACGGGGTGTGTGAGGACAGCTGTTCGATCCTGGACGAGATGCTCCCCGAGGCGGCGGCGGTGTCACCCGAAGCGGAATGCCTTTTGTTGGCGGATAAAGTGTGCTGCTTGTTTCTGTCGGAGCAAAGTAGCGTGGCCGCCTCCCAGATCGAAACGCGCCTGGCAGCGGCACGAGCGGCCGGAAACGAGCGGATGATCCGCTGGTACGAGTGGATCATGATCGCGGTCCATTACCACAAGGGCCGGTTTCCCGAAACGGTGGCCAGCCGGAAAGCTGCGGAGGGGATTACCCGGGAAGAACTCGATCTGCTCGGCAAAGCCGCGAACCAGTATTATGCGGTGCGTGCGCTCCAGAACATGGACGAGCTTGAGGAAGCGCGCAAGCTGTTCGACGGCTGGCAAGTCACGCCGGCCGAACCCTATGCGATCCAGGACGATCTTTGGAACGAACTCGTGATGTCGATCGAGTGCCTGACGGCGGACTTGTACCGGGACCACATCCTGGAGCAGCCATTGCGGGACGAGAAACTGGATCCGCTGCTTGACCGGATCCGCGAGTTCGTCACCTTGTTTCCGGACAGTCATCGGTTTGCCGCCACCGCACGGGTCGAAGAACAGGTCGCCGCTCTGTTGCGGGGCGGCGACGCGGTGGAGATCGCGCGGGAGATCCGAGCACTTCAGGAGGACTGCATTCCGCCGGTCTATCTGTCGGCCATGTCCAAAGTTGTGCCCGCCCTCCTGGACGGAGACCATGTATCCGAAGCCTCCACGATCGTGGAAGAATGCTTCGAACGCAACGAGAAAGACAATTTGCCTTATGCGGCTGCGATGTACTACGGGTTGATGGCCTGTATCGCACTCCGCAACCGGCAGGAGACGGTCGCGGTGGAGTACGTGCGGGCATCGGTTTCACTGGCAGCACACAGCCGCATGATTGCGTTGTATGCCGACCGGGTTCTGTTCGAACCCGTGATCAACATCGCGGTCGACGAAAACATCGAGCCGGAGTTCATCCGCACGGTCATCGACCGGTTCGACTACCGGATCAAGAAGGTTTATGTCAACTGTTTCGGTCCCTTCTATGCCGCTCCGATCAAAACCCAGGACCGGCACATCCATTTCCGGACCAACAAAACCCGCGAGCTGCTCGCGCTGCTGCTGCACAACCGCAACCGGGCGCTCACAAAATCCGAACTGTCCACCGCGCTTTTCGGAGACGACTCCATCCGCAACAACAAACTGCTGGATGTCACGATTTATTACCTGCGCGCGGCCTTCCGGGAGCGGGATCTCGACAGTCCGGTCCAGTACCAGAACGGTGGGTATTCGGTGTTTGACCACCAGATCGACAGTGGAATTCCAGCCGCATCCAATGCGATTCTCGCGTTCCGCCGGTTTCCGGGACGACAGACCGCAGAGGCGGTGCTGCAGGCCATCCCGGACGTATATATGAAAGACATCGACTCCCCCTGGGCATCGATCCAGCGGGATTTGTACGAAGAACTGGCCCTGCTGGCCCGTCAGACGCTGGAGAACACGGCCGAGCGGGTGTAGGACCCGTCGTTGCATTTCGGCCTCTCCGGTTGTATAATTCTGTCACTACGAATCCCGGACGTATCTCTCGCACATACCTCGGTGGCCTAATGGATAAGGCGACAGTTTCCGGAGCTGTTGATACGGGTTCGATTCCTGTCCGAGGTGCCAGCGGCAAGGCGCCGTACAATCCGCGTTTCCGGTTGATCCGGGAGCGCGGTTTGTTTTACAACGGGAGAGACCTATGACCGATCACCCGTACAACGAAATGCCCCGGTCCGATGACAACCAGTCCCTGTTCCGCCCGGTCGCGGTCGGCGGCAGAGGGTTGCCCGGCAACCTCGCGCTGGCTCCGATGGCTGGCGCGACCGACGGGGTGTTTCGCGCGATCTGCAGAGAGCAGGGGGCTTCGCTGACCTGTACCGAGCTGGTGAGCGCGCGCGGGATCCGCCACGATCCCGGATGGGCCCGCTCCTGGCGGTATCTGGCAATCACCCCCGCGGAACAACCCGTTGCGATTCAGCTGTTCGGCGCAGACCCGGACGACTTTGACTACGCGGTGCGTGCGGTCCTGGAACACCCGGTACTGTCTTCGGCCTTTGCCATCGATATCAACATGGGATGTCCGGTTCCCAAAGTGGTCGGAACCGGTGCCGGCTCCGCGCTGATGCGCGACCTTCCGCTCGCCGCGCGGGTCATCCGCTCGGCGGTTGCGGCAGCTTCCGGATACGAGGTGCCGGTCACGGTGAAGTTTCGTACCGGTTGGGACGCGGCCACTGCGGACACACCGGCGTTTGCGCGCATGGCGGAGCAGAGCGGTGCCGCGATGCTGATGGTTCATGCGCGCACCCGCGATATGATGTACGCCGGACAGGCAGACTGGTCGGTGATTGCCCGTGTCAAAGCAGCCGTCTCCGTGCCGGTATTCGGCAACGGGGACGTGCGGGACGGTCCCTCGGCGGTTGCGATGCTGCGGGAGACCGGTGCGGATGGAGCTGCAATCGGGCGCGGCGCGCTCGGCAACCCCTGGGTCTTTGCCCATGCGGCCGCAGCGCTCCGGGGGGAGGCACCGCTTCCCCCGCCGGATGTGGCGGCGAGAGCGCAAACCGCGCTGCGGGAAGTCCGCGAACGGGCCGCGAACCTGGGGGAAGCGCGTGGGGTCCGTGAATCCAGGAAATCTTTGTTGTGGTACCTGCACGGTACGCCTCGCGCGGCGGAAACCCGCCGCCGTGCCGCGGTCGTCGAAAGTCTCAAAGAGGTCGAACGGCTGCTGGCAGATTGGGAATCTTCCTTTTTCGACAAAAATGGGGCTGTACATTTTACATAGTGCACAAGGAACCCGTGTGGAAACGGCCAAAATGCAATAGTATAATGGAATGACTTGGCGCAAGGCGCCAAAAAAGTACCTCAAGGGGGTCCCGCTACATGAAAGAGTATCCTGCTTCCCGTATCCGCAATATTGTCCTGCTGGGACATGGCGGGTCGGGCAAGACCGTCCTGGCCGAGGCCGTCTTGTACAACGCAAAGGCTATTGACCGGTTGGGCAAACCGGCGGACGGCAACACGACGATGGATTTTGATCCCGAAGAGATCCGCCGCCAGGTTTCCATCAACACCGCACTCGCGGCTTGCGAGTGGAAAGACACCAAACTCAACCTCATCGACACACCCGGTGACTTTGACTTTGTGGGAGAAGTCATGCAGGGGATGCGTGTGGCCGATTCCGCGGTCGTCGTGGTCGCCGCCAAAGACGGGGTGGCTGTGGGGACCGAAAAGGCGGTCCGCGCCTGCAAAAAGGCCGGCAAGCCGATTTTCTTCTACGTCAGCCGGATGGACGAGGCCAACGCGGACTTTGGCAAAACCCTGGAGCAGCTCCGCGAGTTTTTCGGAGCGTCCGTGACACCGTTTATGCTGCCGATCGTGGAGAACGGAACCATGACGGGCTTTGTGGATGTCATTGGTAAGAAAGCCTATACCCTTGCCGCCAACGGCGATTATAAAGAATGCACGATGCCCGCGGCGATGGCGGACGAAGTAGAGTCGCTCCAGGAGAGCATCCTCGAACACGCAGCCGAGAGCGACGAAGCCCTGATGGAAAAATACTTCGGAGGCGAAACCTTCACGGAGGAAGAACTCGCGGCAGGTCTGCGTGCGAGCGTCACCGCGGGGACATTGGCACCCGTGTTTGTGGGATCTCCGGCCTCCAACTGGGCGGTCCGTTTCGCTATGGACGAGTTGTGCGCCTATGCCCCGTCCGCAGAAGCCGCAGGTGCCGATAAGGGCAAGAGCCCGGACGGGGTTCCTGTCGAAATCCTGCCGGACGCGGACGCTCCGCTTTCTGCTTTTGTGTTCAAGACCATCGCCGATCCGTTTGTCGGACGAATCTCTCTGTTCCGCGTCTACTCCGGCACGATGAAAGCCAACTCCTCGGTGTACAACCCGCTCAAGGAGAAAGACGAGCGGATCGCGAGTCTCGCGGTCATGGTCGGTAAAAAGCAGGTCCCCGCAGAAAAGATTGTAGCCGGCGACATCGGCGCGGTGACCAAACTGGTCGCGACCGCCACCAACGACACCTTGTGCGACCGATCCCGTCCGGTGGTGCTCGACCCGATCGATTTTCCCGTCCCCTGCCTTTCGATGGCAATTCTGGCCAAGGCTAAAGGCGAAGACGAAAAGATCATGTCCGGTCTGCAAAAACTGCGCGACGAGGATCCGACGTTCCATGTCCACGCAGACCCCGAAACCCACCAGATCGTGCTCTCCGGGATGGGCGAGCAGCATCTCGACGTGCTGCGCACCAAGCTCAAGACCAAATTCAACACCGATTCCGCGCTGGAGGAGCCCGAGGTTCCCTACCGTGAGACCATCCGTAAGAAGGTGCGCGTCCAGGGCAAACACAAAAAGCAATCCGGCGGTCACGGCCAGTATGGCGATGTCTGGGTCGAGTTCGAGCCGGGCGAGACCGAATCGCTGACTTTCGAAGAAAAGATTTTCGGCGGATCAGTGCCCAAGCAGTATCACCCTGCGGTGGAAAAAGGACTGCAGGAGGCGATCCACAAGGGGGTCCTCGCCGGATACCCGGTCGTCCATCTCAAGGCGACGTTGGTCGACGGTTCCTACCACGATGTCGACTCGTCGG
>LSQX01154017.1_pt1 | contig 15946 bp, 16 predicted proteins | sample 654561 | NCBI WGS metagenome assembly LSQX01 (sample SAMN04489861, study PRJNA283612) | anaerobic digester metagenome | isolation source: 4 biogas reactors fed with cattle manure at either 37C or 55C with and... | place: Denmark: Kongens Lyngby | collected 2014 | reverse complement strand
ACAGATAATCCAGTCCAAACTGCTTGTTTTTATGCCATAACTGTGTTATCAGTTCAACTTCAGCTGCTGTGCTTTGATTGGGATGCCATTTAGGCTTTCTTGAGTATTCTTCCAACGAGCTTTTTGTGCCGTCATACCTTTTAAGCCATCTATCTATGCTGGGGCGGCTGGCACCATACATTTCGTGTGCTTTTGTTTTTCCATGTTTTTGTGCGTAATCACAAATCTTCTTGCGCTTTGATGATGTGTATGTTACACTCATTTTGCAACAACCTTTCTTTTTGTGGATGATGTTTTGTCATGAAATCATTTTACCACAAATTATCGGTTGTTGCTTTTTTATTTGTAACATATGTATTTTAACAGGACAAGGACAAAGCGGATTTTCAAGGGGTTTGCGGTTTTTAGAAGCCCTTGTTAAGTGCCTTATTTTTAATATGTTGAATGACATAGAATATTCATGATTTTTAAAAGTCTGCTTATTATATAGACAAAGACAGAAAAACCCGCCGTAAGGGAGTGAACACTCTATTGGCGGGTTTATTTAATTGTTTTTATATTTATCAATTTCTAAGAGAATTTTGTAAATGCGCTCTTGTTCGGACTTATCCTTGACAGCGATCAGCTCGTAGCAAAGAAGCGGAATGCCCTTTTCTGAAGCTGTGTCCGAACTGAGCTTTTCAAAAAGTTGCGATAAAGAAATTTGCAAAGCTGCTGAAATCTTCTGGATGCTTTCCAAGGTGGTATTCTTTTCCCCTCGTTCAACCTGCCCGATATATGTGGGGTGAAGTCCTGAAAGCTCCGCCAGTTTTTCTTGTGTAAGTCCGGCTTGCGTTCGATAGTTACGGATTCTTTGTCCGATAGATTTTGCAATCATACTCATATCTCGCCCTCCAATACAATTATAGTCTATAAGTATTCATCGACCGTTTCCACAGACCATTTGTATTATCGGCAGGCTTGATATATACTATAGATATTGACAGCATGTTTTTGACAACTTATAGTGTGTGGTGATAATGAGGATGAAACATCAAACCTGCTGTTTTAGTGGCATAGGGCAGAAAAAGCCTGAAAGAGAAGGTTTACTCTCTTTCAGGCGGGAGATTCGTTTTAATATTTTACTCAATTTCCTGTTCTGACTTTTTAAATTCGTTCGTGCTGAAAAAATCAACAATTGTTATGTCCGAACCGCCACATATTTTCTTGATGGTTAAAACGGTCGCCCCGTTGCGCCCCGAAGCTATATTTTTCAATGTTGATTGCGTAATACCGCAAATAGTCCCCGGTTTGTTTATTGTTATATTTTTTGCGGCGCATAACTCTAAAATCCTGTTTCTCACAGCTACATCAATTTTCATATCTGCCTTTTTTTGAGTGTTGTTTTATTTAATTTCTTGATCTAAATTATCAAACTCCGGTGTACTGAAAAAATGTCCGAGAGTAATTTCAAGCCCGTCACAGATTTTCTTAATTGTGGCAATTTCCGGACTTTGGCTTTTTTCTCCCAAAATACTGTAAATCGTAGATTTATCAACACCGCATAAAATCGCAAGGGCATAGGTGGAAATATCTCTCTGTTCGCACAATTGTGATATGCGATTTGCAACCGCTTCTTTTAAAGTCATTGTTCAGCCTCCTCAAGTGGGACATATCCCTTCTTTTGTTTATTGTATTCTTTAATGGTTGCCGCATGAGGGGGACTTGTCCCCCTGTTGAAAGCGTGATATAGCGGGATGAGCCGCACCATTTGGAGGAAGTAATGAAACATCAAACCTGCTGTTTTACAGGACACAGAAAAATACCGCCCGAGCAATACGATAATATTGCCGAGCGGTTGCATGAAAGAATTATTCAATTAATTGGTGAGGGAGTGCGCTGTTTTGGCGCGGGCGGCGCGTTGGGGTTTGACACGATGGCGGCGCAGGCAATCCTTTCACTGAAACCCAAGTTCCCGCAAATAAAGCTGATTCTTGTTTTACCTTGCCCGAATCAGACAAGGGGATGGGCAGAAAAAGACATCAAAATCTATGAGGACATCAAGACAAACTGTGATAAATTCATCTACACCTCGCAGGAATATTCAAGAGGATGTATGCAAAAACGCAATCGGCATTTGGTGAATCACAGCAGCGTGTGTGTCTGTTATTTGACAGAACAAAGCGGCGGCACCGCCTGCACGGTGAACTATGCTAAGTCCCGCGGACTGCTTGTTATCAATGTGACGGATTGATTTGTTATCCTAACTTTCGGATGATATCGAGGGTTTTTAAAATCCATTCCAACGCACCGTCAAAGCGGTAGCCTTTAAATTCGGCGGCTTTTAAAATATCGGCGACATCATCCTTTGTTATATCAAGATTAATGAGCCCTTTAAGACTTCCGCGCGCGGCGGCAATCTCCATAGCGTAGTCGTAATAGGTTCCGGAGCAGCCAAAGGTGGTGGCGCAATTGATGGGATCGGCCACAGCCTGCGCCGCCATTTCTTCTGTATCTTCATAAAACAGGCTGCGTCCATTGTCGTAAAGGGGATAAAAAGATTCGGTTTTGCCGCTTATTTTGATGGCGATATTAGATAAATGACGGTCGTCCTGCCGGGTGATAAAGTCCAATAAAATCATGCGGGCAATATCCTCTTTGTAATCCGGGCGAACAGAAATTAAGTTTTGATATTCGTTATCTGAACGGGCTCCCTCAAACAGCCGCCGAAAATGGACGATATATTCCTTTGAAAAATCGTACAGGAAAGCGGAAAAAAGCGTATCCGCACCGGTGCGGTAAGCGGGGCAGCATGGTACGCCCAGCTTTTGCGCCAACAGATATACGGCGACCTCCGACTCCACATCGGTTGTCAAGGGGCTGATACGCTGCTTGTAGATGCCGTAATTTCCATTAAAAACACCATAGCGCTTGATATTGTAGCCCTCCGGCGTGTCAATACTGTCGCCTTGCAGGTCAATTTTTTGATGAAATACCGAGTCGAAAACATCGGTTATGACTGTATCTAACCGCTCATTTTCGTCGTGTGCAATCCATAATAAATCTTTGGGGTGGATGCCCCTTGTAATTTCGGAAATTCGCAGAACATCGTAGTGAGAGAGCCCCAAACGGAACAAAATCTTTTCAATATCTCGACGGTCACGGCTGACAATCCGCTGAGATAAAAACTCGGCAAGCTGCTCCGCCGTCCAGCTTTTTGCGCCGCAGGTATAGAGTGAAACCACATCGTTGTACCGGGGAGCGGTAAAAGTAACGACATTTCCGCTGTCGACATTACCTATCACATCGTCACTCCATTTGAGCCATCGAACAGCCGATACGTCTGTTTTACGCTCTCGCCCATCGGCGGGTTTAATGGCATCTGCCGGAATTTTATAAGATTTTCCCTCTTTAAAAGCGCCGGGAATCTTGCCCTCTTTGCACAAAAACCGAACACGCCGGTCGGATATATTCCATTTTCCCGCCGCTTGCTTTGCGGTTATATATTCATGATTCAATGTGATCACATCCTCTCTTGTATTTAGTATAGCACACATTCGGAACAATATCAATCACTATTGTTCCGAACAAAAGATTTATCCGCATATTTGCGCTTGCTTTTGACCTCTTGAACATATGGGTAAAACATACAGCAAGGTTGGCGATTGTTATTTACCTAATCTCACACTGCCGGGGGCAAAACAGCAAGACATTGGGCGGTTCGGACTTACGCGGCGGCAATATTTAAAGACCCGCCGCAAGGGATTGTTTGCGGTGTTTCTGACCGGTGGAAAACAAAGCGCTCATTTTTATGAAATCGTCCGCGGCGCCAATGAATGTATGGAACTTCTCACAAAGCAGACGGCAAAAAATGAGGGCGTAACCAAGCAGCTTAAAGTCGAGAATCAATTATTGTGGATTCAAAGAAGGACAAACATCCGAAACAGAGCCAAGGAAATTATTCGGGAGGAGCCGCCGGCATGGGGGATGATAAAAACTTCTTCTATTTTTTTGAAACAAATAATCTCGTTTGAGGTATCATTTGAAAGATTAAAACGATGCTGTGAATAAAAGCAATTATTATTCCGACCACGCTAATCGCATTGAACATTATCCAAGACAGCAATGACGCAACGAGGCATATCGCAAGACAAATTTTCACCGGCTTTTCGGCGTTAATTTTATTGCTGACTAATACCAACACTAAAATTGCGATAGAAAAAACCGCGATTATTATCGGCAGCCAATTGCCATATCCAATAGGCGTAAAACTAAAATATGAAAAGTGCAATGTAAGGTGTTCGCCGGGATCGTCGGCAAATGTCATAGCGACCCCGTATGGCAAAGCCATTAAAATTAAGGCAATTAGCATGCCGACGGTTGAAGCTGCTTTCCTCATGGCTATCCTCCTTAAAACTCAAAGATTGGTTTCTTTTAAAACCATTATATCAAAGTAACACGAAAAAGGGCGGCTGTAAAATCATCAGCCCGAAAAGACAAAATAATCGGTTTAAGAACCATAAAAAAGTCAACACACAACATTTTTGCACAAAAACGCAACACTTTTGCACTTCCCATTGAAATACCTTGCCGCTGTTATATATAATTTTATAAAAGGCAAGCGCCTTTTCGAATCAAAATATAAGGCAGAACCAGTGATATATTGACATTATGTAAGCGCAAAGACTTGCGGCATAGCCTTTAATACATAAAATTTTGACGAATTATATTAAGACCTCCGGCCAAGACAAATGAACATATATAAAAATCGACTTTTACATATTAATATGACAACACAGATTATGGCATGATAGTAATTGAGAATGGTTACATATAAAATGGACATTTCTATACGCAATTAAAGAGTTTATAAAAAGAAAGGTTGTTTTATTATGAAAAAGATTATCAGTGTCGCTTTAATCCTTGTTATCATATCTGAAATGATTCCCTTTATGCATTCACACGCGATTGGAGAGGAAAGCATCTCAAGCTGCTCAATAAGCGTAGAAGAATTTGTCTGCTTATTGAGTGATTTAAATGAGAATTATTCCGGCAAATATCGTATAGCTGTTAAAACAAGATCAAATGATGTGTTTATGGATGACTATAACGCAATTGCAAAGGTTGAAGGTTTTAATAACTGGCACATCTTACAGTTTAGCTCGAATTTTGATATGTTGGAAGTAATCAAACATTTTGAGTCTTTGCCAGAAACGTTATATGCACAATTAGACAACATGTTTACGTTTACAGGTTCGGGCACGGTGGTTGCGAGTACCTACAGTGATTACCATGACTTTGATTATCTGTGCGATTATATTGACGACAACAACATCAGCCTTGCCGATGTGAAAGTCGGCGTAATTGATACAGGGATTTATTCAGAGCATGAAGTATTTACAAATCGTGACGTGCAGGAATATGACTTTGTATCAGGCGGATCAGACACCGGCGACAGCAATGGGCACGGGACGGCGGTTGCGGGCATAGTAGCGCAGTACACAACCCCAAATGTCAGCATTTGTTCTTATAAGGCAACATCAAGCACATCCATCTACGCCGCCATTTATCGCGCAGTTTATACAGACAATATTGATATCCTCAATCTCAGCCTTGAGACGGATGAAGAGGACAAAATGCTTACGGAATCCATAAGATATGCATATGAAAATGGTGTAATCGTTGTTGCGCAGGCAGGAAACAATGGAGAACTCATTTGCTGGGAAACAATAAGCAAAGATAAATTGAATCAAGTCTGGCCTGCTTGTATGGATGAAGTAATTACCGTTACATCTTTTAATAACGACGACAAAAAACTCTCCGCCTACTCAAGCTACGGCAAAGCCGCCGACATTGCGGCAATCGGAGGAAGTGCACTTAGAATAGCATCAAAAACAGGAAAATCAGCGTATTGTCCGTATTATGATTCTGCTGCAACATCGTTTGCGGCGCCGGTGGTTACAGCCGCCGCCGCAATGTTATTGTCAATTGACAGCACATATAGCTCCAATAAGATAAAAACCTTTTTAAAGGACGGAGCCACTCCGGTGGAGGACAGCTTTGAACACAACTTTTTTGGCGCGGGAATAGTTAATTTCGCAGGAGCGGCACAAGTCGAACGGGCGGAGCCTCCAATAATATCTTTAGCGGGCGGAAGATATGACAACGCACAAGTTGTGGCGTTTTCACACACCGATCCCGGCGCCGTAATTTATTATAATACCATAGGAGCATTCACGGGGAGCACAATGACAGGCTGGAGTCAATGTTCACCGGGAGATACCATTAGCTTGAGCGGTATATGTACCCTGCGGGCGGTTGCGTTTACTTCCGGCAGCCTGCCGAGCCAAATCGTGTCCACAAACTATGAGATAACAACTGTTGCATCATCAGTAAATGATGTAGACTTGCTGGTAGACGCAAGTGGTGTGCTGATTGAATGCAGGCTGCAATCCGGTCTGATTAAAATACCGCAAACAGTAACGGATCAGCATTTAGGAACAATAAACATCACGAGCGTTGGCGAATATGTTTTCTCAAACAGTGAAAACGGGCTGAACTCTATCACAGGTGTTATTTTTCCGGACTCTGTAGAAACAATAGAACCAAGGGCGTTTTATGAAAGTGGCGCGGTTGCCACTTCCCTGAAATTTGTTGAGGCAAACGGAGTTACGGAGATAGGTGACGAGGCTTTTTATAAGTGCAATATGCTAAAGACAGTACATATAGAAAATGTACGGCATATAAACTATGCGGCGTTTTATAGTTGTAAAGGAATGTTCAAACTTAACTTGCCGAATCTCATAGATGTAGGTGATGAGGCGTTTTACCGTTCAAATGTTAATCACCTGCAAAATCTAACAAGTCTAACAACAGTCGGCGACAGTTCGTTTATGGGATGCGTATGCCTCAGAAATTTTGAATCAACTTCATTGGTTACGGTTGGCGACAGTGCGTTCAGCGGATGCTCCAGGATGAAGAAAATTATAGTGCCTTTACTTCAAAATGTTGGTAATCGTTCATTTGGAACATGCTCAAAACTTAAGGAAGCTTATCTGGACAGCGTGGAGGTGATTAATAATAATGGGTTTAGCGCTTGTTTTGAATTAACATATGTATATTGTCCCAATGTTCAAACAATTTCATACTTTGCGTTTTATACCTGCAATTCCTTGAGGGAATTAGAATTGCCAAGCATTGTTGAAATAGGGTCTATTCCATCTAACTTAAAAACACTTATCGTGCCAAGCTGCTTCCAAAGCTTTTACAGCCCTTTTCCGATTGAGCTGACTGTATACGGAACCGCGGGAAGCTATGCGCAGACTTGGGTAGCGTCATGCAATCCGATGTACTCATTTGTGGCGGCACCGGTAATTTCAAAAAACTTACCCGAATATATCTTCGCCTCCGATACTCTGAATTTTAACATCATTGGATTTAATAAGACCTACCAGTGGTATTATAACACAACAAAATCAACCACGGGCGGCACGGCGATTCAGTGCGCAACTGCGGAAACCTATGTCATACCTGATGAGAACACAAGTAATTATTATTACTGTGTCGCCACGAGCACGGACGCGGGCATTACGACGACACTCACAAGCGACATTTCGACCTACCTGGGCGCCGCCGTCGCGGTGGACGAAAACGGAAACATCACACAATACAGCATCACGGACGGCACGAAAACGATGTCCGAAGCCTATGGCTACACCGAGGGCTTCGACTACCCGACGAGCATCGTTGACGCGAACGGAAATACAGTGTATTATGAGTATGACGAAACAACAGGCCTGCCCGTTCAAATCGCGGCCGGCGGCGCGGAAATCGACATCACATATGATGCCTCCGAGCTTGTTTCGGGGATTTCCCAAGCTGTGAGCGGGCTGTCGAACGGCTCAGCCATAGCGAACGGCTACTCGTACGACACCGAGGGTCAGGTCACGGGCATCACCCACAATGATTTTTCATATGGGTTCACCTATGACGACGACGGGAACAATACGAACGTGACGGTCGCCGACCATCCGCTGGCGTCGTATTCCTACGACGCGTCGGGGTATCTCGACAAAATAACCTACGCTACCGGCGAAGAGTTTTCATATGATTATGACGGCTATGGCAATGTTACCCAAATTATGTGCGGATCCGTGATAAGAGTTAGCTTTATTTATGACACCAACGGTGATCTAACAACCGTAAATGATTTAGCGGGCGGAACAAGGACAGAGTACGGGGACAGCGGATATGAGGTCTTTGACATGACCCAGCAAGGCGGACCGCTCCTTTACTCCGTTGAGTATGACGACGGCGGCGGCTCATCCTCCGTGATATGCGGCGAGAGCTTCTACGACACAGGCAGCGTCGAGGCTTACAGCTCCGCAACCAAACGCACCACACGCTCCTCCAGCATGGAGTATCTTGACACAACGCTTGAGCGCGAAGCGGTCTTTGATTATTTCGGCAGAAGCTTAAACACAGCCGCCGCGTTCTACGACGCGGGCGACAGCGAGATTATAACATGCGGGACGGAGATAGAGTACAACGACACCTCCACGACGGCTGGAACGCAGGTGAAATCCTATAATTCTGCTGTCTCAAACAACGCGACGGAGCTTAACGGGCTTTCCTTCAGCTATGAGTACGACAGCCGCGGGAACATCACGGAGATATATGACGCAACCGACACGCTGTACGCGAAGTATACATACGACCAAGCAAACCAGCTGACCCGCGAGGACAGCGCGGTGCTTAACAAGAGCTTCACCTACACCTATGACAAGGGCGGCAACATTGTTTCAAAGAGTGAGTACGCCTACACGACGGGCACGCTCGGCGCGGCGACGGATACAGTCAGCTACACTTATGACAACACATGGAAAGACAAGCTGACAAGCTATGACGGCACGTCGATAACGTACAACGAAATCGGCAATCCGCTGACATACGGCGGCGACATCAGTTATGTGTGGGAAGGCAGGGAGCTGATAAGATATCAGGACGCCAACAGCGATTACTTTGTCAAAATGGACTACAACGCCGACGGGCTGCGGACATTGAAAACCATTTGTGATGTTGACCCAATCTCGTATACAAAGGATTATTATATTTACACATGGTCCGCCGACGGGACGCTGCTCGGCTACAGCATCAAAATTTATCCTAGTGGCAGAATCGCCGATGTGCGGATAATCTACGGCGAGAACGGCGACGCCATAGGCTTCACGGTTAAGGACTATGAAGGCGTCGAGCCACAGACATATACCTATTACTACATCAAAAACGCGCAGGGCGACGTGCTGCGCGTCGTGGATGAAACGGGCGCGACAATGGCGGACTACACCTACGACGCGTGGGGCAATTTCACATTCACGCCCGACCCGAACGCCGGGGCAAACGCCGGCATAATCGAAAAGTACAACCCCGTAACCTACCGCGGGTACTACTACGACACCGACCTCGAAATGTATTACCTCCAGTCAAGGTACTACAACCCCCGGTGGGGACGGTTCTTGAACGCGGATGATACTTTTGACCCCGATGCAGGTGTGCTGTCTGCAAACTTGTATGCGTACTGCGCCAACAATCCGGTGAATTTTGTCGATTTTGACGGACATTATGCAGACGCTGCTATGGCTACTTATTATAGCTTGGGTGGTATGGCGACTAGTGCATTAACCTTGGGTGCTGCAAATTCATGGAATCCTATAGGTTGGGCTATGGTAGCCGGCTGTGCCATTGGAGTGGGCGGATATATAATATACGACCAGTATAAAATTGCTAAAGCAGCCAAAGTTGCAAAAACATCTGAAGAATTAGGCAAAATTGCCGGAAAATATGGTATTGGGAAATGCAAAGAAGCGGCTGATGCTATGATGAAAGCACTGAAAAAAATGAAGTTAAAGGGTGCTGCAATCACTATTAACTTTATTGGAAAAAGAGGTTATATTTGGAGTGAATCAACGCAGCAAGTGATAAGTTGGAATGGCGTTCATGTTGGTATTCTTTATGAGGACAGGGTTTATTGCACTGTTCATCCCCTTGGTTTACCCAAATATGAATGGATAGAAGATTTCTATGGGACAGGGCTAAAAACTGTGACTGAAATAAAGTTTTAATAGAAAGGTGAATTTAATTGGATAAAACATATGAACTTTTACAAGAAATCAGGAAACGCCCCGAATTATACATAGGAAAACCGTCATTAGAACGTCTGTATGCGTTTCTTAATGGCTATAAGCATTATGAAGAAGCCTACCAGCCTGATTGTTTGGATGGTTTTGAAAAATACATTGAAGATTATTATAATCTCAACACCGACCATAATTGGGAACAATTAATACGGTTTTTTTCGTTATCGGGAGAAGAAGAAGCTTTCAATAAGTTCTATAATCATTTGGATAACTTTTTAAAAAGCAAAGCTTGATATGTGCCCTCTTGTTCTACGGCCGCCCTTGTTTATTTGGGCAAGGGCGGCAAATAGTGTCGCGCAAGATTAAATGCATATTAGAAAGGTGTGGTAAAATGGACAAAGTATACGAACTTTTACAAGAAATCAAAAAATGTCCCGGATTATACCTAGGAAAATCATCATTAGAATGTCTGTATGCGTTTCTCAGCGGCTATAAATATCATGCCGGAAACAACCAGTCCGATTGTTTGGACGGCTTTCAGGAATATGTTGAAAAGGCATATCATCTTAAAACAGGTCATAATTGGGCAAGCATAATACAATTTTATTCGCAAACGGACAAGGAAGCTTATTATAGTTTTTATAAGGATTTTGACAATTTTATGAAGAATAAGAACTGATTCAGATTTTCGACAAAAACCAAACAAGTTATCTGCTTCTGTACTTTTGGCGTACGGAGAGAACGGCGACGCCATAGGTTTCACGGTTAAGGACTATGAAGGCATCGAGCCGCAGACATACACCTATTACTACATCAAAAACGCGCAGGGCGACGTGCTGCGCGTGGTGGATGAAACGGGCGCGACAATGGCGGACTACACCTACGACGCGTGGGGCAATTTTACATTCACGCCGGGCGCAAACGCCGGGGCAAACGCCGGCATAATCGAAAAGTACAACCCCGTAACCTACCGCGGGTACTACTACGACACCGACCTCGAAATGTATTACCTCAAATCAAGGTACTATAACCCCCGGTGGGGAAGGTTCTTGAACGCGGATGATACAGATATTTTATGTTTCGAACAAAACAGCATTGTACAGCATAATCTTTTTACATATTGCCTAAACAATCCAGTAAACACCGTTGACATTAAAGGACTTATGGCGGCTGCTGTGGGTACGTTAGTGACGATTGGGATTTCAAATTTTTGGAATCCAGCTGGAGTTGCAGTTCTCGCTGGTGCTGGTATTGTAGTAGTTGGTGGGTTGTTAGTCTTAAGCGGCAGAAATCTGTACAGGTATAGCCAAGCAAAGAAAAACAGTGCCGTAACTGCTGCCTACGCTTTTATGGCTATTGCTTCAGCAGCGGCAACGCCACCACCGCCAAACAAAGGGGGAAAAGGAACACAAACATCATCGAAAACTCTATATAACAGAAATGGATATCGTATTGATGTCGAAAATCCCGGTAATAGGGTTGGACAAATTCATCTACAAAAGGATGGAATCAAGTATTATTACAATGTATCAGAACAGTCATTCAGAATTGGATCGTCTAGCGGAAAACTAGCTCCCAAAGCGATTCAAGAGTTGCTCAGTGACCCAGACGTGGTAAGTGCAATTGTAAAGGGATTAAAAATATTAGGATATTAAAGGTGAGAAAATGAAGCGGATTGAGTTTCTTGAATTGTTATCAAGTCTATATGGGTATAAAACCATATATGATGAAAGTGGTAATGAGTTTGTCGTTTTCAATCATAGTAATCTTGATTGCGTTCAAAGCATAAAAGATAAAACTGAATTTGAAGCAATTGAAAACCATATTCATCTATTAGACAACATTAAGGAAGACGAGTTTGAATCATTGGACACAATATCTAAAATTCTTGTAAAATCAATTATATATAATCTTAAGTGCTGGTATCCTGAAAAACAGTTTTTTGTTTACGTCTCTATTCGTCTTCATGATTCCATGATTATTAGGTTTCATCAAAAATGGATTAATGAAGAACCTTACTTTAATACGGCTGACTTTACATCGCCAATCGAAAAAGTTTTTATGCTTGAATCCTAACATACAGCGGTTCTTGCCACATGGATAGTATTTTGAAAAGACAGGGGACATAGATATCTCTTATTTCCCCTGACTTACCCCGATTACGACGAGGCAAACCAGCTGACCCGCGAGGACAGCGCGGTGCTTAACAAAAGCTTCACCTACACCTATGACAAGGGCGGCAACATTGTTTCAAAGAGCGAGTACGCCTACACGACGGGCACGCTCGGCGCGGCGACGGATACGGTGCCGTATGTCTATGACGTCACATGGAAAGACAAGCTGACAAGCTATGATGGCACGTCGATAACGTACAACGAAATCGGCAATCCGCTGACATACGGCGGCGACATCAGTTATGTGTGGGAAGGCAGGGAGCTGATAAGATATCAGGACGCCAACAGCGATTACTTTGTCAAAATGGACTACAACGCCGACGGGCTGCGGACATTGAAAACCATTTGTGATGTTGACCCAATCTCGTATACAAAGGATTATTATATTTACACATGGTCCGCCGACGGGACGCTGCTCGGCTACAGCATCAAAATTTATCCTAGTGGCAGAATCGCCGATGTGCGGATAATCTACGGCGAAAACGGCGACGCCATAGGCTTCTCGGTTAAGGAGTATGAAGGCATCGAGCCGCAGACATACACCTATTACTACATCAAAAACGCGCAGGGCGACGTGCTGCGCGTGGTGGATGAAACGGGCGCGACAATGGCGGACTACACCTACGACGCGTGGGGCAGCTTCACATTCACGCCGGGCGCAAACGCCGGGGCAAACGCCGGCATAATCGAAAAGTACAACCCCGTAACCTACCGCGGGTACCACTACGACAAAGACCTCGAAATGTATTACCTCCAGTCGAGGTACCACAACCCCCGGTGGGGCAGGTTTTTGAACGCGGATATTTGCGCGGACACAGGCGAAAGCATTGTTGGCACCAACATGTTTGTCTACTGTTCGAATAATCCTGTAATGTTAATTGACCCGAATGGGGAGCTTGCCAAATTTGCTCAGAGATTTGTCCGTAAAGTCGCAGGCATTTTTGGATTTGAAAACAAATCAGATGGTTGGTATAATTGGTTTAAAACACCGTGGTCAACAACAACAGATTGTCCGCAAGGACATTTTGGATATTGCGACTTTTATGACGACGCTGCATATTATGCGCTGATGGATATTGATTGTTTAGTCAGTGAATTTGATTTTTATTATGAAAGTTGGAGAATTGAATTTTGGAAGGGCAGATATGGAATTTCTATCGGTGCGGAAATTGGATTGTATAATAATCCGATTGATAAACGCCGGTTTAGGTCGTTTTACAGCTGCGCAACAGACAAAGAAGATTGGGCTCAAATGAGCCTGACACTATACTCAAGTGATAATAGCTATCATCTTACCGAGATATTTAGCGTTGAAACAGGCGAAAGTGGGCATTGGTGGCTTACTGGTTTTCTGTATAACAGCTTTTCAAGGGTATTTTCCGGAAATCCCGGTAACCTTGTTATGATGGCAGGAATATATTTTAAAAATGAGATAATGGCAAACAGATTTATTGATGCGCTTGGTGAGCGTGTTGCTGATGGCTTTTGTGATTATGTACAGGCAGGAAACTATGTGATGATAACATGGGCCCCTCAAAATCACGAATATACCATTACTTAAGGAGACGACATATGAAAAGAATCTTTTTTTCTTTCATTCTACTGTGCTGTGTTTTGTCCGGCTGCACCAATAATTCCGCTGCGGAAGCGGATACCTCGATTACCGAACCGACCGAAATAATGACGGACATCAACAAAATCAGCATTGCCATTTCTGAAAAGTTGAAAACATCCGAAGATTTTATTGACTATCTTTATGAGCATGTTAACTATCCGGCATCCGTGAAGCTCGGTGAAGCTGTAAGCGGGTATTATGAATACGCTTACTATGAAAACGGCGGCGCTTCAATTAAAACGTACACAGGAAAAGAAGAAAACTGCATTATTCCCGAAACCTTGGACGGCTATACGGTCATCGCTATTTTCCCGTATGCGTTTGAAGGTAATAATTATATAAAAAATGTTGTTATTCCATCCTCTATGCTTTTTATCAGCAGAGACGTTTTCAGACATTGTACGTCGCTTCAGTCTGTTTCGCTGAATAATATACTGATGATATTGGACAACGCAGTATTCAGGGGATGTAAGTCATTGAAAGAAATCAGCATTCCCGATAGTGTAACCGAATTTGGAGACAGTATGTTTTTGGACTGCTTGTCACTTGAAAATGTTACAATAGGTAAGAATATTACGATTACTGACATCGGGAGCGGAACATTCTGGGGGTGCAAAAAAATAACAGCCTTTGACATACCGCATTCAGTAACGTTGATTCCAGGATGCACCTTTAAGGATTGCGACAACCTCAAGAAAGTAACGTTCCCCGAAGGGCTAACTATCATAGGCGGAGAGACGTTTTCCGGATGCCCAAGGTTGAAAATTGAAAGCTTTCCGGACGGTCTCAAAAAAATCGAACACTATGCCTTTGAAGACTGCACAAGTTTAGGGAAAATCGTTATTCCCGACTCGGTTGAAGAAATCAGCGGATGCGCGTTTATCGGTTGCATTAATGTCGTATTTTCCACAACAAAAGGGACATATGCCGAAGCGTATGCCCGTGAACACAGCATATCAATCTACTATTCGGACACAGGCGAAACATGGACTCCGAATTTAGAGTACAAGATTTCGCAGTTTTTCAAAAAGCCTGAACCCACGACTAACGGCTGAACAGTCCGAACGCATCACGGCGTAAGACAGGGGACATAGATATCTCTTATTTCTCCTGTCTTGATACGATTACGACGAGGCAAACCAGCTGACCCGCGAGGACAGCGCGGTGCTTAACAAGAGCTTCACCTACACCTATGACAAGGGCGGCAATTTTACATTAACGCCCGACCCGAACGCCGGAGCAATTTCATATGTCCGTTCAGGCCGGGATGTGTTTGCCTCATCGGCGCGAACGGCAAAACAGTTAGCGATTGCGGCGGGTAACGGGAGAGCGCCGACGTGGGATCCAGCGCATGGTACTATTGGATACCATAACCATTATCATGTGAAGTCAAGTTTTAACAAAAGAATAGGGGGGCATATATTTTACATATGAAAATAAATTACGAAGATTTAATTAAATACCATGATATCATCATAAGTTATGCCATGAAAACCTGTGAATCATTTTCGCTCATTACAAATCAAAAAAGACCACATTCTAAAACCCCTCCCAACAGTGATTCCGAAAATGTAATATTAGCGTTGCAACCATACTTATTAAAACAAATTACAGGCGTCAGGGCGTGGCCGGCGGGCGGAACAAAAAGCAATCACAAAATTATTAGTTTCTACCATTGCAACAAATATTGCTGCGCTGATTTACTAAAACTGGGGGACTTTTTTAGTCCGATTGATAATAAGCTGCCTGAGGATATTTGCTTTTACAGAGACAATATTGCGTGGTTAGTTACAGTTTCGCATGAACGCTACGGTTTTATGTTCTTTCCCAGCAAGTCTGATATTGATTTTCTGGACGTAAATGCTATTAAGTATTTTAACAACCATGAGGATATTAAATACTATATACTATATACAATAAATTAGAATCTTGCTCCATGCAACACGAGCCGTGACACAGGGGTGATTCTTTTATACGCATCCCCGTGTTACTGTACGGCGTCGAGCCACAGACATATACCTATTACTACATCAAAAACGCGC
>LSQX01106637.1_pt1 | contig 15946 bp, 15 predicted proteins | sample 654561 | NCBI WGS metagenome assembly LSQX01 (sample SAMN04489861, study PRJNA283612) | anaerobic digester metagenome | isolation source: 4 biogas reactors fed with cattle manure at either 37C or 55C with and... | place: Denmark: Kongens Lyngby | collected 2014 | reverse complement strand
ACAGGGTCTGCGGTATCGATGAAGATCAAGCGGAAATTCGATACAATGGAAGAGTAGTACGATGATGGCATCCCCGTAATCTGTTGATTATCCTCTTTAGTCACATAGTGCACATCATGATTTCCCGACAGGGAGAATCGAGGAGGAGCGAGATGGCACAACACCGCTTGTACCTGCTCTTGCACAGCGTAATCGTGTGATCCATCGACATTGTTGACTCGATCTCCCAATTCGATCACCGCATCCACATCCAAGCCATTGATGTGCTTAACAAACCTCCCGAGCAATCCCAGCGCTTCTTTCCCCGGACGGTATTCGATCAGCTCTCCGGCATGAATGTCAGTAACAAATGCAAGGGTAATACTGTTCTTCATCTCTTCCTCATTCCTGATGCGTGGCCGTGACCAGGACATCTCTGCCATCACCGTACTGTACTGCAGAGCTGCCTCAGGTGCCGGATATTCACTACCCATCTCCTCCAGCATCTCCGTGAGCCTGCTCTCTGAGTCCTCGCCCTCAATGATGGCAGTATGACACACCACCCTGTCAACTGCCTTGTGAAAAAGCGCTTGAAACTCATGCGTTTGGTACAAAACCACTGATCGAGGAGTACCGCTTCGCCCGAAAACCCACCATACCCTTTAAGCAATGGCAGCGTTAAACAGCACGGCCACCGTGAATCGATTCGTATGAAGGGAGTTTTTAATTTATTATATTCACTGTAATTATAATATATTCAGAAAAGACTGACCGGACAGAACCGACAAAAGACAGAAAAACCAGTTGACAGCACTGATATGTGTGGTACCATTGAATTTGCTTGTGATATATCACAAGAAATAACAATACGGAGGAGAACATGAAAAAAGTTGTTCCACTTTTATTGGCACTGATGATGATTGGGCCGATGCTGTTTGCTAGCGGAACGAAAGATGTAGCACCAAAAACAAGCGCGGCACCGACAAAGGGTGTAGATCAGGTTTATTATGAAGCATTCCCACCTGGAGGACAGGGACAGTCTTCATTCATCACAACAACGGCACACCGGCTCGACACCTATGTCAACGAACCAGGTGTGGCGATCACCTGGCAGGGTGGACTGAAGAATCTGCTCGTTGAAGAGTATGAGATGCTTGAAGACGGAAAGGTCTGGATTCTTCATCTCAACAAGAACGCCACCTGGCATGATGGCAAGGCGGTGATTCCCGAGGACTTCATCTGGTCGTACAGCGCATGGGCGAATCCACGCATTTCAACCCGTTGGAATGGCAAGGCTCAGTCCATTGTAGGGTATGCAGACGTCCAAGCCGGTAAAACAGATACCCTCAGCGGTGTCAAGAAGGTCGACGAGCACACCGTTCGTGTTGAACTTTCTTCTCCGATGCCCCTGTGGATGAAGCTTGAGCAGACCTACCTCGTGGTCTTCCCCTACCACATCTTCAAGGATGTTGCGATTGCCGACGTTGTCGGACACAGCTACTGGAAGAACAGAATCGGAACAGGTCCGTTCAAGTGGGCGGAGTACAAGCCGGACCAGTACATACATCTGGTCAGAAACGACAACTACTATGATGGTCCCGCGATCCTTACAGACATTTGGCTTGCGATTTACCAGGATGCAGCATCAATGCTCAACGCATATGCAGCCGGTTCCATCGATACCGTCTACTACGAAGGGAACACCATCACTCCGCAGGAGAGGGATTACTACGGGAGCCTCCCCGGCAAAACGGTCGTCACCATGGATAAGGGAAGCGGTTCAGCCATTATCCTCAACTTCAAGGATAAAGACTGGGCAAAGAAGGAAGTCAGACAGGCGCTCATGTATGCCCTCGACATCAACTCCATTCTTGATAACCTCTATCCCGGTGCGCTCGTGTCCCGGACGATCTTCCCGCAGAAGTGGGCATGGGGCGACGGCCTCAATGAGTATGCGTACAACCCACAGAAGGCAAAGCAACTTTTGGCAAGCGCTGGGTTCAGCGGAAAGACACACAAGCTGTACTACACGCAGACCGACGCGCTGACACAGAACCTTCTCGTTGCCTGTCAGCAGTATTGGGCGGCAGTCGGCGTAAATGTTGAGCTTGTCAAGGTCGATGCGGGGGCAACGCAGGAAATCCACGCGAAGGACCCTGACATGTTCCTCAACGGAACGGGTGTGGGACTTGACCCGACACTCGCAGAAACCGGGCTCAAGACCGGCGAGCTGCTCGCCTACGGCTACTCAAACGCCAGGGTGGACGAGCTGTTCGACTACGGCAGGACGCTGGTTGATCAGAAGGACAGAGAGCCCATCTACCAGGAAATCTCTGCGATCATCAACGAAGAAGTTCCGAGAATATGGCTCTGGTACGATATTCGTGACCTGGGCTTCTCCGACAGGGTTGTCGGACCAGCCGAGCACTGGGCAGAGCAGGGAACGATCCAGTTCAACATGGGTGTGTACAACGAAGTCACCAAGTGGTACATCAAGTAACATCCATCAATATGGTTCTGCAGGGCTTGTACCCTGCAGGCCATTTGAATTTGGTCAAACGAACATTTGAACACATCCAAATGGTTTTGAGAATCCGGAGGAAATAATGGGTAAATACATTATCAGAAGATTGCTGATAGCCATTCCCATGCTGTTTTTTATTACGATCGTAGTGTTCATGCTTGCCAATCTCATGCCGGGCAATGCCGCAGCCATCATGTTTGCCAGCGGGGACGGAAGTATCACCGCGGAAGCCATCGCCCAGATGGAAAAGAACATGGGTCTGACCGATCCCCTCATCGTCAGGTATGGCCGCTGGATTGGAAAGTTGTTGCGCGGCGACCTTGGCATAAGCATGATGACCTATGAGCCGGTGTCAGAGATGATAAAACTTCGCCTCGGGCCTACATTGCTCTTGATGGGCACCTCGCTCGTCCTCTCCATCATCATCGGTGTCACCCTTGGCATCATCTCCGCGAGAAAGCAGTACAGCGTGTTGGACAACATCCTCACCGTCATCAGCTTCATTGGAAGAAGTGTGCCGATCTTCTTTGTCGGCATGTTGCTCGTCTACGCTCTCGCGTTGCGGACCCCCGCCTTCCCTACCGGCGGGATGCACAAGATGGGGAAGACCGATTTCGCTGACCTCATGCATCACCTCTTCCTTCCGGTGCTGTCGCTGAGTGTCCTGAGGATAGCGGAGTTCATGCGATACAGCCGTGCCAGCATGCTTGAAGTCCTGCACAGTGACTTCATGTGGACGGCCCGGAGCAAAGGGATAAAGGAGCGTCGTGTCGTGGTCTCCCACGCCCTGAGAAACGCTCTCATCCCCATCATCACCCAGATCGGCGTCAATATCCCCGTACTGTTCAGCGGGGCCATCATGATCGAGCAGGTGTTTCAATGGCCCGGTCTGGGCACCTTGTTCAATCTCGCCGTGATCCAGAGGGACCACACCCTGCTGATGGGTCTGTGCTTGTTCTCAAGCATCATTGTTTTGGTCAGCAACCTGCTGACCGATATCGCCTATGCGTGGGCCGATCCACGAATCAGGTATGAGTGAGCGTACTATGGAAAGTCTATCAATCAATACGGGCCAGGATGTTACGATTACCGCTGATTTCGTCTCAGAGGGATTCTGGAGAAAGGCAGTCAGAAGATTTTTCAAACACAAGCTTGCCGTCGTTGGTCTCGTCCTCTTCATCGTAATCGCCCTCGGATGCATCTTCTACCCGATGATCGCAGATTCAAGCGTGGCATTCGAGCTGAACTATGCCGAGATGAACCAGAAACCCGGCAATGGACATATCTTTGGAACCGATGCCCTCGGCCGCGATATCTTCATGCGCCTCATGCTTGGGGGCCGCGTTTCCCTCTCGGTGGGAATCGTGGCGGCACTCACCTCAACCCTCATCGGAGTCACCCTCGGTGGTATCGCCGGCTTCTTTGGAAACAAAGCCGACATGATCATCATGCGGTTCACCGACATCGTCATGTGCTTCCCGTTTTTGGTGATCTGTATGGTTCTCGTCTCCATCCTGGGTGCCGGCATTGGCAACACCATGCTCGCCATCACCCTGTTGAAGTGGACGAACGCAGCCAGGATCACGAGAGGCGAGATTCTGTATTTGCGGGAGAAGCAGTTCATCGAAGCGGACAAGTCGCTGGGGATCAACAAGTACAAGACGTTGTTTGCCCACATCCTGCCGAACGCGATCAGCCCGATTATCGTCAACACGACCTTTGCCATGGCTGATTCCATCATGACGGAATCGAGCCTCTCCTTCCTTGGGTTGGGCGTCCTGCTTCCCACCCCAACGTGGGGAAATATGCTCAAGGACGCCTCCACGCTGGTGATTTTAAGAACCCAGCCGTGGTTGTGGATTCCCCCTGGGGTCTGCATCGCCTTGATCGTCCTCAGCATCAACTTCATTGGTGATGGCCTGCGGGACGCGCTTGACCCAAGAATGGATATGTAGGAGGCTGGCATGGAAAAAATACTTGAAGTAACAGACCTGAAAGTCTCTTTTAGAAAGAAGGAGGGGGTGACCCACGCCGTCAATGGGATCAGCTACACACTGCACAAGGGGGAAACCCTCGGCATCGTGGGTGAGTCGGGATGCGGCAAGACCGTCAGCACGATGAGCCTTCTCAAGCTGATCAGCATGCCGCCGGGATGCATCGACAGTGGCAGTGCCATCTACAAAGGCCAAACGGACCTCATCGCGCTTTCAGACAAGCAACTCCGTCCATACCGGGGAAAGGAACTTGCCGTCATCTTCCAGGATCCCATGACCGCCTTCAACCAGGTCATGACGATCGGGGATCAGATCATCGAGGGGCATCGAGAGCATTTCAAGAGCTCAAAGAAAGAGGCCATGAAGGAAGCGGTGAAGTTCATGGAGCTGACCGGAATTTCGGCTGCCGAGTCACGGCTCAAGGACTACCCGTCCAACTTCTCCGGTGGGATGAGACAGCGGGCCATGATCGCAATGGCCCTCATGTGCCAGCCAAGCGTGCTCATCGCAGATGAACCGACCACCGCCTTGGACGTAACGATCCAGTCCCAGATCCTCGACCTCATGAAAGAGTTGAAGAAAACCTTGGGAACATCGATACTATGGATCTCCCATGACCTTGGGGTCGTCGCGGGTCTTGCGGACAGCGTGCTGGTCATGTATGCAGGAACCGTCGTTGAGAAGACTGCAGTCGATGAGCTGTATTATAAGCCGATGCACCCCTACACACAGGGGCTGCTGAGCAGTCTTCCCTCGACGAACCCTGATGTGGAATCCGAACGGCTGACCTCAATCGGCGGATACCCGCCAATATTGAACAAGGAACTTACCTGTTGCCCGTTTGCACCACGGTGCACGCATGCGACGAGCATATGCCTTGCATCCGTTCCGACCCTTGAAGAGAAGGGAAACGGCCATTTTGTGGCCTGTCACCATGCATGAGGAGGTACGTATGAAAGAACACACCAGAATTCTTGAAGTAAAAGACCTTCATGTGCATTTCCCGGTAAAGCGGGGCATCCTCGTCAAAAAGACCGTCGCGGAGGTCAAGGCCGTGGATGGCGTCTCCTTCGAACTGTTTGACGGAGAGACCCTTGGCCTTGTCGGGGAGTCAGGGTGTGGGAAGACGACCACAGGGAGGGCCATTCTCAAGCTCATCGAACCGACAAGCGGCCAGATCATCTACCAAGGTGAAGATATTTCACAGTACACCCCGCAGCAGATGTTGCCGCTACGCCATGAGATGCAGATGGTGTTCCAAGACCCGTATGCTTCGCTAAACCCACGGATGAGCGTTCTCGACATAGTCACCGACCCGCTTATCGAGCATAAGGTGATACCCAGGGATCAGAAGCATGCCAAGGCCGTCGAGCTCTTGGAGATGGTGGGGCTGGATCCTCGATATCTGAACCGGTTCCCCCACGAGTTCTCCGGTGGACAGCGGCAGAGAATCGGTATTGCCCGCTCCCTGGCCCTCAGTCCAAAAGTCCTTATTTGTGACGAACCCATTGCGGCCTTGGATGTTTCTGTCCAAGCCCAAGTCATCAACCTCTTCCAGGACCTGCAGGAGAAGCTCGGCCTCTCCTATCTGTTCATTGCCCACGACCTGAGCGTCGTGCGGCACATCAGCGACCGGATCGTCGTCATGTATCTTGGCAAGATCGTTGAGAGTGCAACAAAGCGTGATCTGTTCAAAAACCCGCTTCATCCGTATACAAAGGTACTGCTTTCATCGGTCCCGACCCCAGATCCTGCACAAGAACGGGTCCGAAGGAGAATTGAACTACAGGGAGAGATCCCCTCTCCTCTGAATAAACCAAAGGGATGCCCGTTCGTCACACGATGCCCTCGGGCCATGGAGAAGTGTCGTGAAGAAGAGCCTGCCACCATTGATATGGGCTTTCACCATACGGTCAGCTGTCATCTGTATGCTGAGCATTGAGCGGAGAGAAGGAGAAGATAATGGCGAACGCGATTTTAACTGAAGCTGACATGCGGCACCTGCTCTCAAAGAAGGAATCCCTTCAGATGGACGTCTACAATAATATTCTGTCCATGTTGCTGAACAAAGAGCTGGTCCCCGGCCAGTTCATCAACAGACGGGAGGTGGCGGGCAGACTTGGGGTGAGTGTCGCCCCGGTCCTCGAGGCATTCGTGCTGCTCGAGCAGGAGGGCTTTGTCCAGACCTTGTCCAGGAAAGGGACCATCGTCAGTCCCGCCACGGACGAACAGATTTACGGAAGCCTCATCGTCAGGGAGGCGCTGGAGATCGAAGCAGCCTCATTCTATTGCGGTGAAATGATCAGGCGACACTATGACGAACTCATCACGTACGCCAAGGAGATGGATACCAAGAAGGTGTTCTCCCTTGAACATGCCAAGATGGAGATCATCCTTCACTCCTCACTGGTGAATCTTGCTAACGTCCCGCAGCTGTTCAGTGTGTTTACCAAGAACATCAGGCTTGGCATGTTCTTCAGACTCAATTCCATGCAGAACAGCGACCGGGTCTCAGAACATCAGCACCATGAGAGTTTCATCAATGCGCTCTGCACCGATGACAAGGTGGAAGCGGGGAATATCGTTCGCGACCATGTGAGAAGCGGAAAGAAGGGGTCGCTGTTTGAAGCGGAATTCAGATTATCGGAAGGCACGAATGAAGATTAATTTCAACACGGAGATTGAGCGGATCGACTCCTTTGATGTCGTTGTCTGTGGAGGTGGTCCATCCGGGATCGCCGCGGCGCTCCAATCGTCTCGAGCGGGCTTGTCGGTGGCACTCATCGAAGAGAATGGGTGCTTTGGCGGCACCATGACCAGTGCTGCCGTCTCCCATCTCTTGGGGGGAAGACGGTGGGATGAGAAGACAAGGAGCATGGTGCGTGAAGTCGGTGGAATCTTTGATGAGATCACCGATTCCCTGATCGCCAAGGGCAAGGCCGTCGACCCCTCCACCATCGATGTGGACAACAATCCATATGGCTGGTACCCCAGGATGGCTGCCGGCATTCCCTGTGACAGTGAGGCCTTGAAGCGGGAGCTGGACACCTTGATCCAAGACAGCGGCATCACCGCCGCCCTCTTCACTACCGTGGTTGCCATCCAGAGAGATGTACAAGACGATGCTCTGATCAAGTATCTCATAGCCCATGACCAAAGCGGATTCAGGGCGTTTACAGCAAAGACCATCATCGATGCCACCGGTGATGCCCAGATTGCATTCCTTGCCGGATGCCCAGTGAGAACGGGACGAGATGAGGATAATCTCATGACTCCCGCCACCCTCATCATGCATGTGGATCATGTGGACATGCAGCGGTATGTGGCGTATCAGAACAGGCATCAGCAGCCGAAGTTGATCGACATCATTACCCGCCTCAAGGACGAGGGCGTCTGGAATTTCCCCTATGAGATTTTCATTGCCATCCAGCTGAACGATGAGGATGTCTGTATGGTCAATACCGTCAGGCAGGTTGGGGTCGACGGGACCAACGCCCAATCCATCACCGATGCCATGATCGACGGGAGGCGTCAGTGCGATGAACTGCTGCAAATCATGAAGCGGTACTTCCCAGGATTTGAGCAGGCGCGGCTCCGCTTCACCGCTCCCAGGATCGGCATCAGGGAGACGCGGCGTATCTTTGGGAGAAGCAACGTCACGTTGCACGATGCACTTGACGGAAGACGATATGAGGATGAGGTGCTCAAGACCACCTACAACTTCGACCTTCCCGATCCAAAGCGGCCGAGCTTTGATCCTATGCTCGGTTCTGTTGACAACCCCAATGCAGAGCGAACGCATGTGGGAATCTACGCCCCATATGGTGTGATGCTACCCAAGACGGTGGATAACTTGATCGTGTGTGGCAGGTGCGTCAGTGTCGATCGCGAGGTGCTCGGTCCGATGAGGGTCACCGGCCCTGCGATGATGGGTGGCCAGGCGGCGGGTTTTGCCGCGGCCTTGGCCAAGCAATATGAAATTCATGCCTGTGCAGTGGATGGCCGAGAGGTCAGAGAATCCCTTGTACAGGCAGGATGTATACTATAGAGGTGATAAAATGATGAACGAACGGCTGAAGGGTGTGTATGCGGCGGTGTTGGTCCCGTTTGACAAAGAGGGAAAGATTTTGTACGACTCGCTGCAGAAGCATGTCGACTACCTGGTCCGCAAAGGGATTGACGGCTTCTATGTAAACGGAAGTACCGGTGAGTGTTTCCTGCTTACCCCAGAGGAGCGGATGAAGGTCGTCGAGTGTGTAGTTGAGGCGAACGCCGGCAGGGCGAAGGTCATCAACCACTGTGGAGCGATCGGCACTGACCTTACCATTGATCTGATTGAGCACTGCGCTAAGCTGCCCATCGATGGGGTCTCTTCCGTCCCCCCTTTCTATTACAATTTCAAGGCAGATGAGCTCGTACAGTTCTACAACGACCTGGCAAACGCATCGGACAAGCCGTTTGTTGTGTACAACATGCCGAAGTTCAGCGGTGTGGTCATCACCCCAGACCTGATGGCGAGGCTGCGGGAGAATCCGAGGATCCAAGGCCTGAAGTTCACACACAATGACTTTGCATCCCTGCAGGCGATCAAGACGTCTGATCCGGATCTTGTCGTGTACAACGGGTTTGACGAAATGGCGATCTGCGGGATGGCGATGGGGTGTGACGGTGCAATCGGAAGCACCTACAACGTCAATGCTCCGCTGATCCTGAAGCTGGTGGAACTCACAGAGAAGAATGATTTCGTTGGAGCCAAGAAGGTCCAGGACCAGATCAACGACTTCCTCTTCTCAGCTCAGAAGGCCGGAACCTTGTTCGTGGCGCTCAAGTACATGCTCACGCTCATCGAGGGCATCGAGTACGGCTCATGCAGAAGACCGTTCTCACCGCTGTCGGCTCAAGGGCGCAAGATCTGTGAAGATATCGTTGAGCGATTCGCCTTTTAAATTGGAGTGAAGTATGGCGTCTGTTCGTGAATTGTTTGATCTTTCAGCAAAGATTGCGGTCATCACCGGCGCATCGTCCGGCTTAGGCTGGGATGCCGCCTGTGCGTTAGCCGAGTGTGGATGCAAGATTGTCATCACATCACGTGAGAATGCAAAGGCAGAGCATGCGGCCAGGGAGCTTGAGAAGATGGGCTATGAAGCCACGGGCCTGGAATTGGATCAACGCTCCTATGATCCCTGCGTTTCCTTGATGAAGCGTGTCATGGACAAATACGGGAGGATTGATATCCTGATCAACAACGCGGGAGGGGGAGCCGGAAAAGGGGAATGCAACCTATTCAAGCGTGACCCTGAGGCCATCCGGAACATGATCGACACAAACCTCACCGGTTCATTGTACTGCTGTAAGGCCGCCTGCGAGTATATGGCGAAACAGGGAAGCGGAAGCATCATCAACCTCGCCTCGATCGCCGGGGTCGTCGGCAGGATGCGTGACATGTACTGGGAGGCCGACAAGATGGAGCAGCCGGTGGAGTATGCCGCGGCAAAGGGCGGTGTCATTGGCATGACCCGAGACCTTGCCGCGGTCATGGCTCCCTTTGGGGTGAGGGTCAATGCGCTCTCCCCCGGAGGGTTTGACAAGGGGGAGCTTTCCCAATCATTCATCGACGCCTATGCAAAGAGAACCCCCATGGGTCACATGGGGGTGATCGGCAGAGATATCAAGGGGCCCATCGTCTTCCTGGCTTCAGAAGCTTCCTCTTACATCACAGGGCAGAACATCATTGTTGATGGAGGGTTCTCTTCGTGCAAGTAACACAAGAGCGATTTTCCAACCTCAGCATCCTGATCGCCGGATGTGGCTCCATCGGGCGCCGCCACGGGGATGTTCTCTCCGCTCTGGGCGTGGGGAAGATCTCCGCCTGCGACCCGATGGAAGCGGCACGGGGCGCCATGGCCTCTCTGCACCCGGACTTCCGGCTCTTTGATGACTATGACGCGGCCCTGAGAGCGGATGGATTTGATGCCGTCTTCGTCACCAGCCCAACGGCCATGCACCTTGAGATGATCGAGAAAGCCCTGAACACCGGGGCCAACGTCTTTGTCGAAAAACCGCTTGCCAACACCAGTGAGGGTGTTGCCCGCATCAAGGAGCTGGCAGAGAAGAAGGGGCTTGCCATCATGGTCGGCTTCTGCTTTCGCTACCATGAGGTGCTCCTCAAGGCCAAGAAGATCGTCGAGAGCGGCCGCATCGGGAGAGTGGTGAACATCTGCGCCCATATGGGGGAGCCGTTTGCAGAGATTCAGCCAAACTACTTGAACATGTACTATTCCCAGTATTCGGGAGCCTTTGAGCTTGTCCACGACCTGGATCTTGCCCTGTGGTTCTCGGGCCAGAAGGTCACCGACGTACATGCGGTCTACGGTTCCTTCAGCGACATGGGTATGCAGTCACCCGACTCAATCGAGCTACTCCTGAGATTCGAAGACCGGATGGCGGCCAATGTCCATCTGAACTTCTACCAGCATCCGAGAACCCGGAGAATCGAGCTGCAAGGGGTCGATGGCACGGTCAGTGTTGATTTCGCCTCTTGGGACGAGGCCACCCTCTCTGTCTGGGCAACCGATACCAGAGAGTGGGAGCGCACTACGTTCCCGACGAAGAGAAACGACATGTTCCGCGATGAGGACAGCGAGTTCCTCAACGCGATCATGGCCAACGGCCAGATAGCATGTACCGTGGACGAGGCTCTCAAATCCTTGTCCGTGATCGAACAGATCTACCGGCCAGATAGCATCTGACCAGAAGACCGAGTTTTTTGATGGGAGTGAATATGAAAAGGTCTGAACTCAACCGGATATTGAAACAGCATGAAGCGTTTATCAAGAAGAATGGTTTCCATCTTCCCCCGTTCTGCTCCTGGACACCAGAGGAGTGGGCAACCAAGGGACACGAGTGTGATGAAATCCGGGACAACATGCTGGGGTGGGACATCACCGACTTCGGTCACGGTGACTTTGCAAAGATCGGCCTGTTCTTGGTGACCATCAGGAACGGGAACCAGAACAACCGGCGGTATACGAAGCCCTACGCAGAGAAGCTCCTCATCAGTGAAGAGAATCAGGTCACGCCGTTTCATTTCCACTGGTACAAGCAGGAGGACATCATCAATCGAGGAAACGGCATCCTCTGCATGCAGCTCTACAATTCACACGAGGATGAATCCCTTGATGAGACCGGGGACGTCACAATCGTCTGTGATGGAGTGAAGAGCGTTCTTCCTGCAGGAACGATCTTGGAACTGAAGCCGGGTGAAAGCTGTACCCTCACCCAGCGCCTCTACCACTCGTTTTGGGCAAAGGAGGGGTGTGGGACGTGCCTCATCGGAGAAGTCAGTCAGAGCAACGACGACAATAGTGACAACCGATTCCTAGAACAGGGCGGCAGATTCCCCACCATTGAAGAAGATGAGAGCCCGTACCGGCTACTCTGCAATGAATATCCAACAGCCCCATGACCGAAAGAATTTTTTAAAGAGTTTTTCGATACTGCTTCACCAAAAAGAGAGACCATAATGAAAGACAAATCATTGTTCAGCGGCATCATGCCCGCCCTGCTCACCCCCTACGATGAACATCAGAGGCTCATCAGACCAACGGTACAGAAGGTCATGGACCGGTGCTATGATGCAGGGGTCACCGGCTTCTATGTCTGCGGCGGTGCAGGAGAAGGACCGGTACTTCGCTCGTCACTGCGAATGGAGATGACGGAAGCAGTCATGGAAGCCAATGCACACCGCGGGAAGATTATCGTCCATGTGGGTTCTCCCAACATCCTGGACACCATTGAGCTTGCCAAGCATGCCGCTGCCTCTGGCGCCGATGCCATTGCCAGCTTGGCTCCAACTTACCAGTTCAACTACACACCCTCAGAGCTTGAGGATTACTACCGGACCTTGGCCGGCAGTGTCGATCTTCCCGTCATGGTCTATGGTACCGATAAGATTCCAAAGGGCGCCATTGTCGGCCTGATGACCAACTTGATGGAAGTGGACAATATCATCGGTCTCAAGTACACCATGGACAACTATGCCGACCTACTGACCCTCAGCAGATTGAACGACGGAAACATCTGTGTGATCAACGGACCTGACAGCACCTTGGTCTGCGGTCTCCTGATGGGGGCCAGCGGTGGCATTGGCGCAACCTATTCGATCATGCCGAATCTCTATGTGGACATCTACGAGAAGTTCATCTCCGGTGATATCACCGGCGCTGTTGAAGTCCAAGCCCTCGCCAACAAAGCCATCGCAAGCCTCCTCAAATACAGCAAGAACGCGTCCATCAAATCGGTGAAAGCCGTTCTTCGATCCTTTGGCCTTGAGTACGGTCATGCCGCCTATCCTGCTGAGCGGTATGATGCTGAAACAGAAGCAGCTCTCCTGGGAGAGCTAAGACACCTGGGAGTAATCGCATAGGAGTGCATCCAGACAACGCCGATCAATGATGACTCGATCACAAATCCTCTCAAAGCTCTATCTCTTCGAGACTCCCCCGTACCCCATACTCATCAACAGCAAGCAGTCGCTTCTGAACCTCACGGGCATGCTCAACATCGGGACAACGCACAGCAAACTCAGAGAACAGCGAACAGGCATCATCTGAGAAGAGACAATGAAATTCAAAGTCGAGCTCGTTGGTAGAATCCAGAGCCCAGGAGTCGGTGCTGTAGAACGCTTCCATCAGCTCAAGGCCGAGTGTTGGATCCAGCCCCTCTGGGTCCAAGAGGGATAGAGAGCGAGTGAGGATATCCAAGATTTGCTCCCCGCTGAGATAGTTTCCTCGACTTTGGTGGGTGATCCGCTCGATGTTGCTACGAAAGAGGGCGACGCGTTGTTCCGTCGAGGATATCAAGCCCTCGACCAGCATGGAAACGGATGGGGACTCCTGGGCCAAGGTCAGCAGTGCATCAACCAATACCCGCGGTTCGAGCTTCATCAATTGATCCTTGGCATGATCGTACTCTGCTCCTGTTTTCATCCTCTACTCCTCCAGTTCCTTTGCCTGTTCTTCCTCCAAGGCGGCCTGCTTCCGCCTCGCCTTCTCCTGCCGATCTTCCCAGATGGACCAGAGCCACTGTCTGACCGGCTCTTTCCATTGTTGGTCTTTGCCGGGGATGTTCTTAATGAGGCTTTTAGGGTTGAGCCCCATCTCCCGGGCGATACGGATATCCTCTTCATTGAGTCTGCAGAGCTTCTTCGCCTTCTTCCAATCCTGCTCAGAATATGCCATCATCTCACCCCCAACGAACAGATGCTAGCCGGAAAGAGCGCGTGGTGACAAGATGAGGGAGGGCAGGGAGAACGGCACCATCCATGAAATACGCTATCACTGATTACCATATTTCATGATATTCGCCATTACTACCCCATTCACACAATCCGAAAAGTTTCATTGAAACGACATTGTTTTTATTGACACGACATTAAAGCTGTGGTATATCTCAATCAGAAAGGAGGAGGACACCATGGAAAAGAGAAATGCAGCACCCAAGGCTGAGACCATCGAGGCAGTTGTAGCGGCATATAAGAGAACCAGTTCCATCAACGACACCGCACTGCAGACCGACATCTCGGCGACGAAGGTGAGAAAGATCCTCATCACCGAAGGCCTCTGGGAGAGTGACCGCTCCCGGGAGATCCGCGCCCTCTCCGATGCCGGAAAATCCTCACAGGAGATCGCCGAAGCGCTCAACGTCAGCCGGGCGATGGTACAGAACTACCTCCCCTACGAGAAAGGACTCTACGATGAGGAGGAGAAGTCAGAGACGGCGATCCGCAGTGAGAAGTACCGCAAGAGAAACCGCTCATATGCAAAAAAGAGCCAAGAGCGCGATCGACAGGGAATCGACGCCTTGGCTCCAGAGAGAGAGACAAAAATTCCTGATGCAATGAAGCCTCCATATGCCATGCAGCTCCACCTTGAGCTGAGGTGGAGCCAGCTCGAAGAGATGGACAGCGCTGAAGCCAAGCTCCTGGCAAAGTACGGGAAGGTGGAGACCTCCATCTCCCGGGACGTCATCGTCCCCTCCTCCCTCACGCTCCACCAGCTCCACTACCTCATCAACATGGCCTTCGGGTGGACCAACAGTCACCTGCACACGTTCCAACTCCCCGATGAGTTGTATACAGCGCTGACGGAAGGGAAGCTCTTGGACATCATCCCCGTCTTCGGCTACTACCTCAAATTTCCGAGCAGCACATTCAACGATGAGTTCTGGGATGACGACTATGATGAGTCCAAGAGCCCGAGGACGTGGATGCGCTCAAAGTACCTGAAGATGTACAAGTATCAAGGATACAGCGACTATTGGATCGATAACCAGACAGAAATTCTTGATCTGACATCCCACTTCCCCATCCTCGATGTGCAACCGCCCTGGTGGGAAGAAGAGAAGAATCATCGCAAGGTTCCCCTAGAGGAAGCCACGCTCCAAGACCTCCTGGATACCATCACCTTCGATGAAGGCATGCCCGATGCCCTCAAGGAGAGTCTCCGCCTCAGCGAGATTCTCTCACTCAACCCCATCCCCATCGAAGAGGCCAAGAGAGCCGCCCTGCAGACCGACAAGAGTGCTAGAGACCAATACAAGCACTTTCGAGACATTATGATTGCGGAACGCACAAAAAAAGAGCGCGCCCGCAATTGGGACACGCTCTACAATGCACTCTACCACATGATGAAAATTCAAAAGGAGACAGAACCAAAAAATGTCATGCCCATCACCGATACCCTCCTCTACAGCTACGACTTTGGTGATGGCTGGAAGATCGACATCACCCTCACCAAGGAGTTCGGCAAGAACGAAACCCAAAGTATTGACAATGAAACAGCAGCCGCTGTCATCACCACGGGCAAGCCCATCTGCATCGCCAAGGATGGCCTCAATGTCGTAGACGACTGCGGCAACGTCTCCGGCTATATCGAGATGCTCCAGACCATCCATGAAGGCGAGAGAGAAGACGCACACTGGATGAAGGAGTGGGCACGAAGCCAAGGATGGACTGGGAGGGACATGAACCCCAAGCACATGATCTGATAGGGAACCCGATAGCGACACATACATCAAATTCCCCAGAACCCTGTGCAACGATACGCCTATCGATTCAAATCGATTGGAACGAATGCGCCAACACAACGAGGACGCAACGGGTTTAGCAACAAGCTGACGGAGCAGCATCAGAAGGTTCATTTTCACAGGCGGCGTTTCACCATCAGCAGATCACTTGTCACGATAATGCGAGCCACTCTCAAACTCATCTGTGAGAAAATCAAAGAATGTACCCGTATTACCACTGGGGTTCAAGAGACGCCAAGAATGGAAGTCATTGATTCACGGTGGAACGATGACAGTACATCTATTATCTGTCAGGCCATCTTCTGCGTATCCCCTATGAAAAGTCTATATTTGCCTTGAATCGAAGCCTAACCCTATACTCGTT
>LSQX01387471.1_pt1 | contig 15947 bp, 9 predicted proteins | sample 654561 | NCBI WGS metagenome assembly LSQX01 (sample SAMN04489861, study PRJNA283612) | anaerobic digester metagenome | isolation source: 4 biogas reactors fed with cattle manure at either 37C or 55C with and... | place: Denmark: Kongens Lyngby | collected 2014 | reverse complement strand
GATGAGATTAGCCGATGATTTTTATTTCCTGGAGTTGTTGGAGTATGAGCGAGGCGTTTTCTCGGCCGAAGTATCCATTAATCCCAACCACCGCATATACGAAGGACATTTCCCTGCAGGTGCCGTTGTGCCGGGTGTTTGCACTCTTACCGTTATACGCGAGTGCCTGAGCAAAGCAATGGGCAGGGAGATCGCTTTTGCTGCAATAAAGGAGTGTAAATTTGTATCTGCTCTTATTCCTGAAAAAGATTTGCGCATCCGTATGGACTTTACCATTACAGACTCCGGGCAACTGAAAGGGCTTGTAACCACGCCGGGGCCGGAGGGAGAGCAGATTGTTATAAAACTTAAAGCAAGTTTGAGCTGATGAAACAAGAGGCTACAATATACAAGCAAAAACTTTCTGCATTTAAGTGCGTTGTGGTAATTCCCACGTACAACAATGCCGAAACTCTGGCTGCAGTTGTAGCAGACGTCAAGCAATATTCTTCAGACATAATTGTGGTAAACGATGGTTCTACAGACCATACCTCCGATATCCTATCGACTATAAAAGATATTACCGTCATCGATTACCCGAAAAACCGGGGTAAAGGATACGCCCTGAAGCTCGGATTGCAAAGGGCATGTGACCTGGGTTACAGATACGCCATCACCATAGATTCCGACGGCCAGCATTACGCAGACGACATTCCCGTATTCATCGATCGTATAGAACAATCGCCCGACTCATTGCTGATCGGAGCCAGAAACCTGACCGCCGATAATATGCCGGCCAAAAACACCTTTGCCAACAAATTTTCGAACTTCTGGTTCAGGGTAGAAACAGGACAGAAACTCTCCGATACGCAGTCGGGATACAGGCTTTATCCGCTCGAAAAACTAAAAAATCTTCGCACACTGACGCGCGGGTACGAGTTTGAAGTTGAAGTGATTGTGCGTGCAGCCTGGCGAGGCGTTAAGGTGGAAAATGTCCCCGTAAAAGTTTTTTATGCACCTGCCGGGGAGCGTGTTTCACATTTTCGTCCATTGCGCGATTTTACCAGAATCAGCATATTAAACACTTTTTTAGTAATACACGCACTGCTTTTTTATCATCCTTGGAAATTTGTCCGCTCTCTTACCCTGGAGAACATCAGGAAATTTATAGACACTCAGATCCTTCACAGTTCCGATTCCAACCCGCGTATGGCGGCGGCTATGGGTTGGGGCGTATTTTGCGGTATTATACCTATTTGGGGATATCAGATGATATTTGCAGGGGTCTCGGCCCACTTCCTTAAGTTGAACAAGGTGATAGCCATAGTGTTTTCAAATATCAGTGTTCCTCCGATGATACCCTTTATACTTTACGGAAGTATGGTAGTCGGAGCAAAGGTGTTGAACATAGAAAATCAATTCTCTATCAGCAATGTATCGCTGGAATCCGTCGGTTTGGGACTTGGTCAGTATGTGATTGGCAGTTTAATTTTGGCTCTGATTTCAGGCCTGGTGGTCTTTTTAATATCTTTACTGCTGATGACTGTCTTTAAAAGAAGAGCCGGCAATGAGTAAACTGTTTATACATATTTTCAATTGGTTCGAGCGTCACAAAAAGGTGTTTTACGCTGTACTGATTTTGTTGGTAGCAGTGTTTGCCGTAATGGCTTCGCGTATCTCGTTCCAGGAAAATATTGCCAACTTTTTCGATACTTCGGGAGGCAATAAAAATGCCGTCTTTCAGAGCGTTAAGGCAAAAGATAAAATCATAGTGCTGTTTTCGGGCGAAGACCCCGGCCAAATCATCGAATCTGCCGAAATATTTCAGGAAGAGCTGGAATCTCTGATTCGGGATAGTCTTGTCAATTCCGTTACGGCCTATGCAGACGAGGAGGTGATAGCTAAGGTTACATCTTTTATCTACGAATACCTGCCGATATTCCTTGACGATAGCGACTATCGGAGGATCGGGGAGCAGTTGTCGAAAGATGCGATCGACAGCTCTATAGGCAGGGTTTATGCACTTCTGACCTCGCCTTCGGGCATGTTTGTGGGCGATATTGTAATGCGCGATCCCCTGAATATAGCCACCCATCTGCTGCAAAAGCTCGAACAATTCAATCCGGATTTACAATACGAAATCTACGATGGACGTCTCTTTACGAGCGATTTATTCACCATGCTTATCTTTGTGGAACCCTCTAAAGGAATGGCAAACACGGGCGAGAACGATAAGCTTGTATCGAGACTCGAAAAGGCAGAACAGCAAGCCGAAATAAACGGTGTGAAGATTGATTACGTGGGTGGTCCGGTAGTGGCTGTATACAATGCCCGGCAGATCAAGCAAGATACAACGATCACTCTGAGCCTGGCAATGCTGATAGTAGTCGTTGTGATATTCTTTTCGTTCCGCAACCGGTGGTCGATATTGCTTCTTGTGGTACCGCCCATATTCGGAGCATTGTTTGCTTTGGCTATGGTGTGGCTTATACAGGGCGAAATGTCTGCTATAGCCATGGGCGCAGGAGCGGTGGTGCTGGGCATATCTTTGAGTTACTCCATTCACTTTGTTTCTCACCTCAACTATACCAGTTCACCCACAAGGATTATCAGAGAGCTGGCAACTCCCCTTACCATCGGCTGCTTAACTACCATAGGAGCCTTTGCCGCCCTGATGTTTACATCGTCGGCCTTGTTGCAAGATATGGGGCTGTTCTCTATGCTTGCTCTGATAGGCACCGCTCTGTTCTGCCTGATATTCCTTCCACACTTCCTGAAAAGGTTCACAGTTACCAAAAAGAGCTTCCTTTTGGACAAAATAGAACGTATCGTAGGGTTTGACAGATACAAAACCAATCTATGGGTTGTTTTACCGATCATACTGGCTACGGTTGTAGGGTTGTTTTTCTACAAAGACGTGAAGTTCGACGACGATATGTCGAACATCAACTTTACGCCCTCTCATATCGTAGAAGCCGAAGCTCGCTCGGCAGAGATTTTTGGCGACAGCAGCAAAGATATCTACCTGGTTACCGGAAGCGATAATATAGAGCAACTTACCCGGGAATATTCCTCTCTTACCAAACTGCTCAACGAACATTTGCAGAGAGGTGATGTCTCCAAAGTGGTCACCGTCAACGATTTTGTGGTCTCCGTTGAGGAGCAGAAGAAGAGGATTGACCGTTGGAACAGCTTTTGGGCGGAGCGTAGAACAGAAACCCTGAAGCAAATCGACGAGTCGGCCCAAAGATATGGTTTCCGCAAAGTTGCCTTCGATAAATTCGGGCAGTTACTTTCCAAAGAATATGCTCCTTGCACTTACAGTCGTTCGGAGATTGGCGATGTACCCGTTATTTCCGAGTGGGTGAGCTCTTCGGGCGAGACAACATCCATGCTGTGCAGAATTACCGTCGAGGAGGAGAACAAAGCCGCCCTCTACGAACAAATCGATCAACTCAGCCATACGGCCGTAATAGACAGAGCCTACTTCTCGTCGAAAATGGTGGAGTCCACCAGTGAAGACTTCAACTACATACTGTTCATATCGTCCCTGATAGTCTTTTTGGCACTTTTGATATCGTACGGACGTCTCGAACTGACGCTTCTGACATTCTTGCCGATGGCTATGAGTTGGGTGATAATACTCGCTTTTATGGCAATTGCCGATATAAAGTTCAACATAGTCAATATCGTTTTGGCCACCTTTATCTTTGGTCTGGGAGACGATTTCAGTGTCTTTATAATGGACGGATTGCTACAGGACTATAAAGACGGCAAAAAGGTTCTCGGAGCACACAAAACAGCCATATTCTTTGCGGCTTTTACCTCTATTGTAGGGATGGGAGTGCTTATATTTGCCCGGCATCCGGCTTTGAAATCCATTGCCTTGATCTCGGTTTTGGGGTTAAGCGTTGTGGTGCTTGTATCCTACACGGTACAGCCAATGTTATTCAGGCTGTTCGTTACAAGCCAGACCGAGCGGGGCGGATTTCCGCACACTATTCTGAGCTTACTCAACACTCTCTATTGCTTCCTGTACTTCCTCATGGGTTGCATAATCTTACAGATATACATACTGATACTTATGGTTTTGCCGGTAAAGCGAAAGACAAAAAAGCTCGCTTTCCATAAGGCAGTATATCGTTTTACCGGAATATTTCTCAACTCGGTGCCAACGGTAAGAAAAATCAGAGAGAATCCCCACGGTGAAACCTACGAAAAGCCGGCTGTTATCATAGCAAACCACCAATCTTTTATCGATATTTTGCTTCTGCTGTCTACCACTCCCAAAATCGTTATGGTAACCAAAAGTTGGGTATGGAATTCGCCATTTTTCGGTTGGATTGTAAAATACGCAGACTTTCATCACTCTGCCGACGGCTACGAACCGCTAGCCGAAAAGCTCAAAGAGCGGGTCGCCGAAGGCTATTCCGTTGTGATTTTCCCGGAAGGTACGCGTTCGGTAGATTGTTCGATTCAAAGGTTCCACAAAGGAGCATTTTACCTGGCACAACTCCTTAAGTTGGATATATTACCGATGATGATATACGGAGCGGGACAAATCTCGGCAAAAAAACAGGGATTCTATATAAAACGAGGTTTAGTCGTTATTAAAACAATGAAGCGGGTAGTGTACGGCGACACTTCTTTTGGAGAAAGCTACCAGCAACAGGCAAAAAACTACCGAAGGTGGTATATTGAGCAGTACCGTAAGCTCAACGACCGCTACGGACGTACTTGCAACGCCTATTTCAGAGATGCATTGATAAAAAACTATATCTACAAAACTCCTGTGCTTGAGTGGTATATGCGGATAAAATGCCGTATAGACGGTTACTACGACCTCTGGGACAGGCTTCTGCCCCGTGATGGCAAAATTACAGACCTTGGTTGCGGATACGGCCAGTTATCTTTTATGTTGGGATTGCTATCGCCCGAAAGAGAGCTGTTGGGTATCGATTACGACAGAAATAAAGTAGATTTGGCGGAACATTCGTTTTTAACCAAACTGACCAAGCTGCGCTTCCTTTATGCAGATATGCGAAGCGTCGATTTACCCAAATCGGATGCAGTGATCTTCAACGATAGCCTGCACTACGTCGATTCCGGCACTCAGGAAGAAATCTTGAAAAAAACCCTCGATTGTTTGAATCCCGGGGGAGTTATTGTGGTACGCGATGGAGACTCGTCGCAAAAGGCAACGCACGATAAAATCGAAAAAACCGAAGTGTGGTCGACCAAAATACTCGGGTTCAATAAGACCAGCCAAGAGTTGAGCTTTGTCAGCTCAGAGTGGATGCAGCAGTTCGCTACTTCCAACGGCGTGGATATCAAGATACGGCGGTGCGACAATCGGACCTCCGAGACCTTATACATTTTAAGCAGAAAGAGCGATGAAGAGCTTTGATGTGGTGATAATCGGCGGAGGCCTTGGCGGACTTTCCTGTGGTGCAATACTGAGCAAAGAGGGGCTTGGAGTATGTGTGCTCGAAAAGCATAGTGTTGTGGGTGGCTGTCTGCAATCGTTCCGGAGAGAGGGCCGCACACTCGACACGGGAATGCATTATGTAGGCAGTCTTTCCGAAGGGCAGATTATGCATCAGTATCTGAAGTATTTCGGCGTGATAGATTCGCTTCGACTGCAAAAGTTAGACGAGAACGGTTTCGATGAATTTCATTTCAAAGACGGCACAAGCTACTGCCATGCAATGGGTTATGAGAATTTTATCGAAACACTTGCTTCGCAATTTCCCGGTGAGCGTTCGGGACTAAAAACACTTTGTAAGACCATTCAGGATATAGGCGACCTGATTTCTCCCGAAATACTTCTCGAGGGTAAATTATCTGCCGACGGTATCAAATATATGTCCGAGTCGGCCTACCAGGAGATACGTAAACACCTGCGAAGCGAAAAACTCCGGAACGTCTTGGCGGGCAATTGCCGCCTTTACGGCGGCGAAAAGTCTGTCACTTCGCTCTATGAGTATGGGATGGTGACCCACTCAAATATTCAGGGAGCATACGCATTCGTGGATGGTTCGCAACAGTTGGCGGACGCTCTGGCGGAGGTTATCAGGAGCAATGGGGGAGAGGTATGTCCCAATTCCGAAGTTCTGAAAATCCGCCTCGAAGCCAATACCGTAGAATACGTAGAAACCCGCGACGGAGAGAGGCTGCAGGGCAAATATATTATCTCCTCGCTACACCCTGTTGTTACCTTCTCTTTATTGGAAAACAATACGGTTTATAAAAAGGCATTTTTCACGCGTATCAATTCGCTTAAAAATACCCACGGAATCTTTTCCACCTATCTGCTTACAAAACGGGGAACATTGAAATACGTCAATCGCAACAATTATATGTTCAATACTCAGGACGTTTGGGCTACCGAGGGACATTACAAAGGCTTTAATATCCCTTCGGTATTGATGTGCATGCAGCCAAACCACTTGAGCGAACATACCGAGGTGGTCACCCTGCTTGCTCCTATGCCTTTGACTTACTATCAAAAGTGGCTCCACACCAAAGTGGAGAACCGGGGAGAAGAATACCGGGAGTTCAAAGCCGAGTTTAGCGAGGCTGTAATAGATTTTGTGGCTGAATTTTACCCAAACATACGGAGCTATATCGATAAAGTTTATACCGCATCGCCGCTCACTTACAGAGATTATACGGCCACGCCCCTTGGAACCGCCTACGGCATTGTAAAAGATTATCGAAATCCTATAGTTACACATATTCCTGCCAAAACCCGGATATCAAATCTGCTGCTTACGGGGCAAAATCTAAACATACACGGTTGTATCGGCACTACGGTATCGTCTGCCGTTACCTCTTCGGAAATACTTGGTGTTGAATACCTTTCTAAAAAAATTGGAAATGCGTAGGTTGAGAGTAAAAAAAATATGGCTGATTCTGCTTTCGGCAATCGCGGGCATACCCCTGGTATCGACATTGATTCTATTTACCGTAGGAGCCTGCCTCTATCATACGGCCGACTTCCTGCAACCGGATGTTGAGGTAAATATGGAGGATTATCAGTTAGTGGAAGACGGCGATTCATTGAGGACTTCTCGCTATGGCAGCTTATATTTGAATAAATACGGCCTGTGGGAAGCTAAAATCCTTGGTTCCCCTATTGAGCGAGGTGCCGCCTACGGTGCGATGGGCAAAGATTTACTGAAATACCAGGAAGATGTATTCGTCAGGCAAATACATCAACTGATTTCATCGGAACGCTGGATAAAGTTTTTGCATAAATTCGTTGTCGTATTCAATCGAAACATGGCAAAACACATACCTCAGGAGTTCAGAGAGGAGATATATGCCATGTCGCTCTCCTGTACAGACGAGTATAACTCTTACGGTACTCCTTACGGACGACAACTCAATTACCATGCCGCCCACGATATAGGACATGCCATGCAGGAATATATGTTGGTGGGTTGCAGTTCGTTTGCCGTATGGGACGAGCAAAGCGAAAACGGCGAACTTGTTGTGGGACGAAACTTCGACTTCTATGTGGGAGACGATTTTGCCAAAAACAAAATTCTTTTGTTCGTAGAACCCACAGAGGGCTATAAATTTGCTTCGATAGCGTGGTCCGGCATGATGGGCGTGCTGTCGGGCATGAACGAACGCGGACTGACTGTTACCATAAATGCCGCTAAAGGAGCCATGCCTCTGTCTTCTGCCATGCCCATTTCGCTTTTGACCAGACAAATTTTGCAATACGCTTCAAACATAGACGAAGCCTACCGGATAGCACAGGGCTACGAAACCTTTGTGTCGGAGTCGTTGTTGATTGGCTCGGCAGAAGACGGTTTCGCCGCAATAATAGAAAAGAGTCCCGACAACATATCGATCTACCGGGCAGAATCCTCCCGCCTAATTTGCACCAACCATTACCAGTCGGAGGCTTTTAGCCGCGATAAAAACAATCTAAAAAACATAGCCACTTCCGATAGCCCGTACAGATACGAGCGACTGAATGAGTTATTGGAAGAGTTGTCGCCGATAGATACCGGAGAGGCAGCTTTCGTACTTCGAAACAGATTCGGTTTGGGCGGCAAAGACATTGGGCTTACCAACGAAAAGTCTATCAACCAATTCATCGCTCACCACTCGGTGGTGTTTCAGCCCGGCCGGCTGCGTATGTGGGTATCCACCTCGCCCTGGCAATTGGGCGAATACGTTTGCTACGACCTTAACGAAGTGTTTGGCAAAGAGCTGCCTTCGGGTTATTCGTACGCTTTGGACGAGAAAAATATAGCCGCCGATACCGCTGCTTTAAGCAGTGAATACCATAGAGTTATTCTCTACAAAGAGCAATATAAGGCTGTAAAAGAAGCCACCCTCCACAAGGGAGCTTTAGAGCAAAAACAAATAGAGGAGTTTGTCTCAAACAATCCGAACTATTTCGACACATACAATGCTCTGGGCGACTTTCTGATAGCCATAGATGAAACGGAGCAGGCCCTAAGCTGTTTTCAGAAGGCTCTGACACTCGAAATATCCGGAATGGGCGAACGAAAAGAGATAGAGAAAAAAATTCAAAAATACGATAAAAGACATGGTAAAAGATTGTGAACTTCATTACAAAGACAGTACTGAAATTAAAAGATTCCAGGAGTTGAGGCTCAGAGAAACTCTAGCTTATTTGGCGGCACATTCACCTTTCTACAAAAGGATGTTTTCGGAGCAAAATATAGACATCGATTCTATAAAAACCATCGAGGATATGCAAAGACTGCCGACCACCTCAAAACAAGACCTGCAAATGCATAACTTCGATTTTCTTTGTGTCGATTTGCTTGATGTTATCGACTACGTTACCACATCGGGTACACTGGGCGAACCCGTAACATTTGCGCTTACCGAAAACGATCTCCGGCGGCTTGCCTACAACGAGGCAAGCTCCTTTACGATGGCGGGTTGCAGCAAAAAGGATGTGTTGCAACTGATGACCACCATCGACCGCCGTTTTATGGCCGGCCTGGCCTATTTCCTTGGAGCCAGAGAATTGGGTTGCGGGGTGGTGCGTGTGGGCAACGGAATCCCCGAATTGCAATGGGACACCATCAACCGGGTGGGAGCGACCGCCTGTATAGTAGTTCCTTCTTTTTTGACCAAGATGATCGAATTTGCCGAAAAAAACGGAATCGACCCCAACTCCTCAAGTCTGAAACGAGCCGTCTGCATTGGCGAAGCTTTGCGCTTACCCAACGGAGAACTCACCACTTTGGGCAAAAAAATCAACGAAAAATGGCAGTCTTTAGAGCTATTCTCCACCTACGCCTCCACAGAGATGCAGACCTCCTTTACAGAGTGCGAAATACACCGGGGCGGGCACGTTCCTGCCGACCTGGTAATAGTAGAAATGTTGGACGAAAACCGGCAGCCTGTCTCTAACGGCGAGGAGGGCGAGGTTACCATAACCACAATTGGAGTAGAGGCCATGCCGCTGCTGAGGTTTCGCACAGGCGATATTGCCGTCAGATTCGACGAACCCTGTCGATGCGGCAGAAAAAGCCCCCGGCTCAGTTCAGTGATCGGCAGAAAAGGACAAATGATAAAATTTAAAGGCACCACCGTATATCCGCCGGTACTCTTCGATATACTCGACAATATAGCCGAAGTAGAAAACTACATAGTTGAAGTTTATACAAATTCATTGGGCACAGACCAAATTCAAATCCGCGTAGGCAGCAACAACCATTCAGACGCATTTGTAAAGCAGATAAAAGATGTTTTCCGCTCCAAAATCCGCGTAGCCCCCGACGTTAAATTTGAGCCTGTTGAACTCATCGCAAAGCTTCAAATGCCACCCATGAGCCGAAAAGTTGTAAAGTTTTTCGATTTAAGAAATAATAATACCGGGGAGTAAGCCGAAGATTGATTTTTTGCAAAAACGAAATATTACATTTGTTCCTCGTGAGTTTCAACTTAATGGTAAACAACAAAATCGTGGATATATGAAAAAAATATTTTTATTTCTGTTGTGTGCAACCGGCTTTACTTGCTTAAATGCACAATCGGACGAAGGTAAATATTATGTTTATGGCGTGGATTTTACACAGGCCAAAGTGTATGCTGCCCAAGAGTCTCCCCAGCAGTTTGCCGTGGCTTTTGAGAAAATCAACCGGCTACTTATCATGGAGCCCCGAAAATACGATTTTTCCCGTATGCTGGGACGCATCCCCGAGGTAATAATTGAACCGATGCTTAAAAGAAATTCCGCAACCGACTTTCAAAACCTCATTACTCTGACCCCACGAGGCAAGGATATCGATTACCCGGCAATAATCGGAAGCTACTCCCTTCCCCAAACCGAAGGCACAGGAGTAGTGTTGATAGCCAAGCTCTTAGACAAGCCCAACAAAGAAGCAACCTACGATTTAATAACGTTCAACATAGCAACAAGGGAAATCCTCTCCAAAAAGGAAGTAGTAGGCAAAGTAAGAGGCTTCGGATTACGAAACTATTGGGCCAGCTCGATTTACAGGATATTGAAATTCAATGAAATGTGATTCAAAACCTAAATTTTAGGCGGGCACATTCATTTAAGCGATTGATTCCTCAGTGGCCTATGTAATCGCTTACCTATGCAGACAATCTAAAATGGAGTAAAAATTTTGCGATAAAAATAAAAAATGAATTGACAAGCAAATAATTTTTTTTTGGGGAGGAGGAAATACCCCCCTCCAAACCTACCTCCTAAAAGCTTTATAGGTCTTATTTCCCTGGCGGATGATGTAGAAGCCGTGTTCGGGGGGTGATTGCAGCTTGATGCCGGTGATTGTGTAGTAGGAGGGGGCTTCGGATGAGGATGGAGGCTCTGCTTCGACACGGTCGATGCCGGCGGGAGGGTTGTAGCTGTAGAGGATCACGCTGCTGGCACGGAATTCCTGGGTGTTGCTGCCGGTGGCGAGGTCGGCCTGGAATCCCAGATACAGGTCTTTTTCCTCCTCGAGGGTGAAGAAAATGCCGTAATACTGCCCGTCGCCCCTCACGCCGTTCATCAAGGGCTCGAAGGCGATGGATTTTGTCTCGATCTCGTTGGTGGTCAGCAAGCTGTCGGAGGCGAACAGGTAGGCCTTGTTGAGTTGGTAGAGTGCCGAGAAGGTGTTGCCGAAGTAATACCTGCCCGGCGTCAGAGACACTTTCTGATAGATGCGCGCGTTGGCCAGATTACCTGCCTGGTTGCTCGAGCGGTCGTTCCACAAACCGAGATACAGGCAGTCGTAGCCGTCGTATTTGTCGAGTCCGGCTTTTACGCCATCGCTGCCGTTGGGAATCCGGAAGTTCTCTACCGTCCAGTATTTGGGAGCTGCGAAGCGGGTGGTAACCGACTTGTCTGCCCGTGTAAAGTGGTCGGCTTCCGTCAGTTTATCCGTTGTGATATCGATGGCATTCTCCGTGTCGGGATGGCCGCCGGGATTCTTGCCGTTTTCGAGGAAGGTGTTCAGTGCGTGCTTCAACTGTTCAAACGCATCGGCCAATTCATCGTCGGGGCTTTCTTCCGTCACCAGTCCGGCAGCGTCGATGGTGGCCTGAAGTTCCCGGGCGGTCTCTCTCTTGTAATAGCCCGTGTTTTCGTTGATGATGATATTGGCCAGGGCGGCGTCGGCCTGACGGATGAGCTTGTTCAATGCGGCAAGATCAACAATGCCGTAAGAGAGCAGTTTGACCGACTGAATACGGAACTCCTGTTGCTTTGCACCTTCCGTAAGGTTGGCCTGGAATCCGAGAACGATATCCTGTGCCTCGTCGATGGTAAAGTAAATGCCATAGAATTTCCCGGTGCCTCCCCGGTTGATTTTTGCAAAGGCAAGGGCCTCGTCCTCTATTTCACCGGTGGCGAGTACCGTTTTGGCGGCGAAGATGTAGCTCTTGTCCGACATTTGGTAGTTGGCTTCAAAAGTTGATCCGAAATAATAACGGCCCGGTTCCAGATGCACCCTGCGGTAAATGCGGGCGTTTGTCAGGTCGCAGGTATAAGGTTCCACGTCGTCGCCCGACCAGATACCCAGACTAAGTGTGTTGTATTTCGGGAAGTTGTCGATGCCGTTCTTTACACCGGCTGCAGAATTCCTTTGAGATATTCTGAAATTCTCTACCGTCCAGTTTTTAGGAGTGCCGAAACGTGTGCCTTGCGTGCTGGCCGTAAATCCGCCGGCTTGAATCAACTGTGCGATGGTTAAATCGGCCAGATGACCTGTTTCCGGTCCACCCGGTTGATGCCTCCCCGTAGTCTTCAGGGCTTTGTAGGCCTCACGAAGCTGGTTGATGATCACCTTTTGGGCGGCAACGCTGTCGTTAAGATGGCTTTTGGCCGCTTCAAGCTGCTCTTTGAAGGCCAGAATACTTCCTTTGATGTAATTGCCGGTGTTTCTTCCCGTCCGGCTCATCAGCTGGTCGGCCCGGGTCTCATAAGCTCCGATGATTTCGGACAGTGTAACTTCGCTGTTGTCGAATACAAACCGGAAAACGGGAGCGATCTCGTTGGGCTTGGTTTCGGGAAGGGTCACTGTTACGCCTTCCAGGTGTTCGGTAAACGCCACATCGCCATGGCCGAGTAGCTGAACGCTCTCCACCTTGCCGCTGTAGTATTCCGAAGTCATGGAGAAGGAGGCAAAGCTGAAAGTCTCGCTTGCCGGCCACCTCATGATGGTGGCAAAGACGGTGTCGTTCCTCTGTACGAAGCGAACGTCTCTCGACGAATAATTGTTGCCCTCGTTGAATCCCTGGGCCGAAAGCGGATTGGCTGCCTCTGCGAGCGGGCCTTCGCCAAAGGTTTTCCAGGGGCGGGTGCCGTAGATACTCGTTGAGTTGATGTCCATCCAGGCTTTGATGCCGGCAAGTACGGCTTCTTCCTTATGGTCGATGGTGCCGTCGCCTTTAACGGGTATGCTGAGCAGCAGGTTGCCGTTTTTCGATACGATGTCCACCAGCATGTTTACCACCTGGGTGGCACTCTTGTAGCTGCCGTTGTTGTATGTGCTCTTGTTGTAATGCCAGTCGCCGATGCAGGTGCAGGTTTGCCAGTATTTTTGCTGAACCCTGTCGGGAATGCCGCGCTCCACATCCCAAAGCATGTAGTTTTTCTGTTCTGTGGTAAGCTGTTTTCCTGTAACCACTACATTCGGTATGCCTCCGTTCAGGCCGGCACTGTGGTTGTAATAGTGCGCGAGAATGTTTTGTCCCACGGCATCGTCGCATCCGTAGAACGGCATGGCCGTGTCGTCAAAATAGAGTATATCGGGGTTGTAGTCGTTGATAAGCTCCAGCACACGGTTCTGGAATTTGGTTTTGTAGGCGGCTGAGGGTTGGCTGGCACCGTTTCCCCAGTTCCATTGACTGTGAATCGTGCCTGAATTGTTCCATCCCGTGGAGTGGGTATGGCGTTGGGCATACAGTTCCTGGGGATCCAGCCCTTTCCACCATTTTTCGGTGCTGTCTTTGTTCAGCGTATAGCCGTCTTCCCTGGTGAGATTTCCGTCGTAGGCCTGCGAGGGCTCAAGCCAGGTCCATGCATGGCTGGCATGAATGCTGACGCCCAGGGGCAGGCCTGCTTTTTTACAGGCATCGCTCCATCCCTTCACGATGTCTTTCTTTGGCCCCACATTAACGGAGTTCCATTCCTGATAGGGTGAGTTCCACAGGTCGAAATTGTCGTGATGGTTGCCGAGTGCCATGAAATAGCGGGCTCCCACGCTTTTGTAGAGGTTTACCAGTCTTTCGGGATCCCAGTTTTCGGCCTTCCAGTTATGGCAGAGCTCCTTGAGTCCGTAGGCGGACGGATTTCCGAAATTGGCAACGTGGTAATTGTATTGTCCGCTGCCCGGATAGTACATAAAACGCGCGTACCAGTCGCCTGCTTCGGGAAAACATTGAGGCCCCCAGTGTGCCCAGATGCCGAACTTGGCGTCCTTGAACCATTCGGGACAGTCCCATCCCGACAGACTTTCCCAATCGGGCGTATAATCGCCGGTTTTTACGGCTACATCTTCTGCCTGCACCGCCACGGCGAGTGACAACAGTAGGGCAGATAACAGCTTCGTAAAGTGTTTTTTTAGAAAAATGCGTGTCATTTTGTTTGGTGTTTATTCCTGCAAAGATGACATATTGCACGCTAAAAATCAAACGAAACTTATTAAATGTTCCATTTGCGTAACGGGGGAATTTTATATTCTGTCTATTGCCCTAAATAAGGTCAGTTAACACTGAAAATTATCTTTTCAGCGACGGCAGGTTTAAAAAAAGTAAGTTAAATTAAACCAAATTTATTGCGATATAAAAACCTTGTCGTATACTTGTATCACAAACAACACGATCGACTCCGAACACAAAAACGCCGACCAATTCCCTATCCATAATTAACTCTAAAAAACCTAATTTACCATGAAACGCTTTCATTTTGTTCGTACGAAAAACATTCTCTTTCTAAGTGTATTGCTTGCTGCAAGCGGTCTGTTTTATTCCTGTGAGCAAGAGACCACATCCGGGGAAACAGGAGAAACGGGAACAATCGAATTTAAATGCATCAACCCTTTCGCTGAGATGCAAAGTCCCTCTCAGGAAGCTGTTAGAGCTGCTTTTGAGAATCCGCCCCTCACCGGACCGGTTACAACGACCTATATGACCAGTCTGCGTGTTATCATTGGCGATGTCTGGGTGGCCAGGGACGAAGTGAAGGTTGGCCAAAAGGACAACCTGGAATGGATTCGGCTGACCACCGCAACCAATCGCGAAATGAAGTTGTTTGAGGAATATGTTTTTCCGCCCAAGGAGCTTCCCGTAGGGGAATACAAGAGCATTAAAATAAGCTTAAAAAATATATTTTACAGGCAGGTACGTCTGGTATCAGACCCCCAGGTAAGCTATGAATTGCTCGAGACTATGGGAGGTTGGACTGATCCATGCAATGTGGCCGACACTAGTTGGGCCGCCACCAATTACTTCAGTACCGACGGCAATCATATTTTAAACGATAAGGGACGCTTTGAAATGGCCAGCGAGGGTGAAAAAATTTCAAGCCTGACTATCATGGAAAACAAAAAAGCCACCATTTCCATGAGGTTGGGAGCCGGAGCAAGCGCTCACTGCATCAACTACCTGATCGACGAAAACAACAATCGCCAATGGGACTGCGGAGTAGACCGCCTCGAGGAAGAATGCCCGTCCGACATGAAGTACATGTGGGACTTTTTAGTAGAATACGAAGATCTGCCTGCTAATTAGCACACCTTGCCTCCAAACTGACCTTCAAAGGTTCTCTGAGCTTCAAAGCGAAGTCTTTCATATAGGCTGTCCAAGCGGCTAAATCGCTGAAACCGCTTTTGCTCCAGCCGCCTCCGGAATAGTATACGAATTCTTTGCCGATGGTGGCGTGGCTGTTGCAGTCGTAGGCTTCGTATTCCAGAACAAACGTGGTGCGAATGGGACCGTTTTTAATGAACACTCCGATGTTAATTAATAATAATAACATTTTGGTCGTTTATCCTTGAAATTAAATTTTTAACGCATAAATTTGAAAAATAATCAGGCTACGACTATTTTATTCCGAAAAAAATAAATGACGAATGGATATGGGAAACACTCACAATACATCACTTGCTAGAAAAAGTTGCGATAAATCTTGGCAAGAATATAATACATATTTTCAAGCAATTACTGCTGATATATTCAGTAAAGAACTTATAACTAAAGAAGAATCAAAAAATATTATAAGGACATTGCTTGGAAAGGAGTTTGCAAGAAGTCGCATGGTGTCTGTCAACGGCTTCATAAACCATAACGGTCGTCTGGCCACGGGTATGGCTGCCGACGGGTATATATACCTTGCCGTGCTGTCTAAGGGTGTACGCTTCTCGTCAGGCTACCATGAGGCCATGCATATCATCTGGGAAGATATTATTGACCCTGTGGCACGACAGAAGTATGAACACTTGGCACGTAAGATAGCA
>LSQX01168718.1_pt1 | contig 15947 bp, 12 predicted proteins | sample 654561 | NCBI WGS metagenome assembly LSQX01 (sample SAMN04489861, study PRJNA283612) | anaerobic digester metagenome | isolation source: 4 biogas reactors fed with cattle manure at either 37C or 55C with and... | place: Denmark: Kongens Lyngby | collected 2014 | reverse complement strand
TTTTACTTAAAAGAATGACCCCGTTCACATTATATGATATGCAAAATTTGCAAGATGGTTTTTCTATTATGGAAAGCTACATGTCGCGCAGTCAAATAGGTCTTTTGATAGCAGCAATTGTAATAATGCTTGTTGTGGCGGTTTTACTATTTGTAAGAGGAAGTGTTTGGGAAAACATCAATTACAAGCATGCGATAGCCGTAATATCAGTAATAATAGGCATAACAGCAGGGGCCACATTGTTACTTATAAGAGTTGGTGTTTTAAGCACGTTCTTTGGTAACCTCAACTATGCATATAACGATTACGGTGTGCCCTATTGCTTCATTAACACCTCACTAAACAAAGGAATAACTAAGCCTCTTGGTTATTCAGAAGAAATGATAGATGACATACTAAATGAATATTCTGAAAGCGGAAAAGCACAGATTTTAAAATATGAGGATACAGATGAAGATTATCCTAATGTGATTATTGTTCAACTAGAGTCTTTTGTGGACCCGAGCCTTTTCAATCATATTGAATTGTCAAATAACCCGATACCTACATTTACAGCATTAACCGAAGAGTACTCTTCTGGAGACTTCATTGTACCTGCCTGTGGAGCAGGTACTGCGAATACAGAATTCGAAGTATTAACAGGAATAAGTACTAAATTTTTTGGACCAGGTGAATACCCATATAAGGGGAAATTAAGAACTGAGACATTGGAATCCATGGCTTATGTTTTAAAAAGTCAAGGATACGGAACACATGCGCTTCATAATCACAGAGCAGTTTTTTACAACAGAAATGAAGTTTATGGGAATTTGGGATTTGATACATTTACGCCCATAGAGCACATGAACGGCATAACTAAAACACCTAATAATTGGGCAAAAGATAAGGTCTTGACTAAGGAAATAATGGACATAGTAGAGGTGACAGAAGATAAAGATTTCATATTCACTGTTTCGGTAGAAGGACATGGAAGCTACCCTAGTGAGCAGGTCTTTGAAAAACCATATACTACAGTTACGGCAGACGACGAATATACTAAATGGCGATACGAATACTATGTAAACGAAATGCATGAAATGGATTTGTTTGTTGACAAACTCGTTAAAGAGTTAGAAAATAACGAAGAAGATACAGTGCTTCTGTTATATGGAGATCACATACCTGCACTTGATATACTTGAGGAGCAATATGGTAATGGAGATTTATACAAAACCCAGTATGTGATTTGGGATAATATGGGACTGAAAGAAGATGATAAAGATCTTTACGCATATGAAATAGCTGCTGAGATGTTTGATAGCATAGGTATTAACAAAGGCGTAATATTTAACTACCAACAAAATAGCAGTGAACACAGTGAGCTTGAATTCGAGACGAATCTTAAAGCGCTGGGCTACGACATGCTATATGGTAATGGTTATTGCTATGGCGGAATTAGACCATATGAGCCGACAGATATAAAGCTAGGGACGAAAGAAATTAAAATAAACGAAGTAAGCAAGATTGGTAATAAATACTATATAAAAGGCGAAAATTTCACAGAACACAGCAGCATAACCTTAGATGGAAAGGTGCTTAAAACCATATACCTAAGTCCAACATTAATTGGGCTTGAACAGAGTGTGGATCCAAAAGATGCAAAAAATATGAAAGTTAGTCAAATAGACACCAAGAGTCTTGAAATACTAACCACATGTGAAGATTAGGAGAGATTGAGTATATGAAAACATTAGAAACTGAGAGATTGATAATGAGAGCTTGGTCTATGGATGACGCAAAAGCACTTTATGAATATGCCAAGCACCCTGATGTTGGGCCTCCCGCTGGGTGGAAGCCTCACCAAGACATTGAAGAGTCTAGGCGCGTTTTAAAAGAGATATTACTTCCCGTAGAGGCGTGGGCTGTAGTTTACAAAAAAACTGGAGAAGTGATTGGAAACATTGCACTTGAACCCGATAGAATAAGGCCTGACATATTGAGCAAAGAACTAGGCTATGGCTTAAAACGTGAATGGTGGGGCAAAGGAATAATAGCGGAAGCCTCAAAAGAAGTCATACGTTATGGATTTGAGGATTTAAAACTAGAAGTAATCTCTGTGCATACATCTGAGACTAATAAAAGATCTCAAGGAGTAATAAAAAAATGTGGATTTAAATATGAAGGTTTACTTAGAAATACGTATAGGATTTATACTGGAGAAACGAGAAATTCACTTGTTTTTTCCCTGCTTAAGGAAGAATGGGGAAAATAAAAAAAAAGAGCAGAAAACCTACTCTTTGCCTAGACGTACATACTCTTCTAATTGACTCACGTTTAATTTAACGAGTTTACATTTTCCGATTTCAACAGGGACAATTATATTTATATGATTCTTTTGAATTCGCTTAGACATGACTACATATTGCATCAGCTCTTCTACAGTGTAAGAAACTTCAGGGGTAAAGCCGAGGGAACGTAATAAAATCTCTAGATCTGAGGAAATATCATTATCTGTAAAACCCATGTTATAAGCAGCTCTGGCTTCATAAATCATGCCAGCAGCTATCGCATGACCATGTGATAAGCTGTAACCGCTAAGCTTTTCTATGGCATGTCCTATGAGATGCCCAAAGCTTAGAAGTTGCCTGAGACTTTCTTCGTATTGATCAACTTCAACAATGGACTTTTTAATAGATACACAACGCCCTATAACATAGGTATATGAATTGTTTTTTATAGGACAAAGAAGCGTATTATCCGTAACAACAGCGCATTTTATAGCTTCTGCAATTCCATCCATTCGTCTTATGGTAGGCAAGGTGTTAAAAACCGTTGGGTCACATAAAACGAGTTTGGGATTCCAAAAGGCACCAACTAGGTTCTTGCCTCTTAGCAGATTAAGACCTGTTTTACCTCCAATAGAAGAATCTAAGGCAGCAAGGTATGTTGTTGGTATTTGGATATAACGTATTCCGCTCATATAAGTGGATGCTACAAAACCTGCTAGATCACCAACTACACCACCACCAAGCGCTATTATACAATCGGTTTTTGTGAGGCCTTCATCGGCGATTGCTTCTAATATGTTAGAATAAGTAGAAAGGCTTTTAGAGTGTTCGCCCGGAGGGAAAACTATCTTAGTAGTTGTAAAGCCCGAAGATTCCAAGCTGGTTTTAACTTTCTTAGAATAAAGAGAGTTGACAGTACTATCTGTAATTATACATATTTTGCATGGTTCAATGTACTCTAATATTATTTCGTTTAAAGTACTAAGAATGTTATCTTTAATTATTACATCGTATGACGTTGAAGTGCTAATAGTTATTTTTTTCATATCAAATCTCCTATCGAAATATTATCATAGTTTAGATATAATAACAATATAAAAATGAGGACAACAAATGATTAAAACAAGTGTAAAAAAACCATTTACCATATTCGTAGCGGTAATATTAATAATAATACTAGGAATAGTTGCCTATTCACGTATGGTCCCGGATTTATTTCCTAAAATGGACCTTCCTTATGTTGTAGTAATTACACCTTATCCAGGTTCTACTCCTGAAAAAGTTGAAAATGATATAAATAAACCACTAGAGAGATCTTTTGCAATGCTTGAAAACGTTGAAAATGTTCAGTCGACGGCTAATTCTAGTTATTCTGTTATAACAATTGAGTTTAATGAAAAGGCGAATATAGATAATGTAGTAGTAGATATTTTAGAGGACATTAACATGGTTAGTGGGCAGTGGGATGAAATGGTTGGAACCTCTACGATACTTAAACTAAATCCTAGCATGATCCCGATTAGCGTAATGGCGGTTGAATACGAAGGAAAAACCCAAGCAGAGCTTTCGGCTTTTTTAGAGGATGAACTCTTAGATTCGATAGAAGGAACTACAGGAGTAGCATCTGTTGGCAAAAATGGACTTTTAAAAGAAAGTTTAATGGTTTCAATTAATCAAGATAAAATTGACGAATTAAATGACAAAGTATTAAGTGATATTGATGGTAAAATAGCTGCCGGTAGAAGAGAAATAACTACTCAAAAATCAAAAGTTGATCAAGGACTATCTAAAACGAAAGAGGGTAAAGAAGAGATTCAAGGTGGATTAGATCAGGTTACAGCAGGCTTAATCGGTGTTCAAGTAAGCAAATCCATACTCACTTTAGGAGGAAAATTAAATAATGAAAACTTCAGCGAAGGTGTTACCGGGGCTATCACCGAAAATGGTTTACCGATTGATCCTAACGTAATTATTTCCCAGTATACTACGTACAAGAACGATTTAAACGGAACAGAGCAGCAATTACTTCAGACAAAAACGTTTTTGGAAGATTCCAAACAAAAATTAACAACAACCGAAACAGCCTTAACAACAGCGCAGTCAGAACTAGGAAAAGCGTTAGATACAATTGATGTTGAAGCCAAAACTGCAAGGGAAAATGCAAACTTAGGCGATAAGATTACGGTGGAAATGGTAGCTAACTTGCTTAAAGCACAGAATTTTGATATGCCCGCAGGATATATTGGCGAAAGCAAAGAGAGATATTTAGTAAGCGTAGGAGACAAGGTAGAATCTTTAGACGCTATAAAGAATTTATTATTAATGAGTATAGACATCGATAGTGTGGGAGATGTTAAGCTAAGTGATGTTGCAGATGTTTATATTGAAGACAATTCAAGTATGTCTTATGCGAATTTAAATGGAAACCCAAGCGTTTTATTAATGGTATCAAAACAATCGAATTATCCGACAGCTGAAGTATCAACTAATCTGAAGACTAAAATAATTGAACTAACCAAGGAATATGAGGGATTAAACGTTATTAGCCTCATGGATCAAGGCGATTATATAAGACTTATGATATCTTCTATTCTTAAGAGCTTGTTGTTTGGAGCAATTTTTGCAGTTATTATATTACTTATATTTTTAAGAGAAATAAAACCTACTTTAATTACCATTGTCAGCATTCCAACGAGCATGATGTTTGCGATATTCCTGATGTACATGTTTGGTGTAAGCATAAATATAGTCTCCATATCAGGGCTCGCGGTGGCGGTAGGAATGATAGTTGACAATTCGGTAGTAGTAATAGAAAATATATCTAGGCTTAGAAGTGAAGGAGTCCCCCTTGCAAAAGCATCTTATGCTGGAGCAAAACAAGTGGCTGGTGCTATAACTGCATCAACACTTACTACAGTTTCTGTATTTGTGCCAATAATATTCATACAAGGCCTAACGAAGCAGCTGTTTTCAGACATGGCAATTACGGTGACCGTGGCTCTTATTGCAAGTTTGATTATAGGGCTTACCTTGGTTCCGGCGATGTCTATTAAAATGCTAAAAAACACAATACCTAAAAAAATAGAAGAAGGTAAAGTAAAACTTAAATATAGAAGCTCATTAAAATGGGTATTAAACCATAAAGCAATTATATTGATAGCGGCAACGATACTTCTTTTCTTTAGTACAGTTTCAATACTGTCAAAGGGTTTTATATTTATGCCAGAAATGAATTCTCCTCAAGTTGGAGTGCAAATAAACTATCCAGATGAAACAACGTACGATGAAATGGAGGAAAAGACAGACAGTATAATCGAGAAGATTTCCACCATTGAGGGTGTGAGTGATGTTGGAACCATGATGGGAAGTGGCGGCATGGATATGGCGGGCAGCAAATCAGATTACTCCAACGTTACGATGTACGCGATGATAGACCAAAGCAAAGGAATAAGTAGTTTAGAAATTGAAAAGGAAATAAATAAATTAAAATACCCTAAAGATTCTATCGTAAAAGCAAGTGGATCAGACATATCTGATTTTACTACCGCGATGGGCGGGGAAGGCATAAATATAGAAATCAAAGGTAGCGATCTGACTGAACTACAAGAAAGCGCAAAGATAATTTCCGAAGAGTTAAAAAGTGTAGAGGGAATAGATGAAATAGACGATGGATTAGAAGACTCAGAAGCCGAATTGCACTTCGTTGTAAATAAAAAGAAAGCAATTGATAAAGGCCTTATGGTTGCATCAGTATATGCTGCGATTAGCCAAAAGATCAACAATTCAATAACAGCTACCGACGTTGATGATGATACAAAAAACTACGAAATAGTCGTTATGGAAGCTGATAACGCTGACATGAACAGAGAAGAGTTAGAGGAAATGGTAATAGAAGCGACATCTATTACTGGTGAAAAAACCAATGTCTTACTAAAAGATGTAACGGATATAGAAGAAAGGGAAACACTAAATTCGATTAACAGAAAAAATCAAAATAGAATAATAACGGTTAGCGCAACTTTGCAAGAAGGATACAACATTACGCTAACAACATCTAAAGCCATGAAAGCTATAGAAAAGATTGAACTTCCTAAAGGAATGAGTATTGAGTTCCATGGTGAAAATGAAACTGTAATGGATGGTATCAGAAAGTTAACGATGATGTTAGCCCTAGGAATACTGTTTATATATCTAATAATGGTTGCACAGTTCCAGTCGCTTAAGTCACCTTTTATAATAATGTTTACCATACCATTGGCGATGACAGGCGGATTTATAGGGCTTCTTATAACCGGAAATGTACTTAGCGTAGTGGCAATGATAGGGCTAGTTATGCTAGTTGGTATAATAGTAAATAACGGTATAGTGCTAGTTGATTATGTAAATCAACTAAGGGCCAGAGGACATAAAAAGAGAGATGCCTTAATTGAAGCAGGCGTAACTAGAATGAGACCTATACTAATGACAAGTTTAACTACTATTTGCGGCCTTATAGTCCTGGCACTGGGCAGAGACATGGGTACTGAGATGATGCAGCCAGTAGCTATAGTCTGCATAGGAGGGCTTGTATATGCTACGTTTATGACCCTTTACATAGTTCCATGTATCTATGATTTCTTCAATAAAGAAGAATACAAATTTATTTCTGATGAGGAATTAGATATCAGCGATATAATAGTTTAAGAGAAATACATAATATATTTAAAGAGTGGGTAAACATACATATTTACTAAAAAGGAGGGGCATTGCCTGAAAATTATGACAGAAAAAACAAACACAGAAGAAATTAAGATTGAAAGTGAAAACATTAAAGAAGAAGAAACAAAACAAGAAGACCGACCAGAGGTGGAAGGTATTCTTGATGTTGCTGACGGAGGGTTTGGTTTTCTTAGATTTAATAATTTTTTAACTTCAGAGAAAGATATATATGTATCTCCTACTCAAATTAGAAGATTTAGGCTTAAAAAAGGTGATAAGATTAAAGGTATCTCAAGAAGGCCAAAAGACACGGAAAAATTTGGTGCATTACTGTACGTTTTGACCGTAAATGGAGAAAACCCTGAAACATCAAGAAGTAGACCAAACTTTGATGATTTAACTCCGATTTTTCCTAAAGAAAAACTTGTTTTGGAGGATTCTAGCATAGAGCTTTCTACAAGAATAATCGACTTAGTTGCGCCGATAGGAAAAGGACAAAGAGGTTTAATAGTAGCGCCTCCAAAAGCTGGAAAAACAGTTTTGCTAAAAAAGATAGCACATAGCCTAGAAAAAAATTATCCTGAGATAGAGCTTATAGTATTGCTAGTAGACGAGAGGCCAGAAGAAGTGACAGACATGAAAAGGTCACTTAAAAATGGAGAGGTTATTTATTCCACTTTTGACGAATTACCATCGCACCATGTTAAAGTAGCAGAAATGGTCTTAAGTAGAGCAAAGAGGCTAGCAGAGCATGGAAAAGATGTGGTAATATTACTAGACAGCATAACAAGATTAGCTAGAGCATATAACCTAGAGGTACCTTCATCTGGCAGAACATTGTCAGGAGGACTAGATCCAGGAGCTCTTCATCCACCGAAGAAATTTTTTGGTGCAGCTAGAAACATAGAAGAAGGTGGAAGCATAACCATACTAGCCACTGCACTTATAGACACAGGTAGCAGGATGGACGATGTTATTTACGAAGAATTTAAAGGCACAGGAAATATGGAGCTTCATCTAGACAGAAAACTTAGTGAGCGAAGAATATTCCCTGCAATTGAGTTAAATAGATCTGGAACAAGACGCGAAGATTTGCTGCTTAGTACAGATGAATTTGCGGCTATGTGGATGATTAGAAATGCAATGTCTAGCGGAAGCCCGCAGGAAGTGTCAGAAAAAATAATTGACAATATATCGCACACTAAGAGCAACAAGGATTTTATTAAAATAATTAAAAAGACGAAACTGAATGATTAGCGGGGAATGATAATGGATTTAAAAAAGATCTTTTTAAAAGACGCTTGTCCTACTCAAATAGGTGGACAAGCCATAATGGAAGGCATAATGATGAAGGGCGAAGACAGAACCGCCATCGCTATGAGACTTCCCGATGACAGAATCTATTTGCGCACTGAAAAAAACAAGAAGAGAAGCAAATGGACCAAAATACCTATCATAAGAGGAGTTGCGGTATTTATCAGCTCTTTGGTAACAGGAACAAGTACCTTAATGAAATCAGCAGAGATACTTGAAAAATTTACCGAAGAAGAGACAGACGAGAACAGCAAATTCGAAAAGTGGGTTTCTGATAACTTCAGTATGGAAAAAGCGTGGAACATACTTTTAGTTCTTACTGTAATAGTGTCGCTGCTATTTACAGTAGTAGTTTTTGTTTTATTTCCTACGGCTGCAGTAAATTGGCTAGGGAGATTTACCGATTCAGTAGTAATACTTAACCTGGTTGAGGGATTGTTTAGAATAGTACTCTTTGTAATATACGTACTATTGATCTCCAAAATGGACGAGATTAATAGAGTGTTTCAATATCACGGTGCAGAGCACAAGACCATACACTGTTTGGAAAAAGACCTGGAGTTAACACCGGAAAATGCACAGCAGTTTTACACACTTCATCCTAGATGCGGAACTAGCTTTTTAGTATTTGTAATGGTTATAAGTTTGATAGTATTTTCTTTGATGGGATGGCCAAATCTTTTAATAAGGCTGTTATCGAGACTACTGCTTATTCCACTTGTTGCTGGGTTAAGTTATGAACTGCTAAAATTGGCAGGTAGAAGCGACAATTTATTAGTAGAGATACTTAGTTTGCCGGGATTATACTTACAAAAGATTACGACTAAAGAGCCTGATAAAAAAATGCTTGAAGTAGCCATCGTCGCTGTAAAAGCTGTATTAGTGGATGAAGATGCGCCTCTTGTGGAAGGCATTTCAGATTTAGAAGGCAATATTATAACGAAGAAGGAAGACCTGAATGAATTTAAGGGAACTGATAAAAGTGGGGACAAAGATACTGAGTAACGCAGGTATCGATAATTCTAAAAACGAATCTAAAATGCTCTTATGTCATGTTAAAGGCATTACAAATAGCGAACTGTTTTTAAAATGGGATGAAGAAGCCTGCGAAGATGTAGAAGGTGAATTTCTTAAGCTTATAAACGAAAGAAAAAACAGAAGGCCGATCCAACATATACTAAAAACACAGGAATTCATGGGAATGGAATTTTATGTTGACGAGAATGTTTTAATACCTAGAAGAGAGACAGAAGAGATTGTAGAAATTGCAATTGATATAATAAAGAAGAAAAACGAGGATGTTCATGTTCTAGATTTATGCACAGGCAGCGGAGCCATAGGTGTTTCCGTCGCTAAATTGACAAATGCAAAGGTGACATGCTCCGATATAAGTAAAGATGCTATGATGATAGCAAAGCAAAATGGTAAACGTAACTTTGTTAGCGACAAAATCGCATATATAAATAGTGACTTATTTGAAAAAATAAGTAAATCCTTTGATGTTATCATTTCAAATCCGCCATACATAGAAAGCATAGAAATAGGCAAGCTTCAAAGTGAAGTTAAAGATTTTGAGCCTATTATGGCGCTAGACGGGGGAGAGGACGGTCTCTGTTTTTACAGAAGAATTGTAAAGGATTCATATGAACATCTAAATGACGGAGGCTTTATTTTGCTGGAGATTGGATACGATCAAGGCAAAGAATTGATAGAGATGATGATCTCAGATGGTAGATATACAAATATAAAGGTTGTAAAAGACTTTTCTAAAAACGATAGAATTGTCGTAGCAGAAAAAGGGGAGGCATAAAACAATGAAAATTGCAGTGATATTTGGAGGAAAATCATCAGAACACGAAATTGCATGTAAGTCAGCTGTAACAATTTTAGGATGGCTTGATGAAAAAAAATATCAAGTGATTAAAATTGGAATAACAAAATCAGGAAACTGGCTAAAGACCGACGCTACACTTGAGGAAATTAAAGACATGACGTGGAGCGAGCTTGAAAGCAATCGAGAAGTTTTGATAAGTCCAAATCCTCAGAAAAAAGAAATTGTTTTCTTTGAAAATAACGAATTAATCAAAGAGAAAATAGATTGCGTTTTTCCTGTTCTTCACGGAGAGCACGGAGAAGACGGAGACATTCAGGGTCTGTTAGAATTAGCAGGAATTAAGTATGTTGGACCAGGCGTTTTATCGTCAGCATGCTGCATGGATAAATCCTTTACGAAGCAGATGGCGTTATCTACAGGAATCAAAATGGCAAAACACGTACTGATACGTAAACATGATTTTGAAGATGGCAAAGAAAAAACTGCAAAACAAATACTAGAAAAACATAACAACAGATTTCCGCTATTTGTAAAAGCTTGCTCAAGTGGGTCTTCAGTAGGGACATCAAAAGCCACTGATTTGTATGGGTTGATAAGATCTCTTGAAGCATCGTTTAATTACGATAGGAAAGTCATGGTAGAAGAAATGATAGATGGAAGAGAGATAGAAGTTGCTGTTTTGGGAAATTTAAATCCAGTAGCCACGATGCCTGGTGAGATAATTACTGCTGGAGAGTTCTATGATTACGACTCTAAATACAACAACCCGAATTCAAAGACACTTTTAGCAAGCGGATTAACTAAAGAAAAAATCGAAGAGTTTAAAGAAGCAGCTATTAAGCTATACAAGGCTCTTGATTGTGAAGGGATGTCTAGGGTTGACTTCTTTTTAAACAAAGATGACGAAATCATTTTTAACGAAATAAATACTATACCTGGATTTACCGGTATAAGCATGTACCCTAAGCTTTGGGAAATTGAAGGACTTGAAGGACCGAGGCTTGTAGATAGATTAATTGAATTGGCGATGGAAAATGGAAATGATAAATAAAGTGCCTAGCGCGGCTAGAAAAATTTTAGAAATTTTAAACGATAGTGGGCACGAGGCCTATCTTGTCGGAGGGAGCGTTAGAGATATTTTAATGGGGAGAGAACCTAAAGATTGGGACATAACTACTTCGGCAACTCCGGGTGATTTAAAGAAGATTTTAAGTAAATATAAGCTTGTGGACACGGGAATTAGGCATGGGACGATAACAGTTTTAGACAATGGAAAGTCCTATGAGATTACCACCTATAGGATAGATGGAGAGTATACTGATAAAAGAAGACCAGACTCAGTAGAGTTCACCACATCACTTTCAGAGGATCTCATGAGAAGGGACTTTACCATCAATGCAATGGCCATGGATTTATTTGGCGATATTATAGATGAGCATGGCGGGCGAGAAGATATAGAGAATAAAGTTTTAAGATGTGTTGGGAAACCTATAGAGCGTTTCAATGAGGATGCACTTAGAATACTGAGGGCCATAAGATTTCAGTCGGAACTGGGATTTTACGCTAACTGCCAAACGGAAAAAGCAATTTTTAAACTAAAAGACTCATTGCTAGAGGTTTCGGTGGAGCGCATACGTATCGAATTTGAAAAACTGTTAATAGGGCAGGACGTTAAAAGAGTATTAAGAGATTACAGGGAAGTTATAGCTGTATTCATACCGGAGATAAGAGAAAGCTTTGACTTTGATCAGCGCAATCCTTACCATGTGCATGATGTATACGAACACATAATAAGTGCAGTTTCGCTTATTGAAAACACAGAAAAATACAGAATGGCAGCATTCTTACATGATATAGCAAAGCCTAAGTGCTTTGTCATGGATAGAGGATGGGGGCACTTTTATCACCATGAGACAAAAGGTGCTGAAATTGCAGTACGAATACTCAAGAGGCTAAAATATGATAATGAAAGCTTAGAGGATATAAAGTCCATAATTAAAGCACACGGGACAGTATTTTCAATCACGGAAAAGTATGCAAGGCATAAGCTTAATCACTTTGGTGAAAAGAGGCTTAGGATGCTTATAGCTCTTGAAAAAGCAGACGTCATGTCTCAGAATCCCAATGTAGTAGATGAAAGGCTTACTAATATTGAGGAGTTTGAAAAAACTGTAGATAAAGTCATAGAAGAGAAGCTGTGCTTTTCTTTAAAAGATCTAGAGATAGACGGAAAAGACCTTATCAATACAGGCTATGAAAAAGGTCCAGAAATAGGCAAAGAATTAGCTTTGTTACTGGAGTTGGTCATAGAAAACGAGATTGAGAATGATAGTAAAACATTGATAAAAAAAGCAAAAGAAGATAAAAAAGCTAAGGTTAATTAACCTTAGCTTTTTTAAGTAGTTTATCCCATTCTATATCCACGTATTTCTGAGCTTCTTCTATCATCCATTCGTTGCCCGTCTTAAACATGTGAGAGAATCTGCCTTGTTTTTTTAGAAAATCCTCAATGGGTAGCTTGTTTCTTGGAATATAGTTTACCTTCCATTCTCCGTTTACGATTTCATAAAGTGGCCATACGCAAGTTTCGACAGCAAGGCGGCATAGTTCAGGTAGCAAAGAAGCCTCGTAGCCCCAACCTCTAGGACAAGGTGATAAGACGTTTAAAAAACAAGCACCTTCAGTATAGAGGGCTTTTTTTGATTTTTCGTGAAAATCCTTCATATTACCTGTAAAAGTCGTTTGAGCCACGTAAGGAACATTGTGCGCTGCTATGATTTCAGTCAAATTCTTCTTGTTTTGACTTTTCCCATAGGAATCCCTGCCAGTTGGAGACGTAGTAGCATCTGCAAACCTTGGAGTGGCAGATGAACGCTGGACACCTGTATTCATATAGGCTTCATTATCGTAGCAAACATAAACCATATCACTGTTTCTTTCCATGGCGCCTGACAAGGATTGAAGACCTATATCATAAGTTCCGCCGTCTCCTCCAAAAGCTATAAACTTAAAGTTATCATCTACTTTTCCTTTTCGTTTAAGAGCAGTATAAGCTGCGGCAGTACCAGAACAGGTAGCTGCGGCATTGCCAAATGCGCTATGTATATAGCTATCAGCGTAAGCAGTATAAGGATACAGAAATGAAGAAACCTCAAGACAGCTAGTTGCATTAGTTATAACGGCTTTATCCTCTTCTTCAAGAGCCCTAAGAACGCCTCTTACAGCGATTCCTGCTCCACATCCTGAGCATAGCCTATGGCCGCCTGAAAATCTTTCTTTTTTTTCTAGTTCATTTTTTAATTTATATACCATTATTTAAACCTCGAATCTCTAACACCCATGTATCTGTATACATCACCGGGATCATTGCTATCGTAAATAACGAACAAGTCTTTGTAAATTTCGCAAAAGTGTTCTACTGTAATATCTCTTCCACCTAAGCCATAAATATAGTTAATAGCATAAGGTTTATTTGGAAGATCATATAGCGAGTTTCTAGCTTCGCTAAACATCGGTCCACCGCTATTAGAAAAGCTTTCGGCTTTATCCATTATCGCAACAGCCTTTACCTTGCACATTGCCTTGGCTAGTGATTCTCTAGGAAAAGGTCTGAAGACTCTAAGTTTAATAAGTCCTACTTTTTTACCTTCACTTCTAAGAAGATCAACTGAAGCCTTTGCTGTTCCAGCGCTTGAACCGATTATCAATAAAGCAACTTCTGCATCATCCATCTTGTATTCTTCAAAAAAAGAATACTTTCTTCCAGAAAGTGCAGCATATTTTTCTGCAGCTTCTTCAATTACAGGCATTGAATCTTTCATAGCTTGTGCCTGTTTTCTTTTAATTTCCATATAATATGAAGACACTCCAAAAGGTCCTACAGCCAAAGGGTTTTCGCTCTTTAAAAGATACTCATCAGGCATATATTCACCAACGAAATCTTTAACTTCACTGTCTTCTAAAAGCTCAATGTTAGAAACGCCGTGACTTGTGATGAATCCGTCTTGACATACCATAACAGGTAGTCTGCAGGCTTCCGCAATATAAAAAGCTTGTATATAATTGTCATAAACTTCTTGATTTGTTTCGGCATATATCTGAATCCATCCAGTATCTCTTGCTCCCATTGAATCTGAATGATCATTGTTTATGTTTATTGGGGCAGATAAAGCTCTATTAACTACGGCCATTACAACAGGAAGGCTTGAAGATGCCACTACGTATAGCATTTCAAACATATAAGCGAGACCTGCAGATGATGTTGCCGTAACAGCTCTAGCACCAGCCGCAGAAGCTCCCATACAAGCTGACATGGCGCTATGCTCAGATTCAACTGCTACGAATTCTGTACCGACTATGCCGTCAGCTATAAACTTTGAAAAATATTGTGGTATTTCGGTTGAAGGCGTTATGGGAAAGGCTGCCATAACATCAGGTTCGATTTGTCTCATGGCATTTGCCACTGCTTCGTTGCCAGACATTTTATCTTTTTTTGCCATGTTTAGTCCTCCTTTATCATAGTTATAGCATTAACGGGGCATACTGCAGGTNNACATATTCCACAGCCCTTGCAGTGGAAGTAATCAAATTCTAGGCGCTTTCCATCTTTTACAGGAATGCTAGAATCAGGGCAATAAGGAACGCATAAAAGACATTGAGTACATTTATTCCAGTCTGTTATAGGTTTATTAACTCTCCATTCTCCCGTATTAAAAAGTAATGAGGTAGACGGTTCATAGATTTCTCCGGCTAAAGTAACCTCTTGCCAAGTTGAATTTGCATTTATTAAACTAGCTTTTTTTAAACTCATCCTACTATGACCTCCTCAATAGATTTTCTAAAAGCAGCCATATTTCCTGCAATCAAGTGTGGTTTTTTACTAAACTTATACTTAAGAGACTCTTCCATGTCCCTTAAGAACTCATTGGTTTCGATTAAATTAGTTATTTTAATAGTTGCGGCGAGCATCGGCGTGTTAGGGAAGTTACTTCCGATAGTTTCAATTGAAATAGAAGTAGCGTCAACCACGCCTATTTTGCCTTGGAAACCATTGACTTTTTCTCTAATCTCTTTCGGTGTTTTTTTCGTGTTTACTATCAAAGTGCCTTCTTTGCTGAGACCGCTAGTAACATCGACCGAATTTAATAAAGTTTCATCAACTACGACTACGTAGTTGGGATAATAAATATTTGAATGAACGTCGCAGTGACGATCCGAAATTCTATTGTACGCAGTTATAGGTGCGCCCATTCTTTCAGGACCGTATTCAGGAAATCCTTGAACGTGTTTGCCTGAATCAAAAGCAGCATCTGCTAGTAACAAACAAGCGGTTTTCGCTCCTTGTCCACCTCTACCATGCCATCTGATTTCTGTTAAATTAATTTTCTCCATAATATTCTCCTTTAATTTAAGCTCCTACTGTATTAAAAAAACTTTCATCATGATTAGACGAAAGTCTAAATATTAATACAACATGCACTAACGAATAAATTAAGACATCTTGTTTTAATTTATATACAGAATTGTACCAGAATAAATACAGGGTGTCAATAGAAATTGTGAAAATAAACAAACAAATTTAGTATAGTTTGTGCGTAAAGCATAAACGAGCATTTGTATGACTGTAACAAATAATGATTAAATCAATTTATAAACTCTCAAAGTCTATTGAAAGACTAAAAAAAACAGCAAAAACCTTGTAATGAAAGATTTTATGTGGTAGAATATACAAGCTGTACATGAGTATGGCAAAAATTATGTGCCTAGGCATGAGGAAGAGGTGAAGCATGAAGGAAGGAATCCATCCTGATTATAAGGAATGTAAAGTAACTTGC
>LSQX01095247.1_pt4 | contig 15949 bp, 13 predicted proteins | sample 654561 | NCBI WGS metagenome assembly LSQX01 (sample SAMN04489861, study PRJNA283612) | anaerobic digester metagenome | isolation source: 4 biogas reactors fed with cattle manure at either 37C or 55C with and... | place: Denmark: Kongens Lyngby | collected 2014 | reverse complement strand
TCTTCACCCGGGGTTCCGGCTTCGTTGTCCTTCCGGGATTCCTCTTGCTCCTCAACCATTTCCGACAAGTCCGCGGATCGTATCAGCGCGCCCATTCCCGTGACGATTTGCTTGAAAAAGCGCACACAGCCCCGGACGATCGGAATGCGGTCCAACGCGCCCGTAGAAAGACTCTTGTCATGAGTTTCAATATGTATGGTGCCATCCGCTTTACGCACGGCAAGCGCCGAGTTCCGGGGGCCGAACATAATCAGGCCTTCGATAAGTGCCTGACCGCCGATTGATGTTCTTTTGGCACTGCCGGCGCCGGGACAGGACGCTTCCGCGTCCGGCTTGATCTCGGGCGACCCGGTTGTCTTTGTTTCATTTTGTGTCATCTCGTTCACTCCTTATTTGCGAAAACGATATCTGCTATTCTATCAGAAAAACATCACAATAGGAAAGATAAGAGGCTCTCTCCCCGGTATATAACCGGACGAGAAAGCCTCGTTAAGACTTCTTCCGAGAAACGGATTATTTGCTCTCCATTCTCTTTCTGAACTTGTCCACGCGTCCGCCGGTATCGACGAGCTTCTGCTTGCCCGTATAAAACGGATGACACTTCGAGCAAATGTCTACGCGGTATTCCTTGCTGGTGGATGTAGTCTCGAACTCCTCGCCGCAAGCGCAGCGAATCGTGATCTTGTTGTTCTTGGGATGGATTCCCTCTTTCATGCTTTCACCTCTCATCAAAAATCCGGCGCGTAACTCCCGTGCCGTATAAGGCACGCCACGTATGCCGAATCGGACTTTTCGTGCAAAAGGTATCCTACACCGAAAAGCCTCGCGTGTCAACGATTTCCCGCACTCATTCGGAATCTACACGACGACCCGGTTCTTACCTTGTTTCTTGGCCGCGTAAAGGTTCCGGTCCGCCTTATCGATCGTTCCGGGCTGTGACCGCTTCTATTTACCGTTTGAATTGCCGTTGGTGACCGTGCTCGTGCCGGCCGGCCGCGTACCGCGCATCGCCTCGAAAACCGCCTTATCGCTGAAGGAGACGTTGACGGACTGGATGAACTGCGCGTTCGACTGCGTCTTCATCAAAAGGCTGATGATCATTTCGGTGACCGCAGCCGTATCGAGCTGGCTGAACGCCTTGCGGATCGTCCAAACCGCATCGAGCTCGGTACTGCCGAGCAGGAGCTCCTCGCGGCGCGTTCCGGATTTGTTGATGTCGATCGCCGGAAAGATGCGCTTCTCGGACAATTTCCTGTCCAGATAAACTTCCATGTTACCGGTGCCCTTGAATTCCTCGAAAATCACCTCGTCCATTCGCGAGCCCGTATCGATCAACGAGGTCGCGATGATGGTCAGGCTTCCGCCGTTCTCAATGTTACGCGCGGCGCCGAAGAATCTCTTCGGCCCATAAAGCGCGCCCGGATCCAAGCCTCCCGACAGCGTCCGTCCGGTCGGATTGATCGTAAGGTTATACGCTCTTGAAAGACGCGTGATCGAATCCAAAAGGATCACGACGTCGTTCTCGAGTTCGACCAGACGCATCGCGCGCTCGAGGACAAGTTCGACGATTTTTGTATGATTTTCCGGTTTCTTGTCAAAGGTGGAATAGACGACTTCTCCGTTGATCGACCGTTGCATGTCCGTCACTTCCTCCGGCCGCTCGTCGATCAAAAGGACGATCAGTTTCGCGTCCGGGTTATTCGTCGATATCGCGTTGGCTATTTTCTGAAGGAGGATGGTTTTACCGGCCTTCGGCGGAGAAACGATCATGCCCCTCTGCCCTTTGCCGATCGGAGCGACCAGATCGATGATCCGGGTCGAAAGCTCCGTCTTCTCGGTCTCCAGCACGAAGCGCTCATCCGGATAGATCGGTGTCAGGCGCTCGAAATGCGGCCGGCGTTGCATTTTCTCGGGCGGAAGTCCGTTGACTTCCTTGATGTATTGAATCGGTGCGTATTTGTCGGATTCTTTCTTGGGCCGGACAGGTCCGGTGACCTGATCTCCGGTACGAAGCCCGAATCTTCTGACGTAATTGCTGTGGATAAATATGTCGATCGCAGACGGAAGATAATTCTCCCTACGGATAAAACCGAAGCCCTCCGGCATGATCTCGAGGATTCCCGTGATCATCTCGTTCTCCGGTTCCTTATGACGTAATGTCCGCGCCGAGCCGCCTTTGCCCGATGCTCCCGCTTCGGAATTCGCCTCCCCTTCGGAACCCGCGTCTTCCGGTTGTTCGTCGTTCTCCGGCGGGTAATCATCGTCCGACGGAAGTCCGTCATTGTTCTTGGGCTTAATGATAATGGAACGTTTCTTCCCCCGGGAAGAATGTCTGCGCTGCGTTCCGCCCGTATCGGCGCCCTTACCGGATAGATTCTTCTCGTCCGCTTGCGTCATTTCCGGTTCCGCCGAAAGACCCGATTGTTCAACCGGATCCTTGGTCCCGTCTTCCGGGCCTTGGGGCTGAACAGGCGTCTCTCCGATACTCACGCTCACTTCCGTCCGGGACTTATCTTCGGGATTTACGTCTTTGCCGGCCTCGACGCCCGCAGTTGGGTCGGAGGCGGCACCGTCACGCGCGGCTCCATCGCCAGAACGACTCCGGCCTCGGGATCTTGAGGATTTCCCGGAAACAGGATCCGGCGCCTCCTCTTCGCTCTTTCGACGAGATACGCCGCGCGACCGTCTCGAGGTCGAGGATGATATCCGGGGCTCCCCGCTGTCGGAAGGAAGCGACTCCGACTCCGCCCCGGGCGCGGGATGTTCGTGTTCGAACCGTTCGCTCTTCGGAGCGGGGTTCTCTTGCAAAACAGCGTTAGTCTCCGGTTGAGCTTCGCCGATCCGCGCCTGTTCGATGAAAAAATCGACCAGGTTTTGCTTGCTCATCGAATTGGCCTTTGATTCGGTCAACAAACCGAAATGAACCGCAATCGCGACGAGATCCTTCTTTTTCTTCGCGGAAAAGTTGTCGTTTGAATTCATGTTTTACCTCTGTGAAACAGTATAGAAGATTTCGGAAAAAGAGCATGTTTTCACGCTCGACCGCTGAATTTGGACCGTACACGCGAAAGCGCGACATTAAACCGAGTCATGTGATAAATCATTCAATGGAATTTCTCTTTGTTGTAACTGAGTCTGCGAATCAGGCGAAAATCGCCGCGCAATAAAAAATGGAACTTCGATCATTATAAATCGGATCGTTCGGTTATGTCAATCAAAAATCCTCCGGACTGCGGGCATCGTCGTTCGCCGCAAAGATAAATCATTATTCAACCGACTTCAGCGACTCTACCATCCCGATCCGTTTCAGGTAAAAATGCATAATTGCGTGAATAATGACCGAAAATCCGCAGGTGATCAGAAAAGCGAGCACAAAGCTCTCGGGGTGAATTTGTCTTCCGAACATGATCATATCGACCTCGCCCGACAGTGTGACCGAGGAATGCATGAGCATACCCAATAAAAGACCCGGTCCGGCCCCGACCAATGTCAGGACGGCGTTTTCGCGGAAGACGTACGCCGAGACCTCCGTGTCATAAAACCCGAGCACCTTCAAGGTTGCGATTTCGCGAATCCTCTCCTTAACGTTGATGTTGGTCAGGTTGTATAAGACGATTAACGCCAGAGCAAACGCTGAGCCGATCAGGACATAGATCAATGCGTCCAAATTCCGGAAAATCACGTGCATTCGCGCCTTAACCGTCGAGTAACTCATAAGGGCCGAAAATTCGTCCTTTTCGAGAATCTCTTTCGCCAGGAGGTCCGCGGCGTCACCGTCAAGATCGTCGGTTCGGGTCAGAAGGACGTTGATCGGTTCTAAGTTTCCGAACACACGCGAGGCGTATTCCGGCGACATATATACATAATGTTCGACGTAGTTTTCGGCGATCGCGACGATTGGGGCTTCAAAAGCCTCGGAACCCGCCGGCTCAATCCGGGCAGTATCGCCTTTTCGGAGTCCGAGAAGCTTCGATGCCTTCTCCGAAAGAATGACGCCGTCGGCAGGCAGAGCAATCGGTCGGCCGCTTTCACGCTCACGGAGATTGAAGTAGTCTTTGAACTGATCGACGTCCGCCGGCACAACGAGCGAGAGTTCCAGTTCCTCCCCGTCTTCACCGAAAACCGTCGCCGTTTGGGCTGAAATCGGACACACGCCTTCAACTCCCTCGATTGAAGAGAGCAAAGAGATCGAGACGTCGCTTTGAACATCGGTGACCGGATCTTTTAAGTAGACGCGGATATCGTGAAGCAGAATGTCGGAAAACTGCTTGTCGATAATATCGTTCACGGCATTTCTGAGCCCGAAGCCGGTCAGGATCAGCGCGGTACAGCCCGCGATGCCGAGGACGGTCATGATCAGGCGCTTTTCGTAACGAAACAGATTGCGCACGGTTACTTTGTGAAAAAAACTCATCCGATTCCAAATCAACCCGACCTTTTCCGCCGGTACAGATCTACCGACCAACGGCGGTTTCGGTCGCATCAGTTCTGCCGGACGACTGCGCAAGATTTTCAGAATTGCGAAAACCGTCGCGAGTACGATAGCGAATACCGCGATAAGAAGCGCCGGCCAGGCATGTTCGTAGCGGAACACCGGACGTATCGGCGGTAATCGATACATGATAAGATATGGTTTATAAATCACTCTCGGAAAGATCTGAAAACCGATCGCTGTCCCGAACAACCCTCCGAGCAATCCGGCCAGCGTTGCATACGCGACATACTTGACCGAAATCGCCGCCGCGGAATATCCGAGTGCCTTCATCACGCCGATTTGAATCCGCTCCTCGTCAACCATTCGGGTCATCGTCGTCAGGCAGACCAGCGCCGCAACCAAATAGAACAGTGCAGGGAATATTTTCGCCAATCCGTCCACTCTTCGCGCATCATTCTCGAAAAGCGTATACCCCTGGACATCGTCACGCGTCAATACGTAAAAAGGTTCTGAGCCCGAGTCGAAAAACTCCCGGATCAACTCCTCGGAGATTTCCGGAAACTCATTTACGGCCCCACCCGAATAGGCGGCATAAAGGTCGTTTGCCCACACTCGCGCTTCATATCGCAGGTTCCCCGTTCCGTCCTGAATGATCTCGTCATACTCCGGCGAATAGGAGAAAGCGTCTGCACTGCCCTTAAAGGTAAAATACATGAAATTAAACCGGTCCGGGTAAAACGCATCGTTACCGGTAAATATATTGTATTTGGGCTCGCTGCTTACGATTGATATTGCTGACCATGAAAATGAAAGATAGAGCGGAGAATCGATCGCGCCGACGATCGTCAGATCGTTCTCACGTAACAGCATCGATTGCGTGCTTCCGTCCGGAATGGTAAGCTTCACCTTCTCGCCCAGTGAATACGATCCGTCCTGAATCGCGCGATACTCAACGACACATTCGTCCGGAGCCCCTGGAAGCCGGCCTTCAATGACCTTCGGAAGGTTAATCCGATCATAAATCTCACCCCCGGAAATCGTTTGAACGCGAACATTACGGATTTCGTCGCCGTATTCGCTCTCCGCGACGACGACACATCCCGGCATAAATCGCGCGACTCCTTCCATCCCGGAAAATCTCTCTAAATCAGATTCACGGAAACCGATCGGTGTATAGATTTGCGCATCCGCCAAAACGGAAGAATCAAAGTATCGGTCCGTCGTCGCCCGCATTTCATCCCCTGCGGAGCGAACACCGGCAAACAGCCCGCACCCGATCGCTACGATCGAAAAAACAGAGAGGAAACGACCCATGCTTCCGGTAATCGCGCGTACGATTCCTTTTCTCATCGTGCGTTTCATTCTCTTGTCACCCCACAATTTGGTCGACATCGACGGGGGAGGCATTGCGATCAATCCTCGCGACGGAGCCGTTCTTCAAATGAATGACGCGGTCGGCAATCGGGGTATACGCCGTATTATGAGAAATGATGACAACCGTCATCCCCAATCGATCGCTCATGTCGCGAAGCAGACGGAGTATTGATTTTCCGGTATCATCGTCCAAAGCACCCGTCGGCTCGTCACACAGAAGGATTTTGGGGTTTCTCGCGATTGCTCTGGCGATTGCGACCCGCTGTTGCTCGCCGCCGGAAAGCTGTGAGGGAAAGTTTCCGAGTCGGTCGGAAAGACCGACCTGATCCATCACGGACCGGGGATCCATCGGGTTCCGACATATCTCCGTGGCGAGCTCAACATTTTCGAGCGCCGTCAAATTCGGTATCAGATTGTAGAACTGGAAAACAAAGCCGACTTCCTCACGACGGAAACGAGTCAGCGCCTTTGGTGATAAATTGCTGATTACGGTTCCGTCAAGAACGACCCGTCCCTCATCACACGTGTCCATGCCGCCGAGAATATTCAGTACCGTAGTCTTGCCGGCGCCGCTGGGTCCGGAGATAATGGCGGTTTCGCCCTTCTCGATCGCAAAACACACTTTCGAAAGGGCCGGGATGAAATACTCACCCATCCGGTATCTTTTGCCGACCCCTTCAAATTCAATAAATGCCATGTTGTCCCCGTCGAGTGATTATGCGTCTCCGAGTGCGGCGAACTTGTCCATCATGTTGAGCGCTTTACCCGTTCCGATCGCCACGCAACTGACAGCATCCTCCGCAACAAATACGTCGATTCCGATCTTGGTGGCCAACATGCGATCCAAGCCGTACAAAAGAGCACCGCCTCCGGTCATCACGATACCTCTCTGGCTGATATCCGCCATCAGTTCCGGGGGCGTCCGCTCCAGGACCGAGTGAACCGCGTCGAAAATCTGAGCGACCGGCTCCTCCAATGACTCGAGAATCTCAGTGGAAGATACGGTTACGGTAGCGGGAAGTCCGGTGATCAGGTTTCTGCCGCGGACATCCATCGTTGCTTCCTCCTCGCGGGGATATGCGCAACCGATTCGGATCTTGAGCTCCTCGGCGGTCTTCTCGCCGATCAGGACATTATGCTTCCGGCGCACATGCTTGACGATTGCTTCGTCAAATTTATCTCCTGCGACCTTAAGGGAATAATCGACAACCGGCTCGCAGAGTGAAATAACCGCGATATCCGTCGTACCGCCGCCGATATCGACAATCATCGAGCCGCATGCTTTGGTAATATCGATACCCGCTCCGATGGCGGCCGCGATCGGCTCACGAATCAGAAAAACGTCCTTGGCACCCGCGTGACGGCAAGCATCCTCAACAGCCTTCTGCTCGACGGGTGTAATCACCGACGGCACACAAACAACGATGGTCGGCTTGAAATAGGTGGCTCGAATTCCGTGGCATACTCGGCCGATAAAGGCCTTGAGCATAACCTCGGTTACTTTAAAATCCGAAATAACGCCGTCGCGCAGAGGGCGAATCGCCTCGACGACACCGGGGGTTCTGCCGAGCATAAGGCTCGCGCTCTCGCCGACCGCCAGGACCTTGCCGGTCTTCGTGTTTACGGCAACGACCGACGGCTCTTTAAGAATAACGCCGCGCCCTCTTACATATATCAAAACACTGCTGGTACCCAGATCGATACCGATGTCCATTCCAAATCCCATGTGATGCTCCTTAGCTTATATGCAGCGGATGCGATCCGCCGTGCGAATACAAATACAAATCAGCATCGTTAATGATACAATAAAAAAGGAGTCTGTTCAATTGAAAAAGAGCATTTGTATAATAAGGGTGATTTTGTGTACAAAAAGCTTCTGGGTTGTGTGTTGTTTGCCTTCGGAAGTGTTTCGGCGATTTTCGGGGAACATCTTCCCGGGCCGGTCGGGCTGAGTTTCAGACTTCTCGGGCTTATGTCGATACCGATTTTCGTGCGGTCCCTGATCACCGGATTTGAACGGACGCGCAATTCCGGGAATTATTTCTTGCGGCTGTCTCTGACCGCTTCACTGGCTCAATTGATTCTGTTTCTTTTCAACCGGTCCCTCGACGGTTCGGCAGGCTTTTCGCTCAATCCGATGTATGCGATCCTGATCGGATTCGGACTCGTTTACGGTCTGGAAATACTGGTTCCGTGCGGTCCCAGGCGAATTGCCAGTATGCGCCTACTGGAAGCCAACGCGCAAACCAAATCCGATCGTTTTGATATTCGGGTCAGCCCTCAGGATTTGGTGGAATGGCCGAAGGGAATGAAGGTTCCGAACTGGCCGATCGCCATGCTTCAACTCTTCGGAATCTCTCTTGTGGTTTTTTGCCTCGCATTACCCTTTGTTCTCCCGGTTCACCTCGGTGTGTTCATCGTGCTTCTGGTTCTGGTTTTTTATGCGGTCGACAAAGTCGTCTCGGGCCCCAACGTGGCCGCAGCCTTTCTTTGTATGGCGATGCTTCTGGCGACATATATGTTCATCCAATACCGATTGACCCGCGAACTGGATCCGGTCGGCGTATCGATCGCGACGGTTTTCATCAGTTACCTTCCGGAGAAAGGCCGACGCCCCGGCCGGATTGCGCAGTACGCTTATTACGCATTTTATCCGGTTCACATCCTGGTGCTGATCCTGGTGAGCAGGATTCTTTTCGGAAGTTGACCGAACTTCACTCGCCGTACCGGTTCCCGTGACGTGTCGCGTCGGCACGTTATCCGACATCAAATGATCCGGGCGTATCCAGAAGTCGCCGGATCGTGCGGACAACCCCGTTTTCGGAATTCGCCGGTGCCCGGTACCCTGCGTTCTCCAGCAAATCGGGGTGTGCATTTTCCATCGCGAATCCGTATTTCGCTTCCGCGAGAAGCTCGGTATCGTTAAGATAGTCTCCGAACGCGGCGGTCTCGTCGCTCGTCAATCCCAGGTATTTCATGATCGCCCGCAGGCCGCTTCCCTTGTTAACGTCCGGAAGAGATACATCGAGCCAGACATCCCCGGAGATCGTCACACGCAAGTCCGGCTTTAATTTCTCGAAAAGCGGCAACAAGTGCTTCTCGCTTCCCCGAAAATCACATGCGGAGTAATTGATTATCGGTTCGTCAATTCCGTCAAACGAATCGATCGGCTGCAGCTTTTCGAAAAACGGCACCATCTCGGAAAGATAATGCTCAACGGATCGCCCCGCGGGTCGAAGCGCATACGCACTGCCCGGGCACGATGCGATAAAAAGACCGTCGGTCATCCGTGCCCCGATCTCCTCGGTAAGAACCCTCTGTTCTTTCGTAAAAGATCTGCATAAGATTGTTTCTTCCGCGGTGCGAATAAAAGCGCCGTTATTGGACATCAATATCACCGGCTCCGGAAAAGGCCGAAAAAGCTCCGCGAGGCTGGCGTTCTGGCGCCCGCTCGCCGCGACAAAGCGAATTCCTTTCCCCGTTATCTCCCGGAGAAGCGCCGGAAACTCTACGGGTAGTTTTCCGTTCTCATCCAGAAGCGTACCGTCCATATCCGATGCGATCAGCCTGATCATGTTATTCTCCGTTTCATCCGATATGTATATTGGGGATATAAAACCATTCCGCCGATCGGTTTCGAGTGGTTTCTCAACAGCATATCGTATTGGTGATTCCCCTGTCTATCTGTTATAATCTTTTGAAGTAAAAGCTCACGCGCACCCTCTTTGAGCCGGTGCGCGAACCATTTTATACCAAGCGAGGCGAAGATTATGGCATACTCGATCAAAACAGACAAGAAATGGCAAAAGCGCTGGGAAGAAACCGAGCTTTATAAGTTCGACCCGGACGCGAAGGACAAGAAGCTCTATTGCCTCGAGATGTTCTCGTACCCTTCGGGCGCCAACCTCCACGTCGGCCATTGGTATAACTTCGGTCTTACGGACTCCTGGGCGCGCATGAAGCGCATGCAGGGACATAATGTCTTTCATCCGATGGGATTTGACGCCTTCGGCCTTCCGGCGGAGAACTACGCGATCAAGACCGGCATCCATCCGCAGGACTCGACGCTCAATAATATCCGCACGATGCAGAAGCAGCTCCGTGAAATCGGTGCGACCTACGACTGGAATTACGAGCTCGCGACATGTATGCCCGAATATTACCGTTGGAATCAGTGGATTTTCCTGCGCCTTCTCGAGAAGGGCCTGGCCTACCGTAAGAACGCGCCGGTTAACTGGTGCCCGCAATGCAACACCGTCCTTGCGAACGAACAGGTGATCGACGGCGCGTGCGAGCGTTGCTCCGCCGAAGTCGTCCGAAAGAATATGACGCAATGGTTTTTCGCGATCACGAAGTACGCGCAGGAACTCCTGGATTTCCTTCCGAAGCTCGACTGGCCGGAAAAGACCAAGAAGATCCAGACCAACTGGATCGGCCGCTCCGAGGGCGCGCAGATCTCCTTCTTCTGTGAAAAAGACGGAAAGCCTCTGACCGATTCCGACAATAAGCCCCTGAAGCTCAACGTTTTCACAACACGCGCGGACACGCTTTTAGGCGTCACCTACGTCGTCGTCGCGCCCGAATCCGATATTTGCGATTTGCTAACGACCGAAGACTGTCGAGCGGATGTCGCCCGATATCGGGAGCAGACCCAGAAGGTCAGCGACATCGACCGTATGTCGACGACGCGGGAAAAGACCGGCGTGTTTACCGGCTCTTTTGCCATACATCCGATCACCGGCGAAAAGGTCCCGATCTGGGCGGCGGACTATGTCATCGCCGGCTACGGGACCGGTATTGTCATGGCCGTTCCCGCACACGACGAGCGCGACTTTGAATTCGCGACAAAATTCGAGCTTCCGATCATCCGTGTCATCGCCTCGGCTCCGGATGCGCAAGACGAACTTCCGTTTATCGAAAAAGGTATCAACGTCAACTCCGGCGAATTCGACGGCCTCGGTTTTCAAGATTCGGTACACGCGATCATCGGGAAACTTTCCGCCGGGGATATGGGTGAGCTCAAGGTCAATTTCCGCCTGCGCGACTGGCTGATTTCCCGCCAGCGTTACTGGGGCACACCGATCCCGGTCGTCCACTGTGAAAAGTGCGGCGTCGTCCCGGTCCCCGATGAGGATCTTCCGGTCCTTCTGCCGTACGACGTCGAATTCCGCCCGGACGGCGAATCGCCGCTTACGAAGAACGAAGCGTTTATTAACATACCGTGCCCGCGCTGCGGTAAACCGGCCAGAAGAGATGCCGATACGATGGATACCTTTGTCGACTCCTCCTGGTATCAGTTCCGCTACCCGGACAACCGAAACGACAAAGAACCTTTTGACCGCGAGCTCATCAACACGATGTGCCCCGTCGACAAATACGTCGGCGGCCCCGAGCATGCGGCGATGCACCTGTTGTACGCACGCTTTTTCACGAAAGCTTTACGCGACATGGGCTACCTCAATTTCGACGAGCCGTTTGCATCTCTCGTGCACCAGGGGATCATCCTCGGTCCGGACGGCAACCGGATGTCCAAGAGCCGCGGCAACACGGTCGCTCCGGACGAATACGTTCAGAAATACGGCTCCGACGTCTTTAGAACCTATCTCGGCTTCGGCTTCGCGTATACTGAAGGAGGCCCGTGGAGCGACGGAGGACTTCAGGCGATCGCCAAATTCATCGGGCGTATCGAACGTCTGATCGAGGAGATCGCGGACGGTCCGTCCGGCAAACCTTTCTCCGGCGATCCGTCCGGCGACGACAAAGCGCTTATGTACTCGCTTCACTACACGATCAAATCCGTAACCGCCGATACCGAACGATTTCAGTTCAACACTTCGATCGCCCGATTGATGGAGCTCCTAAATGCGATCGGCAAATACCGCGAATCCGGAAAGGTCAAGCCCGCGCTTTTAAGAAAGACGTGCGAAACTCTCCTCCTGCTCCTGTCGCCCTTCGCTCCGCATTTCTGCGAGGAGATGTGGGAGAGGCTCGGAAACGCCTACTCGATCTTCAATCAAAAATGGCCGGAATACGATGAGGCCGCTCTCGTGCTCGATACGATCGAGATCGCCGTCCAAGTCAACGGACAGGTCAAATTCAAACTCGATATCAGTAGCGACTTCTCCGCCGGTGAGGTCGAGAAGATCGTTCGCGCAGACGAGCGTTTGCCCGAGGTTTTAGCGGGGCGTAACATTGTTAAATTCATATACGTGAAGGGGCGTTTGGCGAATATCGTCGCAAAGTAAAAAGGCGACCCGTTTTGTAAAATCAGACCCGGCCGGGGCCGCGTAACGCGGCTTCGGCCGCTTGCTTATCCGCCCAGACGCTGACCGACCCGGCCGCGACCGGAAAGTCGGCCGAGCCGCTCTCGTCGAGGACGATCTCCTCTCCCCGATTCCGTGTCACATCCACCCATATCGATCCGGCTCTCTGCGCTCCGAACGAGAACCGCAAAGCGTTTTCGCACTCGTTGCTGATCACGACGGCCAATCCCGAGCCCGGGTGCTCCCCGTCGCCGCAGCGCTTCCACCCGATGCAGTTTTCTTGCTCGAAAAGATCCTCCTGCTCGCCGTACGCCAGATATTTTCGCGCGAGAAGCAAAGGATCCAAGCGCTCCTTGAGTGGCGCCTTCGGCGCTTCGCCGCCGATCCCGTAATAGTCGCCGTAGAAGAGGCACGGATAACCGTCTTTTCGAAGAAGGATCAGCGCATACGCGATCTGCTTGAACCACTCCTCGATGAAGGACTCCAGCGACTGCCGATGCTGAGAATCGTGATTATCGACAAAGGTGACGACATTCATCGGATTATGAGAAACGAGCGCGTCCGCAAATATCGTCCGCAGGTCATAGGAACTTCCCGCCCTTGACGCGTCGAAAAGGTTAAAATGCAGCGGCACATCAAATAGCGTCAGATGGTAGTTAACATCCGACAGATACTCACGAAGCCGCTCCGGATCGCCGCGCCAGTATTCTCCGACCACAAAGAAAGAGCGGTCCAGTCCCTCGCGTATGGTTTTCACAAAGCGCTCGATAAAATTATCGTCGATGTGTTTCACGGCGTCGAGACGCATACCGTCGAGCCTAAGCTCTTCGGTGATCCACTTGCCCCACCGGATCGTCTCGTCGATGACATCCGGATGCCTGTAGTCGATATTCGCGTACATCAGGAAATCGTAGTTGCCGAACTCCTCGTCGACACCGTCCGAGAAGTCCTTTTTCTCGCCGACGATTTTGTAGATCGCCGTCTCCCCGGTCCTCTGGTCAAAGTCCGTCGCCGTAAAGTGCTCCCAATTCCATTTGAAGCCCGAATAGGTATCGCCGCGCCCTGGAAAGTAAAACCGCGTCCAGGCCTCGATGGTAAACGGCTCGGAAACGACCGTCCTTCGATCCATCGGATCGACCTTGACGACCCAGACCTCCTGCGTCCCGTCGGCGGCGGCCTTGTGATTCAAAACGACATCCGCGTAAACCTTGAGTCCCGCGGCGTGAAGCTTTTCGATCGCGAAAAGCAGGGATCGTTTATCCCCGTACTTCGTCGGGACTCCGCCCTTCTGATCGAACTCCCCGAGATCGAAAAGGTCATAGACCCCATACCCGACATCCCAGGGCGAGGTCGATTTACAGCACGGCGGGATCCATACACCGGAAACGCCGATCGCAGAGAGATGCTCCGCGTCCGCCGCCAATCGCTCCCAATGACGATGATCGGCGGGCAGATCCCACTCGAAATACTGCATCATGATATAGTTGTCCAAAAAAACCTCCGTGCGACGACGCTTGATCCGCTATGCGTTCCTTCGGATAATTATATCATTCCCGCGCGACGGAACACATCGAATCCACAGGTCACATATGCTATAATCACCTTATTGCTTAGGGGGGAGCCGCATTCCATGAAGTGTTTCTACCATAGTGAGACAGAGGCCGTCTGTACCTGCGTCGGATGCGGGAAAGGTTTATGTTCCTCGTGCGGCTCCGTCTCGACACCACCGCGCTGTCCGGATTGCCTGATGAAGGAAACCGAGAAGAAGTTCCGGCATTTTCTTTATACCGCGATCGTAAGCGCGTTCTTTTTTCTTGTCACAGCGTTGATCCTTTTTTTCGCGGTCGGCGTTTCGGCATTTCGTTCACCGTTGTGGTGGCTCCTGATGATCGTAATCATGACCATCCCGTGGGGCTGGCGGTTTCTTCATTCCCTATTTCCCGCCTTCTTCATTTCCACCTCGATTTTTCTTTTAGTATTGTATTTTATCTTCGAAGCCGCACTGTCCGTTTTTGCCGGAATCGTCGTGATGCCGTGGCAGATCTTTTCGATTGTGCGGCTGTTCATTAAGACACAGAAGCTGAAAAAGAAATTTCGATGATGCAATCGCTCCTGCGCGTCGCGGTTATTGACATCATCCCTGCAAATCCATATAATTTCACTTGCGTCCGAAGGACGCGAATATATCGCCGATTTAGCACAGTTGGTAGTGCAGCTGATTTGTAATCAGCAGGTCAACGGTTCGAGTCCGTTAATCGGCTCCAGATGAAACCCTAGAGCCGCATAGGTTTCTAGGGTTTTTGTTTATTTTGAGAGTAAATAAACAATTCGGCAACAATTCGTTCATGACTCAATATTTATGATTTGATATTATCATCTCAAGAGATTAATCGGCTCCCTTTCCTTTTCGAGTCAACCGAACGGAGGCGACTCATATGAGAATGAATAAATCCAATGTTACTTCTGTGGTCATCGCTGTATGCGCGATTCTGCTCCTCTCCTCCTTTCGTCCGTCGGTATTCGCCGGTACCGTCTACGAGATGAATGCGCCGGGCGCCCTTCCGGTCACTCCGATATTAAATAATCGGGTTGCGGTTTATGGTGTTGATGTATACGGAGTCGTGCTTCCGCCGACAACTGCCGAATCGACAGCCGCTGAATCCACCACGGCAACGACCGCCTCAACCACGCAGACCGCGACGACCGCCTCGCCGACCACCTCCGAATCCACTGCGTCACCTGTCACTTCCGCGGTTACCACGCCTGCCCCGACTCGAAAAGAAACGCGTGCGACAACGACCGTATCCGCTTTCGAGACCTCGAAAGAAACGACACAAGCGGTCGAAACGACAACGCCGGAGACAACGTCAGCGACAACACCGACGAAAGCGACGACCGCAGATACGACCCGATATACCCGTCCGGAAACAGTCGAGTCGAGTTCGTCCGCTCCGGTTTCCGACATAACAGGAAGCGGAGATTACTGTTTTCTGTGGATCCTGTTGCTCCTGATCCTTCTCTTTCTTCTGATCATTTTCCTGATTTGGATCTATCGCGAAAAGAAAAAGAAAAAGAATAAGCAGGACGGGGATGAAAACTCCCGGACGCAGTCGGATCCCGGAACGGAACCCTCCAATCCCGAGGAGGCCGGACAATCGACCGATACCGAACCGAAAAATATCGACTACGCGTTTGAAGAAATACAAAAGGACGAGCACGAATAGACAATCCCAAGATATCATCATAGCGAATTCCAAAAAATTACGGCCATGCCGAGTTAATCGGCATGGCTTTCTTATCTCTTCCTTTGCATTTCACAAATCTTTCTTGATTCGTTCATTAACCTTTGTTGCATTGACATGTAAAAAAACTACAATGAAGTTAGGCGGATTGTAAGCATTGAGCTTACGCGGCGAGGAGGACCAATATGCTCCGTCTCGGATCAACATATATCATCGTTCGTGACATGGAACGCTCCGTGGAGTTCTACTCCCTGCTGTTCAACATGGAGCCGTCGGCGAGGGAGCTCGAGCGATGGGCTCAGTTCGATTTGGATGGCGGTTGCTTTGGCATCTACAATCAGCTTTTCGATTATAAAGCGATTGCCGTCGGGCAAGCGACAGATAAGATGTTTAACAAGGCATATGTAGACTGGCTCGGTCGCCGTAATACATATTTCGGCAATAACGTGGTTCATCATTTTCGCGTAGAAAATCTCAATGACGAGTATGAGCGCCTCAGCGATTTGAATATCGGGGTTATGTCCGATATCTTTTATATCAACATTTCTCTTCCCTATTACTATTTTACTCTGACGGATCCGGACGGCAACGCGATTGAGATTACCGGAGAATATACGCCGCCGGCCGTTGAGATA
>LSQX01070205.1_pt2 | contig 15949 bp, 14 predicted proteins | sample 654561 | NCBI WGS metagenome assembly LSQX01 (sample SAMN04489861, study PRJNA283612) | anaerobic digester metagenome | isolation source: 4 biogas reactors fed with cattle manure at either 37C or 55C with and... | place: Denmark: Kongens Lyngby | collected 2014 | reverse complement strand
TGGCCCTCTCATCCCATCTGCTAGGCCGCCGGACCTGATGCAAGCACGCCCGGCGCCTGCCGGACCAACCGGACCTTTTCGGCGGCCAGTTGCGGTGACAGGCCTACGGCGTAGATCTCGGGGTTGCGCAGACGGCGGAGTTCTTCCGGCAGCGCAGCCACCTGGGCGCGGGCCCTCTCTCTGATCTCGTCGAGTGTCGGTGACATCCCCACCCTCTTGCCGTCCTGCATGACGGGATGGAGTAGGTCTTCGCAACAGGCGGCGTCCCATACAGCTCTCAGGAAAGACAGGTCGTGACGCTCGGCGAACGGCACCGGCTTCGCGGGCTGTCCCGGGTCGATGCGGTCTGGGGCCTCGTCGGCAAGACGGATGAGATCCGCCAGGGGCCGGCCGGCTCCGTCATAGTACCGTACCACCCGCTTGCGCCCCGGATCCGTCATCTTGGCCGGGTTTGACGACAGCTTGATGCGGGGCACCCAGGCGCCGCCGTTCTCACGGACCGCGACCAGCTTGTATACGCCGCCCATGGCCGGGTGGTCGGAAGAGGTGATGAGATGCGTGCCCACACCCCAAGAGTTGATCGGCGCGCCCTGTCTTTTGAGGTCGGCGATCAGGTCTTCGTCCAACTCGTTGGACGCCACGATCAGAGGGTCTTCGAAGCCGGCCTCGGTGAACATGCGATGAGCTGCCTTGCTGAGTCTGGCCAGGTCGCCGGAGTCCAGACGCACGGCAGGTCGCACGGTCCGTCCGGCCGCGCGTAGCTCATTGAACAGCGTGACCGCGTTCGGAAGTCCGGAGGTCAACGTATCGTACGTGTCGACGAGGAGGATGGGTTCCTGGTAGCAGGCCGCATAGGCCCGGAAGGCGTCGAGCTCGTTCTCGAAGCTCATGACCCAGGAGTGGGCGTGAGTGCCCTGGACGGGGATGCCGAAAGCCTTGCCGGCCAGCATGTTGGAGGTGCTGTTCGACCCCCCGATATAGGCTGCACGAGAGCCGCTCAGGGCCCCGTCGGGGCCGTGAGCGCGACGGAGGCCGAACTCCACCAGGTTATCGTCTTCACAGGCCAGACGGATGCGTGCCGCCTTAGTGGCGATGAGGGTCTGGTAGTTGAGGGTGTTGAGCACGGCCGTCTCCAGGAGTTGGGTCTCTATGAGCGGGCCCTCCACCTGGAGGATGGGCTCGTGGGGAAAGACCACCGTACCCTCGGGAGCGGCCTCGATAGTGCAGGTGAGGCGGAACTCGCGCAGGTAATCCAGAAAGGCGTCGTCGAAGGTGCCTAGTCGCGAGAGGTAGTGCAGATCCTGGGGAGTGAACCGCAGCCTCTCGATGATCTCCAGGAGCTGTTCCAGCCCGGCGGTTATAGCGAAGCCGTTGTGGGGCGGAAGCTCACGGAAGGTGTAGTTGAAGCAGGCCGTGAGGTCGTTGCGGCCCGTCTTCCAGTAGCCGCCCATCATCGTGAGCTGGTAATAGTCCGTCAGAAGGGCCAGATCCTCTCGTCGGGCCCATCGTTGAGAGACGTCGAACTCAGTCATCATCGATCGGGCTCCCATGCTCATGGTGGGCCGGCGCCGGCCGCTCACCAGAATCCACCAATTGAGTCGACCGTATTCGGATGGCGCCTGCCTGCTCCAGCTCGCTCAGGGCGCGGGCCGAGTTCTCCGGAGAGATGCCTCGTATGGCATCTTCGACCAGGTAGACGGTGAAGCCGGCGGCCAGAGCGTCGAGCGCGGTCTGACGCACGCAGTACTCAGTGGCAAGGCCGGTGATGAAGACCCGTTCCACGTCGTGCCCGTGCAGGAAGGCCGCCAGATCGAGTCGCTCGACTTGGAAGCCGCTGTAGGCGTCTCTTCTGGGATCGTCACCCTTGGTCACGAGGATGGCGTTCATAGGCATATCCAGCGTCCCACACCAGTCGGACCCCGGCGTCCCCTGCACGCAGTGCGGGGGCCACGAGCCGTCCCGGTACTCTGGATGGTCGGAGAAGCTCACATGGTCGACAGGATGCCAATCGCGAGTGTAGATCCAGCGCCCGAAGAAGGGGACTATGTGGTTGATGACGGGAATCACGGCGTCCCCGTCCGGCACGGCCAGACTACCTCCAGGGCAGAAATCGTTCTGGACGTCGACCACGATGAGGGCGTCGCGCGCCCCTGTGAGGGTGGTTTGATCCCTCACACCGCCGCCGGATCTGTCGTGCCCCGGTGTCGTCATCGCCCTATCATCTCCATATCTGAGGGCATAAAAGGTCGCAACGCCTTCGGCACCTCTATCAGGCCCTCTTCGGTCTGGTAGTTCTCCATGATAGCGATGATGGTGCGTCCCAGAGCCACCACCGTCCCGTTCAGGGTGTGGATGACGTAGGCGCCGCCCTTGTCTCCCTTCGCACGGACCTTTAGACGCCGCGCCTGGTAGTCGGTGCAGTTGGAGCAGGAAGTGACCTCCCGGTAGCGCTCTTGGGTGGGCAACCACGCCTCTAGGTCGTACTTCTTGGCGGCCGACGCACCCAGGTCGCCGGCGGCGATACTGACCGTCCGGTAGGGGAGACCCAGGTCCTGGAGGATCTCCTCCTGGATGGAGCGCATGAAGTCATGTTCCTGAGCCGAGCCGTTCGGAGCGCAGAAGCTGAACATCTCGACCTTGTCGAACTGGTGTACGCGGAAGATGCCCCTGGTGTCCTTGCCGGCCGCCCCCGCTTCGCGCCGGAAGCAACTCGAGTAGCCCACATACCGGATCGGCAGATCGGCCTCATCGAGGATCTCGTCCATGTGCAGGGCGGCCAAGGGCACCTCAGAGGTGCCGACCAGGTTGAGGCCGTCACCCTCCAGCCGGTACACCTGTTGCATGTCGGTGGGGAAGAACCCGGTGCCGTACATGGCCTCGTCGCGCACCAGGACCGGCACGACGACAGGGCGGAAACCCTTGACGGCAAGCTTGCGTAGGGCGAACTGCACCAAAGCGAACTGCAGGAAGACCAAGTCGCCTTTGAGATAAGTGAAGCGGCTGCCCGAGGTACGGGCGCCGCGCTCCATGTCGATGAGGTCGTGCGTCGCCGCCAGGTCAAGATGGTCCAGGGGGACGAAAGTGAACTCCCGTGGAGCGCCCCAGTGGTGCAGCAGTACCGAGTTGTCCTCGTCGCCGTCGGGGGCGGACGGGTCCGGTAGGTTGGGGACTTGGAGCAGCTCTGTTTCCAAAGAGGCTTCAACCTCCCTGAGCCGCTCTTCCAAGTTCTTGATCTCCTCTCCAACCGTTCGCATCGCCTCGATCTTAGCCGTGGCGTCGGCCTTGTCCCGCTTAAGTCGGGCGATCTCCTCGCTCACCGTGTTGCGTAGAGAGCGTCGCTCTTCGACCTCCACCAGGATCTCGCGCCGCGAACGGTCCAGTTCGAGCAGTGTGTCCAAGGCCGCCTCGGCGTGCTCGCCTCGACGGCGCAGAGCGTCGCGCACCGATTCGGGATCGCTACGGATGAGCTTCATGTCGAGCACGGGATCCTCCTGGCTCTTCTCAGCATGGTGAGACCGTACCCTGGTTCAGCAGAGGCCGGCCCACAGGATAGCTGCCGAGCACGGTCAGGCGGGGCAGCTTGCAGCGAAGACAGCGGAGCGCGTCACTGATCGCAACGTCGTCTACCTTCCCCTGCATGTCGACGATGAAGATGTAATCGCCCAACCCGCGCTTGGACGGACGCGACTCGATCTTGGTCAAGTTGATGTGCCTGAAGGCGAACTCCTGGAGGATCAAGAGGAGTGCCCCGGGTTGGTCCTTGACGATCTCGCAAACCACCGAAGTCTTGTAGGGCTCGAACCAATCCTGACGCTCCCGTTGTCGAGCCAGGAAGACGAAGCGGGTCTCATTGTCCTCATGATCCTCGATGTCGGACGCTACTGCCTCACAACCATACATGACCCCGGCCAGTCTGGTGCCGATGGCGGCCCAGGGTTCCTTCGTGGAAGCCACCCGTTCAACCGCGTTCGCCGTGGAGTTGGCGGCCTCGACCTCGCGGCCGGGCAGGTTGCGACGCAGCCACATACGGCACTGCGCGTTGGCGTGGGGGTGAGAGACGACTTTCGTGATCTGCTCGAGCGTCACTCCGGGCCGGGCAAGGAGCGCGTGGTGGATCGGGTGACGGACCTCTCTCACTATCTGCAGGTTGTCGACCTCATGGACGAGGATATCGACGGTAGCCGACACCGAGCCTTCTATGGAGTTCTCGATGGGGACGATCGCGCAGTCGACCTCCCCTGAGAACACCGCTTCGATGGTCTCCGGGTTGGAGGCGAAAGGCAGGAACCTGCGAACACGCCCGCCCGGCGCCTGTTCGGAGATGGCGGCCCGGAGAGCCTCTTCAGTGAACGTACCTTGAGGCCCCAGGAAGCCGAGGGTGGTCGCCGCTATCGGCAGAGGGTCGGCCAGTGAGGAGACCGGCCAACGAATGGGCTCCTCCCCTGCCGGCTCACAGCTCACGGCTTTTCGCTTCCTCTGTGTCGGGGAGGTCGTCTGGGTCTGTGCCGTCGGCGTTCTTGCCCAGATTCTGCTTGTGTTCGCGGACGAACTTCTCGGCCAGACTGTTAGCGGAGGGTGTCTCCGGCTCATCCCACCCTCGTGCCGAGGGGACGACCTCGCCCTCGACATAGGGCAACCCGTGGCGTTTGCGTCTCCGGTTCTCCCGGGCCAGTTCGCGGGATTCGTCGTTTCTCAATCCAGGGAGGCCGTCGGCCATGGCGCCGCTGGCCGCCAGGGCTTCGGCTCCCTCCGTCGCGACGGTCTCCTCCGATATGCCGCCCTCCACCCGTGGCCGTATGGTGAACGGGCCGGTGCCGTGCGCCTGCTCAACCGCCTCCTTCTCTTCCGGAGCGAGTGGTATGTCCGGCTGCCCGTCCTTGATGAGCTTGACGTACATGCGGGCGAAGTCGCGGCTGACGACGGTGGTGATCACCACCCCGTCGCCCAGACTGTTAAGGAAGGCGACCGCCGTACTCTGCCTACCGCCGAGATCGTAGTAGGCGTCGAAGCGGACGATCCCCATGCGGGACAGTGTGTTATCGATCCGCACATCATGATCGCGCGTTGCGAGAGTCAGGTCTTCCAGAGCTAGGCGTACGTTGGTGAGCTTCTCGTCCAAACCTGAGACGTGCTCCACGATGTCAACCGTCCCCCGAGAGCCTATGATCATCCGCTGATTCCGTTGGTAGTGCTGCAGACGTCTGTAAACGAGCACCAGCCCCGCGCCGGCCGCCACGGCCACGACGATGGCCACAATAGCCAGTATCCCGAATAACTCCACAGCTTCCTCTCCACGTCCCTACAGTTTGAAGATGACGTTGGCTTCGATTTGGTTGTTGCCGAGGTACTTCTCTTCAGGGACCGGTCCGGCTTTGACCTTAAGCACGGCTACTTCACCGTACTGGGAGGGGCCTATGCCCTGGACGGTGACCTTGGCCTTCTGCTTCGCCTTGATGAGCGGGATCTCCGCGACTCCTTTTTGAGGGTTGGGAGACTCAGAAGAGAGCAGGGTGATGGTCACCTTGACGTTCTTCTCGTCCATGTTCCCCTGGTTCTCTACAGTCACCTCGAAAGCCAGTTCGTCGGTGGCCGTAAGATTGAAGGTCCCGCCCGCCTTGATCTCCTTGTTGTCCGGGATAGCAAGGACTTTGTGGAGGGCTACTCCGTGGACGGCCTGAAGATTGCCCGTGCTTTCGAGACCGGCCAGTATGTCGAGGACCTGCGCGTTGGAGGCAAGATCAGGATCGGATAAGAACTGGCTGGAAGGTACCGTGACCCCGGTCAGTTCCTTTTTGGCGAGCAGGTCCTTGGCTCTGGGGACGAAGACCTCCTTGTACAAGAAGTCGGAATTGGTCAGATAGTGAAGGGCGTGGGAGATGCCCTCGGCGGTCACATCGGTGTCTTCGACCTCCAGGGCGTTCATGAGGGCCGGTTTCAACCCGGTCATGCCCGTCTTTCGGAAGCTCATAACAAGAAGGAAGAACTGATGGATGCCCGACTCCACGAGGTCCTTGGGGGCTTCTAAGGCCTCAGCCTTGACCTGCAACCGCTCCCCACTGGACACGAATCCGTCGAGCCGGGACTGGACCTCGGTCCGGTTGGTATCGCCGGGGTTGGTCAACATCTCGAGCAGTTCGGCTCCAACCGCGTCCGACTCCTCGAGTATGTCGGCCACACTGTCCATGTAGACTTGGTACTCGGTACTCTCGCCACTTCGGATCGCGTTCCGAGCGACCACTACGATAACCACCACGGCGATGATGATGACGGCAAGGATCACCAGGAGCCGAAGCAATGGCTTGGGCAGGACCCGCTTCTGCCGCCGTCCCCGCTCTCCCGTAGCTGACCCGCTATTGATGTCATCTCTGTATTGATCGGTCATACGCAGCGGCAATACCTGAACACAAATGGTGGGCGAGGGGGGACTTGAACCCCCATGAGCGTAAGCTCACTAGACCCTGAACCTAGCGCGTCTGCCAATTCCGCCACTCGCCCGGAATGCCGACGAGTATAACATAGCGCTCAGCCGCTCCCGACCTTACTTTGAGTGGGCTCCTGGGGGCCGGGGGCCTGCTTCGGCTGCGCACGGAAAGCCTGTGCGACTCCTCCACAGGCCCCCGGCCCCCAAGAGCGACCCTACGGCCAGGCCGAGCGGTCGAGATCGCCTCTCTGGAAGGGGGGCCCGGCCCCGCTATGCTTCGGCTGCGCACGGAAAGCCTGTGCGACTCCTCCACAGGCCCCCGGCCCCCAGGAGCGACCCTACGGCCAGGCCGAGCGGTCGAGATCGCCTCTCTGGAAGGGGGGCCCGGCCCCGCGGTGCTTCGGCTGCGCACGGAAAGCCTGTGCGACTCCTCCGCTCGCCCTTCCTTGACATCTTGACAGCATAATTCAACACTCTTAGAATTATCAATGAGTCCACATATGTAGAATCTCAGGAGGGCGGGAATGCAGATCGGTCGCTGGGCGAACATCCGAGCCGACGGAAGAGCGGCGTGGCGCGGGGCACTTGCGGCGATGGCGGTGAGTGTGGTCATGGTCTTCGTGTTCGTTTGGCTGTTCGGCGCGGCGCTTCATAAACCGGAACCACATGGGGTTCCGGTGGGTTTCGTCGGGCCCTCCTCTGTCGCGGAGACGGTGGGCGGAGCCGTGGATATGCACGCTCCCGGCGCATTCACTCTCGTCACCTATGGGTCCGTCGATGAGGCCCGCAAGGGCATCGAAGAGCGCGATATCGCCGGAGCGCTCCTTGTCGGCTCGGGGCAGCCCCGCATACTCGTCGCGAGTGCCGGTGGGCAGGCCGCTTCAACCGCTATCTCTGGAGCCTTCTCGGCGCTGGCGGAGGCGTTCGGGCAGCCGGCAGCGGTGGAGGACGTCCTGCCGCTACCCGGATCGGACTCTCGCGGGCTCGTCCCCTTCTTCCTTGTCCTGGGGGTGAGCGTGTCGGCGTTCCTGTTCCAGATCCTCGCGCGGGAGGGAATGGGCGGACGGAGGCTGCTCGACCGCCTCGGTTGCATGCTGGTCTTCGCCGTCGTGGATGGGGTGGCTGCTGCCCTGGCGGTGGGCATAGTCATCGGGTTCGACAGCTACTGGCCGCTCGCGGGGGTGTGCGTGTTGCTGGCTCTGGCCGTGACCGCCGCTACGGCTGCGTCCTGTCGCCTGTTCGGGAGGGCCGGCGTGGGAGTCGCGGGGCTGGTGGTCATCCTTCTCGGGAACGCCTCGTCCGGCAGCGTGATCGGATCGGCCTTCCTCCCGCAGCCGTTCCGCTGGCTCTCTCCCATCTTGCCTGCCGGTTCCGCGCTTGAAGCGGTGCGGTCGGTCCTCTACTTCGGAGGGGCGGGCGCCGGTTGGCGGTTGGCGACCCTGGCCCTATGGGTGGCCGGCTCCTTCGCGATACTGGCCGGCGCAGCCTTGTGGCGGATACGGTCGACGCGCTCGGCGGAGGTCACAGCCTAGGGCGTAGCTCGGAAAGGAAGCGACACGGACAAAGAAGAACGCCCCACTCGCAGAGGCAGGCGTCCGGGTAGGAGCGACACCAAGAGTCTCATCCTGGAGTCCGCCCGGCAACTCTTCTCCTCGTTGGGCTACGACCAGACCACCATACGAGCCGTGGCGGAGAAGGCCGGCGTCGACTCCGCCTTGGTGATGCACTACTTCTCGTCGAAGGAAGGACTCCTGCAGGCGGCCATGGAGTGGCCTATGGACATGGACGAGGCCATGCGGGAGGTCGTCGAGGGCGATCCCGCGCACTTGGGCGAGAGGCTGGTGAGGAAGGTGTGTGAGATGTGGGAGGATGACACTACTCGCCATCCGCTGACCGTGATCCTTAGGAACACCATCCAACGCGAGGATGCCGCCCAGCTGGGGGCGCAGTTGGCGTCGCTATGGCTGGAACAGGCGATGGTGGGGCGGCTGGCCGAGCACATCAACCACTCGGACCTGCCGCTGAGGGGGGCGCTGGCGCACAGTGCTCTCATGGGTCTAGTACTCATCCGCTACGTCGCCTGCTACGAGCCGCTGGCCTCGGCCTCGGTGGATGCGGTGGTGGAGCAGATCGGTCCCACGATCCAGCACTACCTGTTCGGAGACATGGGGAGTGCGGGTCCCCGGGGCCCGATATACTGACGGTATGGCCGACGCATCCCTCCTCTACGACCGGTACCGGATCGTCCGCAAGCTGGGCAGCGGGGCGTTTGCCACCGTCTATCTGGCCGACGACCTCAAGATGGGGCGGCCGGTGGCGGTCAAGATAGTCGATCAGGCCGCCGACGTGGACGACCGCGTGACGCGGGAGGCCCAAGCGGCGGCCAAGCTCAGCCACCACCACATCTTGACCGTCTATGAGATGGTTCGGGAGCCGGACAGGACCTGTCTCATTACCGAGTACATCCACGGTAGGACCCTGCGCGAGGCCTATCAGGAACAGAGCCTGACCGACCCCGACATCCTCGAGATCGGAGTGCAGTTGTGCCGGGCGCTGGATCACGCCCACAAACGGGGTGTGGTGCACCGCGACATCAAACCGGAGAACATCATGTTGGTCGACGGCGACTCCATCGACGTCAGACTCATGGATTTCGGTGTGGCTCAGCTCGAGGACCGGGCCTCGATAACCCTCGACGGCGACCTGGTGGGCACACTCGCCTATATGTCGCCCGAACAGGGGGAAGGGCAGGCCGTCGATTCCCGCAGCGACGTGTACTCGCTGGGGCTGACCTTATACGAAGGCTTCACCAGAAGAAATCCGCTCAGAGGCAGGAAGTTACAGGAACTTCTGCGTGACATGTCGCGTCCCGAGATCCCGCCTCTGACGGCGAATCGCCCGGACCTTCCCGTGGAGCTCAGCGACGCCCTTCAACGGGCGATGGCCCGCGACCGGTACGCTCGTCCGGACGCCGGGACTCTCGGCCGGGTGTTGGTCAAAGCGACGCGACTGATGCCTGAGGAGGAGCTCCCCGACGAGCGGCTTGCTACTCGGGTGCGGAAGAGGTTGGTGCCGGGCCCGGTGGATCGGGATCGTCTCCACTATCTGGGAGAGCATCTTGCCAGCGCGGTCTTCGCCCTTTGTTGCCTACTCTATGTCCTGCCTCGAGTGCCGTTTTATCCTGAGCCGGCGATCGTCCCGTTGATCGCCGCGGCCGCGTTCGTGGCGTTGGTGTGGCCTTTCGGGGGTGGCGTGTTGACCCTGGCCCTCCTTGCACCCCCTATATTCGCCTTCGGCGTGGGATGGGGCGTGATCTACTTGGTGCCCGCGGTGGTGACCATGGGTCTGCTGCGGTGGAAGCACCGGGAATGGGCGGCATTGTTGCCGGGGGTCATGCCGTATGCTGTGGCGGTCTGGGGGGGATTGGCCGTCCTGCCTTTGGCCGGCGCTCTGCTGCGCCGTTGGGGCGCATTGGGCGGATTTTTGAGTGGCTGCATCCTGGCGGTGACCGGTGGATTGGCTGGGTGGACGAGGCTGCCCTACACATTCTGTCCGGGCCCAGGGGACGTGTTGCGCGCAGCCGAGCATGCCGCCTCGCCATGGACCGTCCTTGTCGAGATCGGCCGGTTCCTGCAATCACGGCCGGAACTGGCGCTCCAGATCGCACTCTTCACAGTGTTCGCACTGCCTTGGTACACGTTGCCGGGGGGTTCTCGTGAGAGACGCATGTGGGGGGCGAGCATCTACCTGATCGCTCTGTTTCTCGCGTTCGTGCTGCTGCCGATCCTAGTTCTGGGAGCGCCAATGCAGCTTGCTCCGTTCCTGGTCGCCTTCGTGCCTTGCGCTATAATCGCGTACCTGGTCGCCTTCCTTGTCCCGTCCGAGCGCATGGGGACCCTCTAGCAACGAGAGCTCGCATGGTGGATAGGGAACCGCCGGGCAGTATCTCGGAAAGGGGTCCGAGCTGTACGTACAACCTGCAGAGTTGGCCCGCAAGCTCGTCAGGGAGATGGAGGACCACAAGGTCTCCAGGGCTGAAGGGGTCTCGGTACGCAATCGGTTCACGGTCTTCCTGTGTCCCGAAGATTACGAACGCCTACGGGCCCGCATGGAGACGCTCGCCGACAAACTGGAACGTCATCTGGCCAAGCATGTCCGGACCAAGAAATATCTCCTGCCGGGGGATATCAGCGTCGACATCGTGGCCGACGTCGATCTCAAACTCGGTCATTTCGGCATCCTGGCGGAGAGGGATGCGCCCGGCCTTGTGGAACGGGGGCCGGCGGAGCAGGCCGGGAGGCGGGTGCCGGTTCGAGCGCGAGAAGAAGAGCCCGCGGCCTGGTTCGACGAATCCCCGGCTCCCGTTCGACGTCCTGGGACCGAGCGGGTTCGACCTAAACGCCCTACGCAGAACGTCGCGTCTGGTGAATCCGCCGCCGGCAGGACCGCCGTCATCGGCGCGGCCGATGCCGGGGCTCTCGACCTGGCCTGGCAAACCATCGTCTTTCGGACGGCCCGCCACGAGCGGGAGTTCACTAAAGGACGGGTCATCGTGGGTAGGGCGAAGGAGGCCGACTTCAGGATCGATGATCCGAACGTCTCACGTCGACATGCGGTCGTCTTCTGGTCGGATGGGAGAGTCATGCTCGAGGACCTCGATTCCACGAACGGCACCATGGTGAACGGCCGGCCGGTGTCGATCTCCGTCATCCAACCCGGCGACGTGGTCATGATCGGCGACTGTCGCATCATCATCGAGACCAGGTGAGACCTGGGGATCGGGAGAGGCGCGCATGCTGCAGATCGTTCTGCTGGCGGGCAAGTTCATATTCCTGATCGTTCTTTACGTCTTCATCTGGCGTGTGGTCCGTTCGACCACCCGTGAGCTGCGCGCGGCCGCGCCCGGCGTAGAGAACCGGCAATGGGCGGGGGTGGAGGTGTACGCAGTCGACGTCGGGGCTCGAACCGCGGTGGTTTCCGGGACGGGACGGAGTGGGGTGTGGACGTTGGTCGTGCAGAAGAGCCATTGTGCCTCGGTGGGTACGACGTTCCCCTTCCCGGCCGGTACGCGGGCCCTGGCCGGTCGCTCTTCCGACGCGGATATCCAGTTGGACGATACGTTCGTGTCGGCAAAGCACGCGCTCTTCGAGGCCACGGACGCCGGCTTCCAGGTCGAGGATCTTCACAGCACCAACGGCACTCAGGTGAACGGCCGCGACATCTCCGGCCCCAAATCGCTCCAAGCCGGAGATAGAATAGAGGTAGGCGACACCGTGTTTCTCGTGGAGGTGCGCTGATGCGGCTTCGTGCCGCCGTAGCCAGCGATCGCGGGCTCATCCGTCCGTCCAACGAGGACTCTTTCTTCCTCCGCCGCGGACTGTATGCGGTGTGCGACGGTATGGGTGGCGCCCGAGCGGGAGAGGTGGCCTCGCAGATGGCCTGTCTGGGGCTGCTTGCCCTGGACCCCGTCTCGGCCGGCCCAGAAGAACTGCGCACGGCCGTCGTCAACACGAACAAAGCGATCATCAGTCGGAGCTTCGCTGAGGAACACCTCCTTGGAATGGGCACGACCCTTACGGCGGTCCTCGTCAGAGAGGGGTCCCTGATTCTCGCCCATGTGGGTGACTCGCGGGCGTATCTCTTCCACGACGGAAACCTGATCCAGTTGAGCGACGACCATTCCTGGGTAGGAGAGATGGTCCGGCGGGGCGAACTCACGCCTGCGCAGGCGGCGGTGCACCCTCACCGGAGCGTCATCACCCGGGCGCTCGGCACCGACGGCGGTCTCGAGCCGGACCTGAACGAGTTGGACATCGGAGAAGGCGACCGCATCCTCATATGCAGCGACGGTTTGAGCGGCTTCGTGTCGGATGTGGAGATAGCCGAGCTGCTGGCCCGCGATGAGGCGCCTTCGGCGGTTGTGGAATCGCTTGTCAGGGCCGCTCTGGCGGGTGGAGGCGAGGACAACGTGACTGTGGTGGTGATCGACGTGGTCCCCGGGTCGGACAAGGAGGAAGCCGGAGATCAGGTCGACGATCAAGTGGGCGACCGCATTCTCATAGGGCCGAGCGATAGGGGAGACGCGACCTCCTCTTCGGCGCAGTGGGGCGGAAGGGCAGGAGCGGTCCGGGAGCGTCTGAGCAGGCGGGCGACGCCCTCGGTCCGCCCTGTAGGGGCTCGGTCTGTGGCGCAACCGCGGTCTCCCGAGGAATATCCGACCGGAGCGACTCCGAAAGGAGACCGGTCCGGCTTGCCCGACGAGACGGAGGGGAGGATGGCGGCGACGGAGACTTCCGAGGTTGCCGGACCCGTCGAAGCCGATGACGCCGTCGAGGCCGCTGTGGGCCCGTCGGCCGGGGGCGAGAAGTCGGACCGTCCGCCTTCGGGACCGGGGACCACCGCGCCGCGCAGGCGTCGGCGTCGCTGGCTTTTCCTCGCGCTTGCGATCGTGCTTGTCATCGCGGTAGTCGTCGCGGGCTTCACCATATATAACTCGAGCGTCTACTACGTGGGCGCCCATGACACCGGTTCTACGACCGTGGTGGCTCTCTACAGGGGCCTGCCGGGGAGACTTCTCGGCATCACTCTCTCCTCGGTGGTCCAGTTGGGAGCCGCCGAGTATCAATCTTTGATACCGCACCTCAGAGAGCGGGTCGATGCGCACGATCTGGTCAGCAAAGAGGAGGGGCGGGCGTTCCTCGAAACGCTGGACGAGCAACAGTGAGTCTACGCAACCGCGAGCTCGTTTTCCTGATACCGGCGCTGGTAGTCACCACTCTGGGTTTCGCGCTCGTCTACACACAGAAATCGGCGGAGCTGACCCTCACCTCACTCACCTACGGGGCGCTGTTCCTGGCGCTGTTCGTGATCGCCCATCTTGGGGTCCGGTTACTGGCATCTCGGGCCGATTGCTACCTTCTCCCTATCACGGCGTTGCTGTCGACCATGGGTCTTGTGGTGCTCTATCGCCTGAACGAGGATCTCGCCCTGAAGCAGGCGATGTGGCTGGTGGCAGGCCTGGCGGTCTTCCTGCTGGTGCTGGCTTTCGTCAGGAACCTCAACATGCTCTACAAATACCGCTACGTCATCGGCGGTCTCGGGTTGCTGCTCTTGTTGCTGACGGCGGTGCTCGGTCGTGAGGTGCACGGGGCGCGTCTGTGGGTGAATCTGGGGCCGATCGGTTTTCAGCCGGGCGAACTGGCTAAGGTTTTCCTCATGGTCTTCTTCGCCGCCTACCTGGTCGATATGCGCGAGGTGCTGACAGTCAGCACCCGCCGGGTGCTGGGGGTTCCTCTGCCCCCTTTTCGCTACCTGGCCCCTCTTCTCATCATATGGGGTCTGTCGCTGGCGCTCATGATCTTCGTGAAGGACCTGGGAGCGAGCCTCCTCTTTTTCGGTGCACTTCTGGCCTTGTTGTATGTGGCGACCGGGCGTTTCTTCTACGTTCTAGTGGGCTTGGCGCTTTTCGCGATAGGAGCGATCGCACTCTACTTCCTCTTCCCCCACGTGCAACTGCGGGTGGACATCTGGCTCGATCCCTGGGCGGACCCAAGCAACCGGGGCTACCAGATCGTCCAGTCTCTCTTCGCCCTGGCTGAGGGCGGCCTGTTCGGTCGAGGGTTGGGCGGAGGCTATCTCTTCCTGCCCTCCGGACGCACCATCATCCCTCACCTGGAGACCGATTTCGTGTTCTCAGCCATAGGCGAGGAGCTGGGACTGGTGGGGGCGGTGGGGATCATCCTGCTATATCTGATCTTCACTTATAGAGGCTTTCGCGTGGCGGTGAGCACCAAGGACGACTTCTCCCGTCTGCTGGCCACGGGGCTCACGAGCATCTTCGCTCTGCAGGCCTTCCTCATCATCGGCGGGGTCATCAAGCTCATCCCGCTCACCGGCATAACCCTCCCGTTTGTGAGCTACGGAGGGAGTTCCATCCTGGCCAACTTCATACTGCTGGCCCTGTTGTTGCGGGCGAGCGCAAAGGCCCGCGAGGTTTAGATGGACAAGCCCATACGCCGCCTCTTCTGGTTCTTCGTCATCCTCTTTGTGGCTCTTCTGCTGCAGCTCACCTATGTCCAAGTGTTTGATGCGTCCGATCTCAAGGCCAAGCCCACCAACACCCGCGCCGTAGAGCAGGAGATGAAGGTGGAGCGGGGGGTGATCGTGTCCGTCGACGGCGTGGAGCTGGCGGTGAACCGCGAAGAGGGCCAGTATTACCTGCGCGAGTATCCCCAAAGCGGCCTCACCTCGCCGTGGCTCGGATACAACAGCCTGCGGTATGGGCGCGCCGGCATCGAGCGCGTCTATAACGAAGAGCTGTCAGGTAAGTCCGGCCTTCTGGGCATCACCGGCTACTGGGACGAGCTCATGGGCAAGACCCACCGGGGGGCCGACCTCAAGCTCACGGTGAACGCGGCTCTGCAGAAGGTGGCTGCGGAGGCGCTTGGTGAGCGCAAGGGTGCGGTCATCGCGCTCGACCCGCGGACCGGCGCTGTGCTCGCCATGGTGTCCTATCCACGCTACGATCCCAACGGTTTGATCGACTCCAGCGTTATGGGGGCGGTCTGGAGCGAGATCAACTCCGATCCCGACACGCCGCTTCTGAACCGAGCCGTTCAGGGCCGCTATCCTCCCGGTTCGGTCTTCAAGATCATCGTCGCGGCCGCTGCGCTCGAGACCGGCGTCGTCACTCCCGACTCGCACTTCGTCGACACCGGCAGTGTCACGGCCGGCGGCTTCGTAGTGGGCAACTTCGGCGACAGCGTTTATGGGGAGCACGACTTCACCAAAGCCTTCGCGAGCAGTATCAACACCACCTTTGCCAAGGTGGGGGTGGACCTGGGTGCGGACGTGCTGGCCGAGTACGCCGCCGGATTCGGTTTCGGCAAAGATTCGCCGTGGCCGCTGGGAGGATCGACGAGCATCTTCCCCGATGCCGGGAGCATGGACAAGGCTCACATCGCTCAGGCCTCGTACGGTCAGGGTCGGGTTCTGGCCTCGCCTCTCCAGATCGCCCTCTCCGTCGCCGCCGTCGCCAATCAGGGCCGGATCATGAAGCCGTACGTCGTTGCCCAGGTGCTTGATTACCACAAGAAGGTCCTGAACGAGACCGACCCGCGTGTGTGGCTCCAGCCCATCTCGAGTGGGACGGCCGACACTCTGAGGGACCTGATGGTGGAAGCCGTCGCCAACGGCACGGGAACCAGGGCGGCTCTGAGCGACGTCCAGGTAGCGGGTAAGACAGGGACTGCAGAAGTGGCCGATGGTGGACCGCACGCCTGGTTCGCCGGGTTCGCGCCGGCTAAGGACCCTCAGGTGGTCGTGGCGGTGTTGGTCGAGAACGCCGGCACCGGCGGTAGTGTCGCGGCCCCGATAGCCCGGCAGGTCATCTCCGCCGCTTTGGGTCTGTGATGCTTGTTTGTAGGGTAGTATTGCGCGCAACGACTCGGGCCGAAAGGTGGGCACGAGTACTCCGGAGGGCGATGGCACTGTGATAGGACGAGTATTCGACGACCGTTATGAGGTCAT
>LSQX01066278.1_pt1 | contig 15951 bp, 7 predicted proteins | sample 654561 | NCBI WGS metagenome assembly LSQX01 (sample SAMN04489861, study PRJNA283612) | anaerobic digester metagenome | isolation source: 4 biogas reactors fed with cattle manure at either 37C or 55C with and... | place: Denmark: Kongens Lyngby | collected 2014 | reverse complement strand
GTTCAAATCCTGCTTCGCCCACCACCAAGAACCTGAAATAACCCTGCAAACAAAGGCTTTGCGGGGTTTTTTGTGTACTTCCAAAAGCTGTAATAAGGCATCAAAAAGTCGTTTTTCGGCATCAAAATATGGTGAAAACTATGGTGAAAAGCGTGCTAAAAAACATGGTGAAAAGGAAATATCAGGTAATAAGTCAGGAGGTACATAAAATGCTTAATCTGGCTTCCAGATTTGCCGGAATATGGTTTCCTGGTCTTCAAGGCTCCGGTTTTTGGCCTCAGGTTGCCTGGATGGACTCATTGCACCCAATGACAACCTGAATTTTTTGTATTATCTAGGCTTTCAATAAACTTATTTATGCTTACCCCATTCCAAGACCGGTTATAAAACATCTCATTCTTTCTGAGCATAAACTTATTAATTCCTAATTCGAAGCGCTTAAACAATATTTCTTGTAGGATATTTTACCATTTAAGTAGAATATCTTATAAAAAAATTGTGGTAGGAATGTATTGCGTTTCGTATAAGAAAGTTTAGCATTTATTTAGCAAGAAAGGGCAAAGAGACTTACATTAGCTTATACTTCCAAAGATGCCGACTCCCCCAGAAGGCATTAGCCGTCCAGTAAATGCATTAGAACTGAAACGGGCTCTTGAGTCGCTAATTCCCTCAAAAGACCAACAGCGGTTAAGAGTAGTTGTTGTGGATATTTCGGGCAGTTAATTTTAATAGCCACCATAGTATGCTATTTGTTTTAGAGAGGGAATAATACCTTCTGTATAGTATTAATTAATATAATTGAAGATACATGGTAAGGTTAGGAAAGTCACATATTGCCAGAGACTTCTCGGAAGGAGTTTTACATTGCCAAAACAGATAGATCGAAATGGCGTTATATCAGATTTGGACAACCCAGAAAAGAGAGTTAAAGGCTCAAATGATGCTTTTAAAGAAAAGGTTAATAGAAAAGAGTATCACCGTAAATTAAGGATTGGTAACGGTTATCTTTTAGAATTCGGGCAGCTTGCCCGCGTTTTAAACTATCTTTTTAAGCATCGGGCTGCAAAAAAGATAAACCGCAAAGAATTACAGGAAGAAACGGGCTTGTCGGATCGCCATATAGAAAGCCTCATCAGCATGGGATCAGCGATGGGGCTCATCAAACCGCGTCTTCAGGTGTTGATGCCAACCGGATGTCTTATTGCCAATCACGATATATTTTTTGAAAGAACAGGAACGCTTGAATGGTGCCACTATGTTGGGGCGAGTTCATTCCGAAACCTTATCTGGTTTGAGATATTTAACAACTTGCTTCATGAAAACACTCTGCTGACACAGGAAGAATGGATCGAGCGGTTTCGTGCTGAACTGTCCGATAATTATAGTAAGAGAACAATCAATAGAAGAATTAACCAGGAAGTATATTTCGTTATTGATGCATATTTGAATCAGAGTTTAAGCAATCTTGGGCTCCTTAAAAAATTGCCCGATGAACGTCTTTATGGTCAACGTTATACTGATTTCGCGGCGCCTGTTTTTGCCGCAATGCTCTATGATTTTTTTACAAAAAGTAAGAGTAGCCTTTACCAGGTAATAGAAATAGTGAAAACCCCGGGTTCACCAGCAATGGTTTTTAAGCTTGACGAGGCATCGTTTAGAAAGCAGATCGAAAACCTTCATAACCGCGGTTGGCTGAGGTATGAAACAACTCATAACCTAGATCAGATTCGCCTCAAGCCGGGTTTTAATGCCCTTGAATTTCTTACAGCGTATTATGAAGACAGAGCGCCCTGTGCTAATTCAAATCGGACTTAAGGAGACCTCTATATGGGTGAGCCTATTGACATAGTTAAGTTAGTAAAAGCATTGCCTTCACGTCCAAGGGGAAGGGCTTGTATTGTTTTTACTCACGATTACAGTGGACAAAAAGGCTGGGCATCTGAATTAGCCCGGCAAACCGGTTACGACCATATTAATTTGTTGGAGCATTTTGCTAAAGAACCTAAATTAAGCGATGCAGTCGAGCAGTTTTCGGTTCCCCGTCTTTTCGACTTTTTAAAAGGCTACAGTACGGCCGATCTGTTAATTGTTTCAGGCATGGAATTCCTTAAGGCTACCTGGGCGGGTCAACCATATGCGGGAGAACAGTTTGCCAGCCGCGTAGAGACCTGGAGTGAAAAGCCCTGTTTGCTCTTTGTCATGCAATATGATAAGAGCTTGGCATCACGCAAATTCCGGCGTTTTCCGCAGTACACCTTCATTGTCGATCAAAAGGAGACGCTAGCTCTATGAAAAATAACGGACTTTTTTGCTCATTATTTATTGAAGATTTGAAAAAGGATCTTACCCTTGATGATGCAGTTTTAGGCCGCATGGCTACGCTTGCGCACGCTTGGCGTAATTACAACACCTCAGACGAAGAGTCGCTTTGGGAATCATTTGTTAAACCGGCGTTAAGCTACCTTGAGTTTGTTCCTGCGAATAAGCCAGTTGCCCCTTGGGTGTACCCGCTTTATGAAGACTACGGTTTTTCCAAGTGCATAAGTGTTCTCTACCTGGTTCCACCGGGGCAGGATATTGACGATACCGCGATTGGCCGTTTTTATCCTGCCAAGCTTCTGGCGCATTTGTATAAAGGAGATCTTAGCTGGGGTATTCTAACCGACGGTTATCACTGGAGGCTTTATTCAACAAAAAGCTCCCGCCCTTATGAAGATTATGTAGAGCTTGCCCTTGGGAAGACTCTTGAGAACTCGGATGAAGCTGAATATGGACTTTTCGAGCGTTTTTTCCACCGAGATTCATTTATTGCTGTTGAGGAAGATGGCAATTCGTCTGGCAATGACGATGGTAAAGTGGGTATTGCCAGATGCCGGCTGGACCTCGATAGGGAGCAATCAGAAAAAGTTATGGAACAATATGTAAAGGAACCTCTTCTCAAACAGATAGACGAAGTGTTGCAGAACATCTGCAATGGATTTATCTATGAAACCAGGGAGAAGAAAGCTACCGGTGAAGCTGGCCGGCTGGAGTATACGGAAGAGGGGCGGAGGGAGATCTTTGAAAGTGCAGTCAAACTAATCTATCGATGTCTTTTTCTTTTCTACGCAGAAGCAAGACGGCTTTTCCCATCCGAGCCCAGGCAGGCTGAGTTTTATCAAAGCCTCTCTATGACAGCTTTATGTCAGGAAGCGCGTAAATTTAAGTGGGGACAGCGCCGCGATTATGAGCAGTACGATCTCTGGAAGCATCTGAAAGGCTTGATCAACGCAGTAAACAATGGAGATCCGGAATATGGCATTATGGGCTACGATGGTGGGCTCTTCGATGATGAAGAAGAAATTTTCCTAGGCGAGTATCAATTGCGAAACAACTTTCTATCCCGGGCATTATATCTGCTAGCTTTTGTAGAACCGCTCGATAACGAACCTGATAATGAATACCCTATACCTTATGAAGATCTAGAGGTGCGCCATCTCGGAGAACTTTATGAAAACATACTAGAATACACGGTCTTACTTGCCGATGCCGATCTCATTTGCCGCAGGAATAAAAAGGGTGCAGAGATCCTGTTGGCCTCACAAACACAGAGAAAAGCCGGTGATATGCTGATTGGGAAAGGGAATGTTTACTTCGGCGAGTCTGCACTGGAGCGCAAACAGACTGGCTCTTATTACACACCCGAACCCCTGGTTCGTTTTCTTAACCAGAAAAGCATCGTCAAGCCGCTTAAAGATATTTTTGAACTTAAATATAGACAGCGTTTTGATGAGCTTTTAGAGCAGGCCTATAACGGATACAGCGATGATATCCGTCGCGGGGCGGCTATATCGGCGGTGGAGCTGGTAGAGCGTTTTGTCAAAGATGAACTTTTGAAATTTAAGGTTTGCGACCCGGCCATGGGCAGCGGCCACTTCCTGGTTGACGCTACCAACCAGATGGCTGGATTGTTGGTGGGGCTGCTGGCAGAGGTGCCTTATACAGAGGGGATATCTGCGAGAGCCGGTCACCCCAATTACTGGCGGCGGAGGATTACCCGTAACTGCATCTATGGAGTGGATCTAAACCCGCTGGCTGTTAACCTGGCTAAACTGTCATTATGGCTCAACTGTTTTGCGGTCGAGCATAAATTGACTTTCCTTGATCATCACCTGCGCTGCGGAAATAGTCTAATTGGAATCCGGACACTAGAACAGCTGGCGACCGTTCCCAGGCGTAAAAAAGATAGGGAAAAGAAAAATGACAAACAATTAAAACTCTTTGATCTCGACGATCTTTCAAAGACTTTGACAGAGGCAGCTGGCAGGATTGCCTCAATCTCGCAAATTGATGAAGACGACACAGACACCCAAAAAGCTGTTTTTGAGGGATCGTTAGAGAATATTTCTATAATAAAACAGCTGGCCGATCCATACACAGCCTACCTTATGGATCCGGATATTAAAGTTGGAGATTACGTAAAAATTTTTGAACATCTGGCAGAAGGCAGATCGGTTAAAGATCTGTCTAATCCGGCTTTGTCAAAGATATTAAAATCAGTTGAAAGTTACTCCAGCCGTCACAGTTTCTTTCACTGGCCTCTGGAATTTCCCGATGTTTTTGGCCCAGATGGATCAGGTGGATTCTCGGCTACGGTTGGCAATCCGCCATGGGATATTGTCAAGCCTAATTCTCAGGAATTTTTCTCTAGTTATGATCCTAAGTTCCGCTCCTACAAAAAGCAGGAGGCTAATCGCGTCTCAGCGGCGTTGATGGCTAACAATCCTGAAATTGCTGAGAGGTGGAAGCATTATTGCAATAGCTTTAATGAACAGAGCACCTATTTTAAGGAGCCTATCAATTACAGCGCTTTGGGCAACGGCGATATTAATACATTCAAGCTTTTCCTTGAGCGTTTTTTTACTATTTTAAAGAAAAATGGTCTTATGGGAATTGTAGTGCCTAGCGGAATCTATACTGACCAGGGCTGCCAGCCTCTACGCGAAATGTTCTTTGAACAGAGCCAGATAAAGTTTCTATACTGCTTCGAGAATCGACGTGGTATTTTCAACATTCACCGCAGTTTTAAATTTGTCCTGTTCAGCACAAAGAAAGGTGGAAAAACAGATGAATTTAAGTGCGCCTTTATGGAACATGATCCAGGACGGTTACCAGCAATAGACGCAAATGCGTTGAAAATGAGCGTTAAGCAGGTAAAGAAATTCTCGCCTGACACGCTGAGCATTATGGAGTTTAAAAACCAGAGGGATATTGATATTACAGATTTAATTTATGATGGAAACTCTTTGTTGGGTATGCCTAAAGGTGATTGGAAATCCATTGAATGGGGAAATGAACTGCATATGACAAAATATTCCTCTTTGTTGCTGGATAAAGATATTGGCAACAATAACGATATCCCTATTTATGAAGGTAAAAGCATTCATATGTTTGATAGTTTATACACTTCAAATCGATATTGGATTTCCTCTGAGGAATGGAATAAAGTTAAGCCTAAATCGTATGATAAATACTTCCCGCCAGAAAAATATCGTTTGGTTTATCGTTACCAAGCGAGTAGTACAAATGCAAGAACTTTGATTTCAACTATACTGCCGGTTAACGTTGTCTGTGGTCACTCTTTAGTTGTATCAAAAGATACTACAAATCTAGCATTAAATGATTCGCTTTATATTTTGGGTAATATTAATAGCTTTTGTTTAGATTTTATTGTTAGACAAAAAGTATCTTCTAACATTAATTTTTATCATGTTTACACATTGCCAATTAATTATTCAAATAGGGACAATTTGGCTGATAGCATCATTGCACGGGTAGTGCGTCTAGTATGTACTGAAAAGCATTTCTCGGGTCTTTGGAATCAGGCATTTTCGGATAAGTGGAGGATGCCCGAATTCTGGTATCCATCATTTGCTCCCATAGATACTTATGGCCCCGTTCACGAGCAGGAAATACGTCGTAGACTTAAAGAAGAAGCAAAAAACCTCACCCCCGAATGGGGGCCACACTGCGGGGTCCATGACCGGCTGCTCGATCGAAGAGATACCGGGGATCGGGCTCAGCTTCGGGCTGAGATTGACGCTTACGTGGCTCACCTTTACGGCCTGTCGAAAGAAGACTTCGCTTATATCCTGGATACCTTTACTGTACTGAAAAAGAAGGAAGAAAAAGTTTTTGGCGAATTCATGTCCAAGCGGAAATGCCTGGAAGAATACGATAGGATTAAATTGATCTTGGAGGAATCGAAGAGGACTCGAAATAATAAAGGCAATTCTTCAGATTAGATTTAACGGCTCTTTTTGTTAAGACAAGGCAGACGATATCCCGGCTGGCTGTTTTGATGTGGGATATGCCTAGGTTGGGTTGATATTTCCGGCAATACTTTCACTTTTAAAGGAGTCGGATATTATGAGCAAAATTGCCGATGTAGTCAAGTTAAAAACAGGCTATGCCAATTTTGTGGAGCTAAAAAAAGCATTTGAGGCTAGCCAGGAGAATGCTGACCGGATGGCCATGTATAGGCCAACCAAATCTCACCGTGAGGCTTTCGAGCGAATTTGCCGGGGTCTTTACCAGCCTAATGATAAAAAATTTTATCTGCTGAGCGGCTCCTATGGTACCGGCAAATCGCATCTCTGCTTAATGTTGGCTAACTTCTTAAGCCGGTCCAGCGGGGATCCCGAGATAGCCGGATTCTATGAAAACTATACCCGGCTAGATCCGGAGAAGGCGAAGCTTTTAAAAAATATCCGTAAGGACGGTCAGTACCTGGTAGCGATCTGTGACTACCATTCAGGAAGGAAATTTGAAGATGTAGTTTTAAAAGCAGTTTTAGATGCTTTCCAAGCCAGAGGTTTAAGTATTGAGGAGACAGAGTTCGATGAGGCAGAACGCCAGTTGGAGGAATGGCAGAGAAAGGGTGACCAGGGGGGCATCCGTAATTTTTACGTCGATTTTTGCAACACCCTCGAGTCTATTTCACCGGGGCTTGCAGTAGAGCAGCTTCGTGCAGGCCTTAAGGATTACGATTCAAATGATCTTGAGATATTCCGTACTGTGTTCAAAGAGATGATGGGGGGCATCGAATTTCATGCCCAGTCCGGCAATCTTGTTTCTATAATAAAAAAACTGGTCAGGCGTAAGGATTTCAAAGAACGCTTTAAAGGTCTGGCGATCTTTTTTGATGAGTTTGGCTTTACCCTAGAAGGAGGTAGGTATGCAAAAGATGTTTTACAGGGGTTCATGGAAACCATTTGCCATGACGAACCGAACGTAATTTTTGTGGGATGCATTCATAAGAATTTCGAAGCTTATGCCGATCGATTAAGCAAAGATGATGCTGTGGTTATGAGCGCCCGTCTTACCCCAGTAGACCTGTTCAATGAAGGGATAGAAGAAATAATCGGAGCCATCGTGGAGACTGATAAGGAGAGCGAAAACTGGAAGAAAGAAGTTATGCCGAGGGCAGGTATCTTCGATCAACTGCTGCCACCATGCAAATCGTTAAACCTATTCCCGTGGATTGATGATTTGGAACGCATCCGAAAGCGCGTGCTGGAAGACATCTATGGTGTCCACCCCATGGCTTTATCCTGCCTGCTAAAGCTGTCCTCTGAAATCGGTTCTGATGTCCGTAGCGCCTTTACCTTTTTTTCAGGCGATGTTGGCGGGGCGAAAGGATCGTATGCCGACTTTATCAAGGATGCTGACATTACGTTAAGCGGGGGCAAGCTTAATCTTTATACGGTGGATCGGTTGTTCACCTTCTTTGAAAAAGAGCTTTCGCAGAAGAATACCGAATTGAGTGAGAGTCAACGGCAACTCGTGAATGGGTACTATGCCAGCCTGAATGCTTTACAAAAATCTGCTGAAGGAACCTTGTTTGGGTTAGAAGCTGATGAGCGGGTAAATGTACTTAAAACAATATTGATTTATCAGCTTTGTCAGATACCGACGACGCTGGAAAATATTCAATTTGGCCTTTACTGCCTCAGTTCGGATGAAAAAAGACGGGTGAAAGGCTTTCTGGATGAACTGGTCAAGTGCGGCGCATTGTTTTTACGCCAACAATCAAAGACATATGAGCTAGCTGTGAGCGGAGAGGAAGACCCTTACGAATTAATAGAGCGGTATGTTAACGATGTAGATTTACATCCGCCGGATTTGGTAAAGGCTTTTTTAGAAGAGGCCGGTGGGAAGCAACTTTCTCTTTTTGCAGAGGCTAAAGGTTATAATATGCCGTTCGGTGAGGATAAGCGTTTTAAAACCTATTTTGTTCGCGCTAAAGATCTCGGCAAGATGTTCTGGGATGAAATTAGACGGGAATTGACCGCTGGCAGCAAGCCTTCTGAAAGCTTTGAAGGGGTCCTAGTCTACGCACTTTGCGAGAATGAAACCGAAGTGAATATGGCTCGGGAGGCGGCCAAAAATATTACCGATGAGAACGTAGTCCTTGCGGTGCCTCATGAACCCCAGCCTTTTACAGATACGTTGTTGCGTGTAAAAGCCTGCCGCTATTACCTGCCGCCTAACGAGCCTGTAAAAATTAGCGCACAAACCGAGTCTCGATTCCAGGATATCCTGACCAATGCGGAAGACGGCTACTTAACAAAGCTTAAGCATATCTTTCAAAATATTGAAGAAGGCAGTGAAGCTTGCTGGTATGGACAGGGCGGCCAGGTTTTGGTCGATCGACCTAAGCAACCTCATCAACCTGCAGATATGTTATGTGAAAAGCTGTTTAAGAAACGCTGCCGTATTAAGCATCCGGACTTAAATCTTTGTCATGATGATAGGTGGCTTACAGGGAAAAACACCGCGTTAAAACAGGCAGTTAATGTGTTGTTGAAAGCGGAAAGGGTTTTTATAGACAATGGGAATCCGGAAAACCACGGTGAAAAACGTTATCTTGAAAAGGTTCTTTTAAGAGGTGCAGGGTCTCTTAAAAAGACTGAAACAGAGGGCACGGTTACCTATTTCAATTGTGAAGCCAACCCGGACATGATTCACAAAGACTTTCCCGTTTTGAAAGAACTATGCGAGCGTCTGGCCAAGCTAGAACCGGGAGAAAGCTTTTCAGTAGGTACGTTTTGTGAAGATGTAAGAAAGGCACCTTATGGGGCGGGTGGTACACAAATTATACTGGCCCTGGCTCATGTTATTAGGGCTTACGGTGAACGTTTAATTGTCTATCAGGATTCAACCAAGATGGTAGAACAACCGATTCAATCGTATGAGGATCTGGTGGAGATCGTTTCCGATCCTTCAGCTCAAACGGTGTTTGCAGTTCGGGATATTTCATCGACACAGCTATACTTTATTGATCTGGTAGCCAAGGCGGTAGGCGCACCGCCATTAAAATATGGCGAAGCCAGGTCTCTAAAATCGGCTTTTGAAGCGCTGCGTAGTTGGTGGGAAAGCTTGCCGGACGTGGCCAAGGTGATTGACCTTTACGAAAAGCAGCATCGAGAGCGTTTGCAAGCCCTGAAAAGTTTGTTGGATGGGATAAGTGGTGGGAATGTAGATCACTTTGATTTTATTCTGGAGCAGTTGCCCGCCATATATTTGGGCTTACGGATGGGCGATGTTTTTACTAAAGAGGATGCAAAAACTATCAGTGATGTTTTTACCAAGGATGTTAAGCTGTTTAACTCGGGAGAACAGATCGCGTATAGAGAACTTGCCCAAGCTGTTTGTGAATTATATGGGACAAAGGGTGACATGATCGAGTGTGAAGAAAAAGTTAATCAATGGTATAGGAATCTCAATCCCATTCAGCGGGATCCTACTCAGTGCGATCTTGAAGAGGCCAGTCTGTTTATAAAGTGTCTTGATGACCACTCCAGCAGCTTTAAAGAGAAAATGGTTGAGGTTCTTCCTAAGGAATTCGGTTTTGGCCCGGTCTCAAGTTGGACCTCGCTACATATTGAGGACTTTGTGGCTAAGCTAAAGCAGGCTAAAGCTGAAATTGAAAGGGTTAAGTCAGTTGTTAACAAACCTAATGTTGAAGAAGGTATGCATGAACTAAGTCAGAAAGACAAGATCATAGTGAAGATCCCCGAGGGAGCTTCTAAATTGATTTACACTGTGGATGGGAGTGATCCCTGGGGTTCCGAGACCTGCTTGGAAACTGAAGATTTACTCGATGTTGCTGCCCTTCTTGAAGGTTTACCTAATGTAAAGGTAAAGATCCGGGCTGTTGATGTTGAAGGCAATGTTAGCGATCCTGTAAGTCTTGATCTCATCAGTAAAGAGCGGAAGTATGAGATCGTAGTTGGAGTAGATCTTTTTGGGAATGACGTGATTACCTTTAAATGTCCAGAAGATACTAATGGCCTATTAGCAGCGTTGAAATCCATTATCAGATACGGCACAGAAAAGAAATTGCTAAGCTCTGAGAAGGCCAATAAAATGGAGGCTCTGTTAAAGGAAACAGATTAAGCGAGTTAGGAGCGGGTTTTGAGCGTGGGAGAGAAGAGCAGGATTTACATTAGTTTTATTGGCAACCTGGCCTACAAACCGCCGGAAGATGTCCTGCTGGTCGAAAATGGTAATGACTATGTGCAGGCATGCTACTCGTTGATAGGGCACCGGGAATTAAAGACAGATCTGAAAATATGGGTACGCTCTAAAGCCCATTATACATGGCTGCAGGACTTTACAATTCAAATTGCGTGCCCGGCTCTCTTTGAGGAGAAGACGCCTCGATTAGTATTAGCAGATCAATGGAATGTGGAACTGCCAGATTGGCTGCAAGATGCTGATGTCCTTGGACATGGTCTTTTAGAAATTGAAGTGAATTCCCGAAATCCGGCGCGGTTTGAAACACGTATGCTGTCCCACTTCCTGGGGACCGCTTTTAGTGTGGATTTCTTGAATTCTGAAAACCTGGTTGCAGTAATAAAAGGGCTTGCTACTCCTGAGGCGAGGGCTGCGTTCATTAAATACCATTTGCTTAACCGTTGCTTGCAAGAGAAATGTGCATTGTGGTCTCAGAATACAAATGAGCCATGGGTAAGGGAAGTCAGCACCAGGATAACCGATGACTTTACCCTTCTGTGGCGTTGTCTCAGTGCATGGTCAGTTTTACACGGCTATCCGGGAAAGCTTCTGGAATATGTCCTGGCGCCGGACCAGGTAGATTTTGTGCGTAAAATACCGGCTGATATACTTAGCGGATTGCCCCTGGAGCCGTCGGCCCGGGAGCAGGTCCTGACTCAGATCGAACATTTTTTTAAAGAAATAGAGGCGCAGATTAAAACTAGCGATGAATTTAAAAAGATCATCGACGTGGTATCAGGACGCTTATCTCGAGAATATAAGTTTGCCGTAAACATCCTAAAAAATAGGCAATTTGAGCCAACCCTATCTGATATTCAAGCGTTGCAGAGAAAATTTGAACTTTGTTCTGGTGTAACTCTGAACCAGTTAAACTCGCTTATATATCTGGTAAAACCGGACCGTCCGACATTGCCCGCATCAGATGACATATGGGGTGTTCCGGAATGGGTTGAATGGACTGCTAATGAGCTGTCTCTTATACANNATGGACTGCTAATGAGTATATCCCTTATCGCGCCTGGCAGATTTATAATAAATATTACGATTCTGAACTAGAAGAAACAGTGGTGCGCTTTTCAGACTGGTATCTTCGTGAGTATGTTTCAATTCACAAAGATCTGGATCTTAGTCTTGCTTATTGTTTAAGGAATATATCAGGAGAAAAATCTGGCAATGCTCTAACGGTGATCCTGCTGGTTGACTGCCTTCCTCTGCATTATCTAAAAACACTGGATGATGCGTTCCGCAACGCCGGCTTCAGCCGTCACAATTTAAGTTTCCGTTTCGCCGGGCTGCCGACCGTTACGGCGAATAATAAAACTGCACTTCTAGCTGGGAATTGGCTAGAAAATGCGGAGGATTACGAGGTTATTCTTACAAAAAGAGCTGAAGCAGATTGGGGCGGTGTAAGAGCAATCTATCTGAACAACCTAAAATTGATGTCGGAAATGACGGTACCTCAAGATTCGGCGATCATTGTTTTAAACTTATTAGAAGCAGATGAAATTTTACACTCGGATGTAGAATCGAAAAATATCATGTACGAAGATGAGTTGTATCGTCTCTTTACTCGTTTGGCCGAAGAGGTAAGCAGGCTATCAGAAGAGTGGAGCGGAGAGAAGGAGCAGTTCAACGTTTATGTGGTGACTGATCATGGAGCCTGCCGGATTCTTGAAGAAGAAAAACGTTCATTTGATTCTGCCATTGTCAAGAAGCTGTTTCCCGATGAAAAATACCGGTTTTCAGTCGTAAGCAAAGAGCAGGCTGATGAGATATCCCCGAATTTGTGGGAAATCGGACACCGGTTTAAGCAACCATTTCTCTCTGAGGATCTGGTCTATTTTATACCCAAGGGTCATAATACTGTTCGCCAAGCTATTGCTGTGAAAGGGCATGTTCACGGTGGAGCTACCCCCGAAGAAGTAATTGTTCCAACAGCACACTATAAACTGGTTAAGGTGGCCTGGGAAAAACCGTTTGTGCGATTTATTAATTTAAAAAAGAGCAGAGAAACTGGCAGGGCTATGTTTTATATTTTAAGAACATCAACACTTGAGATTGAAGTACAGAATCCTAACACGGCAGATATAAGCATCCTCCGTGCCACTGTTTTATCGCCAGAAGCCGATGTGAAGGCTTTCGATACTACAACTGTACCAGCCGAAGGAGTAAAAAGTTTAAAAATGAGCTGTTATTTTCAAAAGTCGGCTTTAGGAGAAAAAGATTTGGAAATAGAAATAGCTTATGAAATCGAGGGTGAAAGACATATACTGCCGCTTGTACTTAAATGTGAGTTTATATCTGCACAGAAGGGCGGCTTTAGTCTGAAAGAATTATAGTGGAGGCAAGGAAGATATGAAGCCATTTGAACAAAAAGCCAAAGATTATTACGGTGAGGTTGTGATAAACAAAGGTCTTATGAGCAAAGCCGGGTTTGGGGCCCGGGCCATACCAGTTTACGTAGGTGAATGGATAGTCAGCCAGTTTCTCGAGGATGATGTTCTAACAGAGGAAGGTAGACAAGAAATTGTCAACACTATTTCTAAATTTATGCCTCAAAAAGCAGATAAAAATACAATCTTGAATCGACTAATGTCGCAAGAGGAAGTAAAGTTTATTGATGATTTTCGAGTAAACGTGAATTTGGAGCGTCATACCTATGACCTCAGCATCCCGTTGCTGGATGTAAATAACGGAATGATTCAGAAAGATATTATTGACAACAACCCGATGCTTTTAAAAACGGGTATGTGGGGGCTGGGGGTTCTGCGGTATATTCCCCCTGATGGAGAAGAGATCAAGAAGGGCCAGATCTGGATGGTAGATTTTAAGCCATTTCAGACCCCTGGTATTGATTTGGATTATTATCGGGATTCGCGCAAGCATTTCAGCATAGATGAGTGGATTGATCTTCTTGTATCGAGCTGTCAGTTTAATCCGGATATCCATAGCTTACCGCAAAAACTGCTGCTTCTTAGTAGGATTATTCCTCTAGTTCAACCCAGGGTGAATATTGTTGAATTGGCACCAAAAGGAACTGGAAAGTCTTTTGTGTTTGATAATATCAGCCGTTATGCAGCCGTTATCCCTGGGGGTAAACTTTCACCGGTATCCCTGTTCTTTAACAGTAACACAAAACAACTTGGCCTGATTCCTAGGTATGATGTTGTTGTGGTTGATGAGATACAAAAGATTCAAACAGACACTTCCGGCGAAGCCATGGCAGCTCTAAAAATGTATCTTGAAAGTGGCCGTTATAGAAGAGCTACAGGGGATATGGGCACCTCTGAATCTGGCTTTGTAATGCTGGGAAATATTACTCTGGGCTCCAATAGAATGCCACTTTACGAGAGCGAAGGGCTATTTAAAGAGCTTCCGGTTGCTTTACAGGAATCAGCATTTATAGATCGGCTTCATGGGTTGATTGAAGGGTGGTTTATGCCGCGGGTCTCCAGGAACACACCTTCTAAATCACTTGGTTTCAAAGGTGATTTTTTCAGTGAAGTGCTACATGAATTGAGGGCTGACCTCCGTTATGCTGATTATGTATCGCTAAGTATGAAGCTTCCACAATGTGATGATATGCGAGACAACAAAGCAATAGCAAGATTAGCGGAAGGCTTTCTAAAACTGCTTTTCCCGGACCTTGGACTTAGCTCGGAAGAATTCATTACTTACTGCGTAAATCCAGCTGTTCGCATGCGTCAGCAAATACGAGATGAACTTTCGAAAATTGATTTGGAATATAAATGGGTAACAATTAAGAGCCCGATACCAGATGAGTTTCAGCTGTCTCATCCTGATGAAAAACCGGACCCCGATAATGAAAAAGGGAAAATTGATCCATTGTCACCGGATCGTAATCCAGAAGAGATGACACTTGACATTGTGGATGGCCAAAAAGGTATTTCTTATGAAAAACTATTTCTGCCCTATGTGAAAGGGGCAGCATCGATTAAAATAAACGATCCGTACATTAGGTTGCAGTATCAGATATTCAACCTAATGAACTTCTGCGAAGTTTTAGAACCCGGTGAAGAAGTAATAAAGGTTGATTTGATTACCGCATGTGAAGATTACCAGAAAGAGGAGTTGAAGGCTAAGCTTGATGATCTGAAAGCCGGGCTAAGTCGCGATAATATTGATTTTAACTATGCTTTTGATGAAACCCTACATGATCGTTGGATCGAGACTGATACGGGCTGGAGAATAATCCTAGGCCGTGGCTTGGACATTTTTCAAAAACCCGATGATAAATTTACTCTCGGATTTATGGATCAAACGAAACGTAAGTGCAAGGCAACAACGATTACTTATACACGTATTTAATACATTTTAAATTTATCCAGTTGAAGCGCAGGCAAGCTTTGGCGAAGCCAAAAAAGCGCTGCGAGGATCATTACCTGAGCTTCTCTTTACTCTGCAGCAACGTTTTATGTAATCATTCGAATTCGCTGACTGGAAGCATAGAAGGCATAAGCAAATTCTTATTAATTACAATAACTGTTTTCAATAGCTGTAACAAAAAAAACTTGAGGTGGTGCCAAAATGATAAGCTATAATGAAGAACACTCTGTAATGGAAGAAGTCCGTAAACGCTTAGATGAAAGGTATGAAGGCGTAGAAGGGGAAGCTTATGAGATCCTGATGCACAAAATTGATCCGCAGACCCATGACAAGGCAATTCTTTTAATTGAAATTGAACTCGAGCGTTCTTTTGGATATCTTCAGGTTGTTTATGTTGATCTTAAAAAAGAATATGGTGATGTTACAATAGTCGGAGACCATGGGCTTCCAGCCGACTGTGCTGAATATGGTTGTAATTTAGCCAAAGCAATTTTTTCCGCAACAGTGGGAAGGTTATGCGATGGGTGGAAATAATCTATCATGGTTTGGGTACACCCACAAAAAGGCTTGAATATAAATCTTGTCACTAATTTAAACCATGAATTGATGCTACAGATAGAAAAAGACGCATAATAAACCTTATTTTAAAAATGGACAACCATTTCCTTGGGCTGGAGATTCAGTAATTGATGCACTATAGTAGGAAGAAAAACAAATAATGTCGAAAGCATTTGAAGATATCGACTTATCCAAACTTGGAAAATCCTGCTTTCTCCACCACGAGAAACCTTAAAAAACTCTGCAAATCAAGGATTTGCAGGGTTTTTGTTTTGTAGCTAAGGCTTAAAAAAGTATCAAAGGGCTGTTTTTTAGTAATAACAATATAGTGTAACTATGGTGAAAAAAACCGGCTACTATAACATCGAAAAAAGTGGCTAAGTGAGGAAAACTTGTTTATCAATCAACTCATAGGATCTATAATGATAATATGGGGAATAAATATTCCCATGAAATGATCAAACGGGGGGTCAACCAGTGAAAAAG
>LSQX01265225.1_pt1 | contig 15952 bp, 10 predicted proteins | sample 654561 | NCBI WGS metagenome assembly LSQX01 (sample SAMN04489861, study PRJNA283612) | anaerobic digester metagenome | isolation source: 4 biogas reactors fed with cattle manure at either 37C or 55C with and... | place: Denmark: Kongens Lyngby | collected 2014 | reverse complement strand
TCGTCCGTACCAGCCGCACCGCGTCTGCCTTTTGCTCTTTCGTAAATGTTCTTCTTTTTCGTTTGGACATCACTGCCTCCTCCGGGGATTATCCCCACTAAGTCAGCTGTCCACAAATTCAGGGCAAGACCAACGCTTCGCCATAGGGCATACAGCTCTCATCTGGTGCACCAGATGTCTTCATTATGTGATCAAAGGCGGTCGGCGGCCAGCCACCGCAGCAATCCCCACAGGCTGTGCAACAATCGGAGACAAGGTATTCTTCGGAAAAATCTGGCACCTGACCATCGGGGCCGTAAATGTCGGAAAATATATTGTAATGGGCTTCAATGGTGGCGACGGTTGCAAAGGCCCAACACGAGCCGCACCGAAGTTGCGCTTTGACTGGAGTTACCCAGTTTTTGCCCTTGTAATTGCGCCACGAAAACACTGGTTCAATGTCAACGTCAGGAAAGTCAGGGCGCTCTTTGATCGGTGTGTCGCTGTGAAAGGCGGTGTTCTTACCCATCGCCGAACAGGAGGACTCTTTGTCAAAATCTATCATATTGAGCGCATCGCCAATGATGCCAGCATTGCCCATGCAGTAATTGCTGTACTTAGAAAAGCGACCGCCACGCAGCGTGATTTCATCCAAACCGTAATAGGCGCAAATCGAATGGTTTTGGCCGCACGTGCCGCCCACAAAGTCCCAGGCTTCGCAAACGGTCATGTCAGGGAAGACGCACAGCCCCATTTCGCCTGCGGGCGTGTCGTGTATGACCATGTCGCCGCCCATCACGTTGCAGTAGACGGCTGCCGGGTTGGGCATGCCGACGCTGTGAGACGCGTGAGATATAGTGGCGGCATGAAGGTGGTTGGTGCTGCAAAACAAGGCCGTCATCATCAAAAAGCTTGACAAATCAGCCGCGCATCAGCGTTTTTTTCGGTTTTCGGTTTTCGGTTTTGGATACTTGTCCATGTTTGCCTCCCTAAAGTTGTTGGTGGTTTGTTGCATCTGCTTGCGCGGTATGGCTGTCCCCTTTCTTGTAAAAGCGCAAAAGCAATGATTGTGGAATAAGCAATATGATTCGGCGTAATGCTGGTTTGTGTCAAATAATGTCAAAAGGGATTACTAAGTAGAGAAGAAACAAACATGGCATGCGCAGTTCGAGTGGAATGTTTTATGAACACGGCAATTGTCCCGCGATTTCAGAGCGGGAAAATACGGGCGTTTACAAAGTCTGACGATGGCTTGGGCGGTGCTTGGGGGTGCGGGGTGTTTTACATGTTTGAAAAGTTGGGATTTCCCCATAAAAGAGGCCGTTGACAGGAGAAACAATGTCCATGGACTTTTTGATCACTTTGTTCCGCGCCTCCGAACCGCTGCTCCCCGGCTTGTTTACGGCGGCTTCCTTTGTGCTCGTCATCGCATTGCTGCGCGTGCGCCTGCGCGCCGAGGTCGCCGCCAAGCGCTTCCGCCGCTCCCTGGTGTTCTTCAGCGTCTACGTGCTGGTGGCCATCGCGGCCCTGTTGTGCCGCCTCTACTGGCCGGTGGCCGAGCGCTTCACGCACCTGCTCTCCCTGTCGATCCTCGCCCTGGCCATCATCCACACGATGTCCACGCTGCTCTTCGACGTGTTCGCCCCGCGCCGCTCCGCCATCAGCATCCCGTCGATCATCAAGACCATCACGATGCTGGTGGTCTTCTTAATCGTCGTCGTCTTCATCCTGTCCTCCCACGGCATCTCGGTCACCTCCCTGGTCACCACCTCCGCGGTCTTCACCGCCATCATCGGTTTTGCCCTGCAAGACTTGCTCTCCAGCGTCATCAGCGGCCTGGCCATCCAAATGGAAAACCCCTTCCGCGAGGGCAACTGGGTCAAGGTCGACCAATTCGAGGGCGTCGTCCGCGAGATCAACTGGCGCTCCACCAAGCTCGAGACCCGCAGCCGCGACGTCGTCATCATCCCCAACAACACCATCATCAAGTCGGCCATCGTCAACTTCTCGCGCCCCTCGGTGCTGCACCGCCGCAAAATCAAAATCGGCCTGCGCTTCTCCCACCGCCCCGGCGCCGTGCACGACTGCCTAACACAAGCGGCCCTCTCCATCCCCGAGGTGCTGCACGATCCCCCGCCGCAGGTCATTATCCGGCGCTTTGTCGCGCACTTCGCCGAGTACGAGCTGATCTACTTCATCGAAGATGTGGCGCGCCGCGATCTCATCGACGGCAACGTGCACAAGCGCATCTGGTACCACCTCGACCGCGCGGGGCTGCGCATCCCGCTGCCCGCCCGCGAGGTCTATCTCCGCGAAGAGCCCCAAGACGCTGCCGAGTCGCCATCGCGTCACTCCGCCGAGCAAGTGCTGCGCATTTTGCGCAAGATACCGGTGTTCGCGCCCTTGAGCGACGCGGAGTTTTTGTGGCTGGCGGCCAAGGCCCGGACCTGCGAGTTCGAGGCGGGCGAGCCGTTGATTCACCAGGGCGACAAGGGGGTGGGCCTCAACATCATCGGCGAGGGGGAGGTCGATATCATCGTGCACCAGTCTCCCGGCGATCCGGGGCACAAGGTCTCCACATTGTCGCGGGGCGCTTATTTCGGCGAGCGGGCCCTGTTGACCGGCGACCCGGCTTCCGCGGACGCGCTGGCGGTCACCGACTGTTTGATTTACCAAATCGACAAAAATGCCCTGGCCAAAATCTTCGAACAAAAGCCCGAGATGGCCGAGCTGTTCAGCCAAAAACTCGAACAGCGGGACGCGGAGCGCACCGAGCTGCTGCACCAGTCGGGGGAGGGCGACTACCGCGCTGGGGGCAAGCGCAGCGCCGACGAGGTGTCCCTGGCCTCCCGCATCCGCAATTTCTTCCAGCTCAACCCCAAAGACTAGGCGCTGTTTTCTCGCGCGACCGTCTCGCGAAGGCGTCGTGTTGCGGCGTCGTGTGGTTTCGCGAAGCCGTTTTGTTTGGCGGGGCGCGGTGACTTTGGCGGTGCGGTTTAGCGGTCGATTTTGAGCATGGAGAGGAAGGCGTCCTGGGGGATCTCGACGGAGCCCACCGCCTTCATGCGGCGCTTCCCTTCCTTTTGCTTTTCGAGGAGCTTGCGCTTGCGGCTGATGTCGCCGCCGTAGCACTTGGCGGTGACGTTTTTGCGCAGGGCCCTCACTGTGGTGCGGGCGATGACCTTGGTGCCGATGGCGGCCTGCACCGCCACTTCGAACTGCTGGCGGGGGATGAGCTCCTTCATCTTGCGGGTGAGCTCTTGGCCGATGGGGAAGGCGTGCTCGCGGTGGACGATGGCGAAGAGGGCGTCGACGGGATCGCCGTTGACCAGGACGTCGAGGCGCACCAGGTCGCCGGCGCGGTGGCCGATGATCTCGTAGTCCATGGAGGCGTAGCCGCGGGACACCGATTTGAGGCGGTCGAAGAAGTCGAAGAGCACCTCGGCCATGGGCAGGGCGTACTTGAGGATGACGCGGCCCGGTCCGGCGTAGTCGAGGCTCTCCTGGGTGCCGCGGCGGTCTTCGCACAGCTTGATGACGGGCCCCACGTAATCGCTGGGCACGTGGATGGAGGCCCGGATAAAGGGCTCTTCGATGCGGGCGATTTTGCCGACTTCGGGGAGGCGCGCCGGGTTGTCCACCAGGAGCATGTCGCCGTTGGTCAGGTAGACGTTGTACACCACCGTGGGGGCCGTGGTGATGATGTCGAGATCGTATTCGCGCTCCAGGCGCTCCTGGATGATCTCCATGTGCAGCAGCCCCAAGAAGCCGCAGCGGAAGCCAAAGCCCAGGGCCTGCGAGGTTTCGGGTTCGTACACAAAGGACGAGTCGTTGAGCACGAGCTTGTCGAGGGAGTCGCGCAGGTCGTTGTAGCCGCCGGGGTCGGTGGGGAAGACGCCGCAGAAGACCATGGGCTTGACCTCGCGGAAGCCCGGCAGGGGCTCGCTGGCGGGGCGGCGCGTGTCGGTGATCGTGTCGCCGATCTTGGTTTCGTGCACCGACTTGATGGTGCAGACGACGTAGCCCACCTCGCCGGAGTGCAGGGCGTCGAGCTTGACCATCTCCGGGGCGAAGGTGCCGATCTCCGCGACCTCGTAGCGGCGTCCGGTGGACATGAACTCGACCTTCATGCCGGCGCGGAGGACCCCGGACATCATGCGCACCAGGACGATGGCGCCGCGGTAGGTGTCGTACCAGGAGTCGAAGATAAAGGCGCGCAGGGTCTCTTCGTCTTCGTGGGGCTTGGGCGGCGGGATGCGCTGCACGATGGCTTCGAGCAGGTCGGGGATGCCTTCGCCGCTCTTGGCGGAGACGCGCAGGGCGTCGTCGATGTCGAGGCCGATGACCTCTTCAATTTGGCTGAGGGCCCCGTCGATGTCGGCGCCGTTGACGTCGATTTTGTTGAGCACGGGGATGATCTCGAGGTTGGCGTTGATGGCCAGGTAGGCGTTGGCCAGGGTCTGGGCCTGCACGCCTTGGGTGGCGTCCACCAGGAGCAGGGCGCCTTCGCAGGCCTCTAGGGCGCGCTCGACCTCGTAGTTGAAGTCGACGTGGCCGGGGGTGTCGATGAGGTTCAGCGCATAGAGCTCTCCGTCGGCGGCGCGGTATTCGATGTGGGCGGTCTGGGCCTTGATGGTGATGCCGCGTTCGCGCTCCAGGTCCATTTTGTCGAGGTGCTGGGTCTTGAGGTTGCGGGTGTCCACGGCGCCGGTCATCTCGAGGATGCGATCGGCCAGGGTGGATTTTCCGTGATCGATGTGGGCGATAATCGAAAAGTTTCTAATGTTGCGATGCGTCAAAAAGAGCTCCTATGAATTGTTGGCCACAAAGGGGTGCTGGCTGCGAAGCCGGCGCGATTCTATTCAGGATTGGGCCAAGTGCAATCTTTTATCCCAATGTGTGGCGGCGGCGGATGTCCCGGGGCGCGTTGGATGAGGGCGCCTTGGTGCCTTGGGTCGCGTTGTTTTTGTTGCGTGTGGCCCCACAAAGCGGTCTATACTGATTTTTGTGCAAAACATCCACTAAGGGGAGCATTTATGGCAACCGGAAAGCCCACTGATTCCACCGTTCGGAAACCGTCAAAACCCACGCCCAAGAAGACTGCTGCGAAAAAAACGGCTGCGAAAAAAACGGCTGCGAAAAAGAGCGCGGCGAAACGAAGCGCTGCCAAAGAGCCCGCTGCCGCCAAAACTCCGGCGTCTCCGGCGCCCCTGCCCATCGTCCAAGGCGACGCGGGGCTCGCCCCTTACGCCCACCACTTCGAACACCGCCTCCAGGCGCTGCAGCACACGTTGACACACCTCACCGGCGAGGGCACCTCTCTCGCCGACTTCGCCGCGGGCCACGAGTACTACGGCCTGCACCGCCACGGGGCACAGTGGGTGTTCCGCGAGTGGGCCCCCGGCGCCACCGAGGTCTTTCTCATCGGCGCGTTCTCCTCCTGGCGGGCCGACGAGCGCTTCGCCCTGACCCGCGTAAACGAGAAGGGCGACTGGGAACTCGCGTTGGACAGCGCCCACCTGCAGCACGGCGACGCCTACAAGCTGCTCATGCGCTGGCCCGGCGGCGAGGGGGAGCGCGTCCCGGCTTGGGCCCGGCGCGTCATCCAAGATCCCCACACCCACCTGATGGCGGCGCAAGTGTGGGCCCCGGATACCCCCTACACGTGGCAGTGTCCCTCGTTTCGCCCGTCCTCCAACGCCCCGCGCATCTACGAGACCCACGTGGGCATGGCCCTCGAAGACGGCCGCGTGGGCACCTTCCGCGAGTTCACCGCGCACATCCTGCCCATCATCGCCGAGGCGGGCTACAACGCCATCCAGCTCATGGCGATTTTGGAGCACCCCTACTACGGCTCCTTCGGCTACCACGTGACGAGCTTCTTCGCGGTGAGTTCGCGCTTTGGCACCCCCGACGACTTCAAGGCCTTGGTCGACCGCGCCCACGACCTGGGTATCGCGGTGATCATCGACCTGGTGCACTCCCACGCGGCCAAAAACGAGGCCGAGGGACTGAGCCGCTTCGACGGCACCCCCTGGCAATACTTCCACGCCGGAGACCGCGGCGATCACGTGGCCTGGGACTCGCGCTGCTTCAACTACAGCAAGCCCGAGGTGCTGCACTTCCTCCTCTCCAACTGCCGCTTCTGGCTCGACGAGTACCGCGTAGACGGCTTCCGCTTCGACGGCGTGACCAGCATGCTCTACCGGGACCACGGCCTGGGCAAGGCCTTCACCAGCTACGACGACTACTTCAGCGAGAACCTCGACGAAGAGGCGCAGGTCTACTTGGGGCTGGCCAACCGCGTCATCCACGAGGTCAACCCCCACGCCATCAGCATCGCCGAGGACGTCAGCGGCATGCCGGGGCTGGCCTATCCCCTGGATGGCGGCGGCCTGGGTTTCGATTACCGCCTGGCCATGGGCACGCCCGACTATTGGATCAAAATCATCAAAGAGCGCTCCGACGAACAGTGGCACGTGGGCGAACTCTTTTGGGAGCTCACCGCGCGGCGCCACGACGAAAAAACCATCGGCTACAGCGAGTCCCACGACCAGGCGCTGGTGGGCGACAAAACAATCTTCTTTCGCTTGGTCGACGCGGAGATCTACACGCACATGAGCGTGCTGGCCACCAGCAGCGTCATCGACCGGGGCATCGCGCTGCACAAAATGATCCGCCTGATTACCCTGGCCACGGCGGGGCACGGCTACCTCAACTTCATGGGCAACGAGTTCGGCCACCCCGAGTGGATCGACTTTCCCAGGGAGGGCAACAACTGGAGCTACCACCACGCCCGCCGCCAGTGGCGCCTCAAGTACGACCCCCTGCTGCGCTATCACTTCCTGTCCGACTTCGACCGCGACATGATGGGCCTGTGCCGCGACCACTTCCTCTTGGGCAACCCCGACCTGCAAATGGTGCACGAGCACGTCGACGACCAGGTGCTGGCCTTTCGCCGCGGGTCGCTCTACTTCGTGTTCAACTTCAACCCCACCCAGTCCTTCGACCGCTACGGGCTGCGCGTGCCCGCCGGGGCCTATCGCCTGCTGCTCGACTCCGATGCCGCCAAGTACGGCGGATACGACCGCATCGCCGCGCCCCAAACCTTTTTCTCCATGCCGGCCTTTCCGGGTGCCGGTGCCGATCAGCACATGATTCAACTCTACATCCCCGCGCGCTGCGCCCTGGTGCTCGAGGCCGAATAAGCCACAGCCAAAGCGAGGCCTGCGTCTAGGGTTCGTCCGGGGAGGCGGGGGATTCTTCCGGGGATGCGTCCGGGGTTTCGCCTGAAGTTGCGGGGGCTTGCGGACCCTGCTTCAGGTGCCGGGCCACGTACCAGATGTAGGCGATGTTGCCCGCTAGGGGCGCCACCATGAAGAGCAGGTACAGCACGGGCAGGGGAAAGGCGATGTGGGGCCGCGACATGTTGCCCTGGTAGATGAACTGGTACATCGCGAGGAACAGGAGATTGATGCAGAAGAGCGAGACCTCGATGAGGCCGCGCAATTGGGCGACGAGCTGCGCCTTGCCCGCGGGGGTTTGGAGCCAGCGCTCGCGATGCGGCACCGACAGGAGGCGCGCGGGACCCTTGGGTAGCCAGGCGTAGAGCCCCAAGAAGGCCGCGTTGGCCAGCAGGGTGAGGGCGAGCCATTCGAGGAGGAAGTCGACGCGCAGGGCCGGGGAGCAGATGGCGCCGCCCATTTGCGCCGGCAGGGCATGCCAGGTGGCGGCCAGCCAGCCGAGGTGCACCGCCAAGGGGACGAGGAAGAGGTAGCGCAGGAGGGCGGTCACGGTTAGCGGAGCTCCTTGGTGAGCGGGGTTAAGAGGTCGATGCGCATGCCGACGTTGTAGCCCGGTAAAATTTGCCCGCTCTCGGTGTAGCCGCCAGCGTTGATGCCGATGACGCTGCCCGCGGCGTTGAACATGGGGCTGCCCGAGGTGCCCTGGGAGACAAAGGCCGAGTGCTGCACCAGGGTGTTGTCGGCGAAGCCCGCCACGGTGTGGGCGAAGGTGGTGAGGCGTCCGATTTCGCCGCGGACAAAGGTGGCCTCCGGGGAGACCAGGTTGTTGAGGCGTCCGGGGAAGCCGTAGAGAAACACCGGGACCCCCGGGCCGATTTGCTGGAGCTCGGCGGTGGTGGCCAGGCGCGCCCAGGCGTTGAGCTTGCCGTCGATGCGGATGAGGGCCACGTCGGGGGAGAGCACCTCGGCGCGGTAGTGGGGGTGGTAGTGCATTTGGACGACGCGGTGGGCGTGGTGGGGCATGCCGTTCATGCGGACCTCGATGCCCGCGAAGTCGCGCGAGGCCGTGAGGACGCAGTGGGCGTTGGTGGCCAAGAGATCGGGGCCGATGGCGAAGGCGGTGCAGAAGCCCATGGGGGTGCGGGGCAAGGTGGGGTCGTTGGGCACGCCGGCCATGACGAAGATGTGGTGGCGGTTGCCCGAGGCCACGCTGCCGCCCGCCGCGGTCTCGGTGACGTACTGGGTGGTTTGGTGGATGGTGACGCTGCGGTAGCGCAGGACGAGCAGGGTGGCGATGACCAGAATGAGGGCAAGGGCGATGCCCAGCAGGAGCAGCAGCAGCCGGGAGTAGCGCCGGGCGTCGGCGACTTTGTCTTCGAGCATGGCCTCGAAGTAGGCGGTGGGCTTGCTGGTGCCGGTTTTTTGTTGCAACAGCCCCGCGGATTCGAGGGCGCGCTGGATGAGCAGCCCCAAGGTGCGCTGTCCGTAGAGGCGGCTCTGGCGCTCGCCGCTGCTGGGGGCTGGGCCCGGAACGGGATTTGAATGAGGGGCTTTGGCGATGTCCGGGGCGGTGATGGGGGCGTCTCCCTCCAGGGCGATGACGGCGCTGGGGCCGTCTTCACACAGGCGGATTTGGTCGCCGTGTTGCAGAGTGGCGGTGGTGATGCGCTGGCCATTGCGCCAGGTGCCGTGCAGGGAGTCGAGGTCTTGGATGCGCCAGGCGCCGTCGGTCCACCGTATCTGCGCGTGAAAGCCCGAGACCACCTGGTGCTCCGGGGCGTCGAAGACCGCGTCGTTTTCGGGTTTGCGCCCCAGGTTGAGGCGTTGGGTTTTGTCGATGCGCAGGCGCTTTCCCGCTTGGCGACCGCTGTTGGGCGTGAGGATGAGGATCATGATTGGACCTGCTCGGGTGGCGGGGTGTCGCGCCGTTTGCTGGGGGCGATGGCGCCGAGCAAGAGGAGCAGGGCGGCGGCGCTCAGGACGAGGGCGGTGGTGGGGGTGAGGGCGTCGCGGGTTTGGGCCAGGGCCATGAGGCGGGTGCCGGCCAGGGCGTAGAGCGCGACGATGGGGATGTCGCCCAAGGCGGAGCCCAGCAAGAAGGGGCGGTACGGGGTTTGGGCCATGGCGCAGGCGATGGTCACCGGGCCGTAGGGCAAGACCGGGGTCAGGCGGAGCGCGGCGCAGGTGATGAGGGGGCGGCGCAGGAGGCGGCGCTGTACGCCGTGCCAGCGGGGAGGCAACGGGGATGGGGTGGCGATGCGCCGGGTCACCGCGTAGAGCAGGGAGCTCCCCGTTAAGGTGCCCAGCAGGGTGAGGCACACCGCGGGCCAAAAGCCCAGCAGCGCCGCGATCATCATGTTGAGTACGGCCTTGGCCGGCAGGGCGAAGAGCATGGCGAGGACCAGCAGGCCGAAGAAGACCGCACCGGTTAAGAGGGCGTGCTGTTGGGCGGTGTGGCCCAGGGCGCGCGTCCAGTCGCGGGCGGCTTCCAGCGAGACAAAGCGGTGGGTGAGGGCGGCCAGGACGGCGAGCACCGCACACAGGGCTACGAGGATGTGCCAGGGGCGCGCTCCCCGAAGCTGGGTCACGGCGTGGCTCCGGGAGCCGTCATGCAGGCTTCGAAGGCGGCCACCACCTCGGGGTCGAACTGCGTGCCCGCACCCGCGCGGATTTCAGCGATGGCTTCGTCTTGCGAGAGGGGCTCCCGGTAGGGGCGCGTGGAGGTCATGGCGTCGTAGGCGTCGGCCACGGCGATGATGCGGGCCGCAAAGGGAATTTGTTTGCCGGCGCGGCCCTCGGGATAGCCCTTACCGTCCCAGCGCTCGTGGTGGTAGTGCACGATGGGGCGCACCTCGCCCAGGAATTTGAGCGGGGACAGGATGTTGAAGCCCAGGGTGGCGTGCTGTTGGATGGCGACGCGCTCTTCGGCGGTGAGGGGGCGCGGGGCCAGGAGCAGCTCGTCGCGGATGCCGATCTTCCCGATGTCGTGCAGGATGGCGGCGCTGATGATTTTGTCGATGTTGCGCTCGGAGAGGCCCAGGCGGCGCGCGAGCTTTTCGGCCAGGTCCGCCACGCGATCCGAGTGACCGCGGGTGTAGCCGTCGCGGGCGTCGATGGTGTGGGTGAGGGCTTTGAGTGTCTCGTAATAGACGCGCTGGGTGCTCTCGAAGAGGCGGGCGTTCTCGATGGCGATGGCGGCTTGGGAGGCCATGGTCTCGAGCATGCGCTGCTCTTCGTCGCTGAGGGTTAAGCGCTTGGAGCGGATGATTTCAAACTCGCCGATGATTTTGTCGCTGATGCTCAACGGCAGGCTGAGGACGGCGCGGGAGTCGGTTTCGATTTTGGAGGCGCTCTGGGTGGCGCGCACAGAGAGCTCTTGGGTCTCCTCGTCGTAGAGCTTGATGGCGCCGGCGGTGGAGTCGGCGATGTTGGCGCTGATGTCGAGGATGGTTTTGAGGGTGGTGTCCAGATCGAGGCTGGAGGTGATGGTGCGCGTGGCCTCGTGCAGGGCCGTGAGCTGCTGGATTTGCCACTCGAGGTTCAGCTTGGCCTCGTTGACGCGCTGGGCGTATTGCTCGAGCTCGCCGTTGAGGCGCCGCATCTCCTCGAAGTTGCCGGCGAGCTGCTGGTTGGCGGCTTCGAGGCCGTTGATGAGGTTGACGTTGTGGATGGCGATGGCCGCGTGGGCCGCAAAGGTGGCGAAGAGATCGAGGTCGCTCTTTTGAAAGTTGGCGGGGCGCTGCCGTCGGGTTTCGAGCACGCCGATGGTTTTGTCCATAATGATGAGCGGGGCGATCATGGCGCTGGACTCGCAGGGATACTCTCCGGGCAGACAGCGCTCGTCCTCGGTGGAGTTGGTGACGAGCAGGGCGCGGCTCTCGGTGGCGGCGATGCCGATGACACCGCGTCCGGGCGGTGTGGTGGTGCCGAGATCGCGGTAGTGGCCCAGGGCGGCGTGCAGCGTGATTTGCTGGCCGCAGTCGCTCACCAGGTGCAGGGCGCACTGCTTGGTTTGAAAGGCCTCACAGACGCAGTTGAGGATTTCGTCGATGATGATGTCGGGATCGCGCGCGAAGTTGAGGGTCCAGGCGGCGTGGTTGATGGCGTGCAGGCGGGCGTTGTAGTCGCGCAGTTGGTCGATCATGGCGGCGTTGTGCAGGGCCGTGGCCGCTTGGGCGCCGAAGATGCGGAGCAAGCGGAGATCCTCGGGGCTGATGTGATCGCGCTTGTGGCTCTCGGCCACCAGTACGCCGATGACGGTGTTGTCGACCAGCAGGGGCACCGAGACTTCGCAGCGGGTGGCGGCGGTGGCGTAGGGGCGGGCGGCCAGCTCGTCGGGGTGGGTGAGGCAGGCGGGCTCGCCGGTGGCCATTACGTGTGGCAGGGCGCCGTGGTCGGCTTCGATGAAGGTGCCCACGGGACAGGCGTGGTGCAAGGAGGTGTGCGTCATCAGGTGTCCGCTCTCCGGGTCGGGGACGAACAGGGCGATGGCGTCGAGGTTGAGGGTTTGGAGCGCGGCGCGGGCGATATAGGCGAGGGGGGTGTCGTCGCCGCTGGTGATATTGAGTGAGGCCGCTGCGCGGTGGATCTCGGCGATGCGGTCGGTGCGTTGCGCGGGGGCGTTGCGCGGGCCTTGCGGGTGCTGGTGGCAGAGGGCTGTCGCCAGTTGATCGGCCCAGATGTCGGCCAGGGCCGTGTCGGTGGCGTCAAAGTGCCGGTCGTCGCGCTCGACCAGGAGGGCCCCCAGGGGGCTTTGGGCAAACTGCAGCGGGACGCGCATCTGCGACAGCGGCGGGGTGGCGGTGTTGAGCGGGGATAAGGGGACCTCGGGCTGCGCGTTGGCGATGTGGGTCTCGCGTTGGTGGGCGAGCCGGCGCAAGGGGGAGTTCGGCGCGCCGTCCAGGAGGGCGTCGATGCATGCGGCGTGGCAGTCTTGTTGTGCCGCGCAGGTGAAGCGCGCCTGGGCGTCATTCCATATGAAAATTGCGGCGGCGCGGTATCCGAGCAGTTGCGACAAGGTGTCGAGGGCGTGTTGGTGGCGCTCGGCGTCGGTGGGATATGTTCGCAGGCGTTGTCCAAAGTTGGAGAGGTGGGCCAGTTGATCTACGAGGTACGACATAATGGTATTCCTGGACGTTGGTCTCGTTTTCCCCCTATTTGTTTGTTTGCAGAAACCGCGTGAATCCTATCACAAATGCCCTGTTGCATAAATAATTTGCATCGCGTTGTCAGCCGTGCGGCAAACCGAAAGGACGCGTCGTCATTTGCGCCCCCGCCGAATCCCTGCCGAATCACTCTGAACGATTTCAAACCGCTCCGTCCGAATCTCCGTCCGAATCACTCTGAACACTTCGTTTTTCACTTCGTTTTTTCGCCGCCCCGAACCCCTTCCGAATCACTCTGAACGCTACGTTGAGCGCCACGTTGCGCTTTACAAAGGGCACCCGCAAGGGGAGCCTCTACATTGAATACGTCAATAAAACGATGGATTGGTTGAGGTTGGCGGGACGGGGAGGGCGCTAGTTTGGTGAGCCAGAAAAGGTTTTGCGCGCTCAAACATCGCTCAAAGATGACTTAAATGTTAAACAACCTTCGAAATAGATTTCCCCGTTTGCCCACCGCCTGATCAAGAGTAAGTGTTTTAAACAAGAAAGGCGACGTCACATATTTGATCGGGATAGGTGGGGAATAGATGGTGCAGTCATCCGACATCTTCGGAGATGGATATGCATCAAGCGTTCGCGTATAGTCCTTTTTGCCAGCTTCCAAAAACAATGCCGCGGCTTTTCCCGTTTGTGCATTTACCGCCATTCTGGTCTGTAAATCCGATTCCTTCGTCCAGCTTGCTTTATCAAGAAACCATATCGGATGATTGATAGACGCATATTTGTGTTGCCTGAAATTCGTCACCCAAGTTAGCACCTTAACCCTTTTCAGGCCAAATGCAGATTTGAGCATATCGGGTATATCTCGATAGAGCATTCGATATGGTGCTGTCACGCGCTCATCGTTGTTCATGGGGGAAAAAATACGCACATCATTCTCTAAAAACGCTGGTGTAAACGGCGCGGACTCCCCGTAATCCCAAGGGTTCAGTTCGTTGAGCAGATAGATATCAAAAAGTGAGCACTGAGGCCTTGCCCAATTGATTCTATCGTGATAAAAAGTGAACCGTCCACGCTCGGTGTCCACAGTTGCTTTTACACTGATATCCTCAACCCAATAAGGCAAGTAAATTGCTTGCAGCTCTGATCTTATCCTCTTTTCGATATCCTGCCCTGCAAAATCGCTCTTGTTCTGTGCGGCCAAGAGAAGCATTTGCTCTATGGCCTGTGCCTTAGTAACTTTGAAAGGAAGCACAAGATCGTACATATTCGGGTCGTAGCCATATACTAGGTTTTCGCCGTATTCGCCGCTTTCATACACTTCTGAAGGCATAATTTTATTGCCGCAATATTCGCACTTGAAAACACTTTGTGTTGAAAATCCTGTGATTTTAGCGCCACAATATGGACAATCAAAGGATTTTTCTTCTCTTTTGTCCCACTTTTCAAACGTTCCCTTGTCAAGCTTATAAAGTAAATCGTCTAAGCTGCTTGTTCTCTGCTTCATTTCATCAGGGGAGCGCATGTCTTTTACGGCACTTTCACCCATACCCACATGAGTGAGTTTTATAAGTCCGTCGATAACCGGAATCGGGCGGTGCCTGAAAATCATATCCAACGTATACCTATAGTCAGCAGATGCCCAAGAGGTAAAACCTCCACAGTAAGGACAAATGAATCCCTCAGATTTCTGATCGAAGTATGAAGGAGCACCACACTCTTTACACTTTATAGCTGTTGTACCCTGATCCCGCATTCTGATTCATCATTTCTCTTTTTTATAATGTAATTTACAATCTGTCTTACAAAATACATCTGCCTACTACTAAGTATATTGCCATTTCAAAGCTATGCGAAGGCATCATTGAATGCTTTGGCCTCTTGATTTTTAAAAATCTTATAGTTTATCATCTTAATTGGGATAGGCCTCTTAATCCTGAATATTGCTTTTAGGCTCAAAGGATGACCCTCCAGCAAAAAACCAATTACCAGAGCCACTTCTTCTGGCCATAAACCATGCATGATCCTTAGGACTCTTTCCCTGGCCATAAAGAAGATGAATAAGTATTAGGCCATCTAAGTAGTCGCTTTCCCAAGCTTCTATCAGTTGAACTTTAAAGTCATAATTAGGATCTGCCAGTATTTTCAAATTAAAAGACCTGTCACGATTATCATAGCGGTCTGATTTTGATGTTATTTCAAAAAGGGGGTCTATAGATCTAAGAGAGCTAAGAGATCCAACAGGTCCATAGAGTCCAGGAAGATTAGCTATGTGAATAACAGGAACTATATATTCTTTAATAGCATCATAGTGAACCTTGACTGTCTCTCCTGCTCTTGCACTCCTTTCCTCTCGGTCCATTTCTTTGTTTAACTTATGAAGTTCATAGGCATCTAAGAAAATTTCCCCATCACCTAGGTAAGAGTTGTTCCAATTGGCATAGTGAAGGCCTCTAGTATAAATAGGTTGGAAGAATTCTTCCATAAAAACTTCCCTATCCTCCTCTTCTATTTCAAGGGGACGAAAATTTTCAAATTTGTAGAGCCTTAGTAAATCCAAAAACCTAGGTTGAATGGTTGTTAGGTCAAGTTCAAGACCGTCTAACCAGGCCTGCATTCTCTCTTCTTCCACCCTCTCCCTCTCTGCTCTTCTAGCTTCTTGCTCATCAAGATATTCCTGGGATTTAGGTTTGCTTGTATAGAAGTTTACACCATAATCTTTAACATTACGCATATAAATAGACTGATTTTCACAGTCTTCAAAATCCTCCGAAATCGAGTTCCTTGTTTCAAAATCATCACCTTTAATGTGGAGCTTGTTATCTTCTAATGTCCACTTTCCCTTAAGTATCTCATCAGCAATAGTAATTGTGCATCGACCATTCTTATGGAAAACTAGGACCATATTATCCTTAAAGCGTTTTGTCACAGGTGCCTGTAGGCCAGTCATATCTATCTTTGTTCCATTCCATTCATAGCCAGTAAGCTCCTCTATCAACCTGTTTCTTCTTACTCTTTCACCATCCATTTTATACTCCCCTTCATAAAAGATTTTTTTAATACAATTATATCGTAGAAGCAAGGTTTCACATTCAAATCTTGTACATTATTATATACTTGGATTATGAATAATATTGTTAGTTTTATTTTTGGGCATTACTTTGACATCAGCAACCCCTTTTACACTCTATTCACATGGTCGACATTCAAAAAACCCACTGTTTGGTGAGTTTTGGTGACTTCGTATAAACTTCAGTGAATTATTCCCACTCAATTGTTATGGTTAATCAATTATTTTTCCTCTTTCTTATTCCACCTTGGACAGGCTACAGTTTCAGACCTGAAGTCTTCCTTTTTCCAGTCTGCTTTGGCTTATTCTTTTTTTGTCTCCAATGTCTTTTTGCTAAGAGCCCTGCACTACGGACCAACTTGGCTGACTAATATAATCTGTAGTTTTTCATCTATCATCCCCATCATTATCAGCCTGATTTTTTGGCATGAGGCTATTGGCAGCTGGCAGATCATTGGTTTGGTCTTGTTCGTGATAGTCTTATTTTTGTTAACCAGGGTTCTTAGAGTGATGGCAAGCCGATAATAAAAAAGTCACTTTAAAATGGATTATAC
>LSQX01045987.1_pt1 | contig 15952 bp, 24 predicted proteins | sample 654561 | NCBI WGS metagenome assembly LSQX01 (sample SAMN04489861, study PRJNA283612) | anaerobic digester metagenome | isolation source: 4 biogas reactors fed with cattle manure at either 37C or 55C with and... | place: Denmark: Kongens Lyngby | collected 2014 | reverse complement strand
CTGACCACTCAGATGCTCAGCCATGTATGTGGCCGAGCACAACCCCTAGCCGTTCAGGCTTAAATCGCTCACTCAGATCCCTGTGTGAGTACAGACCAACCCCCGGGTAAATAGAGCCCGGCGGGCCATATTTACCCCCCAACAGAGGAGTAAATATGGGTTATCAAAAGCGCATGCTACCATCACCTGAGAGCAACATTTGGGGGTTGATAGCCATGCCGTCATATCAGATCCGCTTTCACGAGCGGGACACCTTGCCGGACCTGATGGAACGTAGAGCCAGCGAACTCGGTATAACCGTCGAGCAACTGATTCTTCGCTTCATCTGTACTGGCATGCAGGACTACGAAACCCTTGATGGCCCCGCCGTGCCAGGTGATTCCCTGGACGATTTCTTTGTGAAAAACGGAGCATTGAAGGAATCGTAGTACCCACATAACACGTCAAATCAGCCCCCAGGGCGCGGAGGTAGCATGTCTAACCTTTCGGCCCTGCGAGGGGTCATTCTGTTTGCCTGGCTCCCTGAGGACGAAAATCCCCATCGGCCAGGACCAAAGTTTCGCCCAGTATTTGTGATTGATGTCGATCCAGAAGCGAGACGCCTGTTGGTTGCCTATGGCACCAGTCAGCGCGTTGAAGTCAACGGGTTGGGAGAGATCACTTTTCGGAAAAGCGAAATCGAAGGGTTGAGCAGGGACACCAAGTTCTGCCTCGGGAAATCCAAATGGATCCCCCTGGCGAAGGAGTACCTGTCTCAAAGCCAGTCGGCTGAAAAACTCGCTGTTCTCGGAACCATACCCAGCTCACGCGTCAGAGAGCTGTGGATGCGCCTGAGTGAAATCGCTGATAGCTGATTCATACCGCCCAATGGGGGAGTTTTCCCCTTTGGGGGGATTCCCTCCCGGGCATGACCCAGAAAGGAGAATCCCATGAATACCAAGCCGAATCAGTGCGTTGAATCGACCCTGTTCTGCCAGGCTCACCCAGGTGAAATTGCTGCGGTGGAATCGGGTCTTGTGCAGACCGCTTACAAGTTGCTGTGCAACGTACTGGAAAGCGTATTTCCCCCTGAGGAGGTTCGTAAGCTGAAGCGCGCATTGGATGACGAGGAAAGCAGTCGGTTCTTCTACATCCTGCGCTCCCACGCAGCGACCTTCATCGAGCTGGGGGTGGAGCAGCCCTGCTGGAACTGGATCGACGCCTACGGCTTCTATCTGGACGCAGTAGGAACCCGCTGGCCGTACATGACTCAGGAGCGCCGCAAGATGCTCCTGGATTGTGCTGCGGTTCAAGTCGGTGTGAAGGCTCCGGCCGGCACACTCAGTTAACGGTTCCGGGTCACCGTAGCCACGCCCTGAGGGGGAGTTTGCCCTTCGGGGCGAACTCTCCTCTCGCTTATGAAAGGAGAATCAAAATGCTTAAAAATTCTGTGGTTTCGTACCCGGATCGAGGCGCCTGGGGCAACTCCCGTTATCGGGGGAACTGCACCGGGCACATCATCAAGGACTTCTTTGAGTCCTTCGTGAAGCGCAAAGACGGCTTGGTGGTTGACCCGAGCATAGGGGGAGGCACCAGTGTCGATGTCGCGAATGAGCTTGGGCTCCGGTTCGTCGGTACCGATCTGCACCAGGGGTTCAACCTGCTGGTAGACGATCTGGCCACCTTCCTGGGTGAGCAAGCGCACGTTGCATGGTGGCATCCCCCGTACGCTGGGATGCTGCAGTACAGCGGTGTGGAATGGGGTGAGTCGAACAAATGGGACATGTCCCGGATGTCGCTGGCTGACTTCACTGAAGCACTGGAGCTGGCCGTCATGAATATCCACGATGCCGTCGAACAAGGGGGCGTCTATGGGATTCTGATGGGCAACATGCGCAAGGCAGGGGAGTACTACAACCTGTCATCGCTGGTGGAGAGGGTCGCGCCGGGCAAGCTCATTGAAGAAATCATCAAGGTTCAACACAACTGCGTCAGCGACGCCAGGCAGTACAGGGGCAATGTCATTCGAATTGCTCATGAGAAGCTCCTGGTGTTTCGCAAGGCCCAAGCATCGCTGTTTCTGCTTGGCCTGATGCAGCGCAGGGCAGAGGCGATGGTCGGGGTTACCTGGCGAGCCGCTGTTCGCAGAGTGCTTCTGGGCGGGAAAACCCTTCACCTGAAGGAAATAAATTCCGCTGTGGAGCCCTTTGCCAAGACGCGCAATAACCAGCACTGGGAAGCGAAGGTGCGGCAAGTCCTCCAGGATGAGCGGTATTTTCGCCGAGTCGGCTCCGGCGTTTATGCGTTGGCCAGCTGAGTGTTTGTGGTGATCTCGATGAACTACATCTGAAGGGAAGTTGATATGGACATTCAGAGTGATTTCGACCGTGGTGCCTTCCGTGATTGTGTGCTGGCTCATGGTCTGGGAGCGCCTACCCATGCCGCTTATGCATGGGCACGTCAGGCGTTTGTCTCAGGTAAAACCTATGCGGAACTTGCTCAGGGTGCGGTTGCTCAGGGCATGGTCCAGTGCGATCTCATATTCATCACGGATGTGAGACCAGGAGAGCCCTGCCTTCTGGACGGGAAGGGTCATGAGGATCTGACTATCAGGAATCTGGACGGACTGCCGCTGCTGGTATTGGCGCCCGCTCAGGATGCCCCCTGGACGCACGAGAGACTGAGGGATCTGGACATCGAGGCTTTCATCGGCCGCAGGGCCATCGAAGCCGGAGTCAGCGCCTACATAGGCGGTGATTTCGTCGGTAGCACCGAGGTCTGATCCGCAACCACACCCCGGAGGGAACTGTCCCTCTGGGGATGGTTCTCCCCGGTTAGCGAGGGAGAGTTAATGCGATGTTGATCAAAAACCCGTACACCTTGGAGGAAACGCTGCAGCGGTTGCAGCACTACCTGACAGCGATCAAGGCATCTGATGCCCTGGCCCTGCTGGCCAAAGCAGTAGCAAAGGCTTCTGATGAACCTCGGTTCGCAGAAAAATTGGAGCATGCTTTTCTGCATGGCTCCACGATCGAGTGCAGGGACCTGTTCTCGGCGTTCGGTGATTATTGGGCACCCCCCCGGGCTGAATTCCCTTATTACCCGCATAGCGATGCGGTGAACACAGTCGATTCGGCTCTGTACCACATCAAGCTCGGCGACGAGCAGGATGCAATCTCGTTCTATAACGGATTGCACAATTGTGATGGGGCTCATCTGAGCTCTTGATCAGACCCGGCCGCAAGGCCATCAAACGCCACGTTGGCATAACCATCCCAGAAGGGGGATCTCCCTTCGGGGGGGGTCTTCCGTCTGGATAACCAGAAGGAAGCAGAAATGAAGACCTACAACCACGCTTACACCGTGGCATTCTCCGTGAAAGGATCGACGCACCCTGAAGGTGCCGATGTCACTCCGGAGCAGTTCGAGGCAGCGCTGACAGCGCGGATCCGGGAGCTGAACAGCAACGTCGATGAGTGGGCTGAAGCAGTGGGGTTGCCGTTCGACTCGTTTGAGGAGGAGGTGGTCCTGCAGCCGTTCACCGTTCTCGGGTTCTGTGAAGACACCGGGCAGGTTCTTTGCGATCACGTTGAAGCAGAGAATGACCTGCATGCGTTCCACGTTGCCGCTCAACAGCATGGACACATCAGCTTCGTAGCCGCCCTGCCAGGGCATCTGCAGGAAGGTGAGGGTATCAGCTTCCCTGGGACAGGGTTTGTTGATGCTTTAACTGTGCTCGATCAGCCTGAAGTCTTTGGTGGTACCTACGCCAAGGCCCAGGCTGTCGCAAAGTAGTAGACCCGGGTCGATCAGCATTGTGCTGTTCTGCTCATTAAAACCCTGACGGGGGAAACCCCTTCGGGGGTTTCTCCTTTCAAAAAAAGGAGAAATACGATGACAACTATCATCAACACCAAGATTGGCGAGTCCCGCAATGTGGCTCGCCTGTGGTTGGAAGGGCAGAAGCTGGCGAGAGCTGGCGTTCAGTCTGGCATGAAGTATGCGCTGCAACGCAGTGTTGGCGAGAGGGCGGAGCTGAAGCAGGTGGATGACACCTACCAGGGCAAAACCTACCACGTCAGCATTCGCAACCGGCGCGGCATTGCCACACCACTGATCGAGGTGCGGACCGATGAGCTGAGGGAGATTTTTTCCTCAGAGCGTATTCGGGTCGCAATACGGCAAGGTCGAATACTGATCACTGCCAACCACCTCGACGTAAAACAGCGTGAAAGGGAGCAAGAGCTGAAGCGGCGCCTGAAGGAAGGGGTACCGCTTGGGGTCTGCAGTCTGTTTCACGGAGGAGGGGTGCTGGACAAAGCGATGCACAGTGGCTTCAAGCGCGCGGGGATAGCCTCGTTCGTTCAGGTCGCCGCTGAGCTGGAATCTGGCTACCTCGATGCTTCGATAAGGAACAACCCGGAACTCTGGATGCAAGAATCACTGGCAGTGTGTGGTGATATTGCGGAAATGAATCTGGGTAACAACGCACCGCATTGCTCGGTGCTCTGGGCAGGGATCCCTTGCACTGGCGCTTCGCTCGCAGGGCGATCCCGTAACGGATTGGACTGCGCAGAAGCGCATGAAGATGCCGGCGCGATGTTCGTTTACTTTCTGGATGCAGTCAGGGCGGTCAACCCTGCTGTCATCCTGATTGAGAACGTGCCGCCGTACCAGAACACCGCGAGCATGATGGTGATCAGGTCTGTACTCAGCAGTCTGGGCTACACGCTCAGTGAGGCAGTGCTCAATGGCAACGATTTCGGTGCCCTGGAGCGCCGCAGCAGGCTTGTAGTGGTTGCCATCAGCAAAGGGCTCCCTGCATTCAACTTCGATGGCCTACGGCCTGTGAAGGCGAAGGAGGAGGCGCTGGCGGAGGTGCTGGAGGACATTCCGCTGGATTCCGACCGTTGGAGAACGTTCGACTACCTTGCGGAAAAGGAAAAGCGAGACCTGAAGGCTGGTAAAGGCTTCAAGCGGCAGCTGCTGGACGGGTCGGAGGAGTTCTGCGGCACGATAGGAAAAAGCTATCAAAAATGCAGATCGACCGAGCCCTTCATTCGCCATCCGGCGAACACAGAACTGTCGAGACTGCTGACACCGGTCGAGCATGCACGAGTGAAGGGCATCCCAGAGGAAGTTATCGCTGGGGAGTCTGACACCATCGCGCATGAAATTCTGGGTCAGTCGGTGATCTTCCCCCAGTTTGAGGCCGTGGGTCTTGCGCTGGGGAATCACCTGAAGAAGTCCTGCTCTGCCGCCCATCCCATCCAGGGAGAAGCGAAGGAAGCAGCGTAATCTGCATCATCCACCCACGCCGGGGAGAGTCTCCCCGGTTGGGGGGGCTCTCTTTGGCCGTACCGAGGAGAGATTCATGAACGCGATTATGGAAGCAGCCAAACTGCAAGGGTCGGCAGCTGTGAGCCGGCGAGCCTGGGCCGTCCGCGGCCAAACCAAGACACACCTGTGGGAGCTTTCCACCGGCGGCGTCATCCTTCTCAAGCACGAGAAGGGAAAGGGCTTTGCGCAACCTGTGCGGTTGGAGCAGTCTCTGGATCAGCTCATTGAGCAGTTTCGGAGGCGCATTGGGAACAAGGTTTTCTGTCCCGATGCGTAACAGTGAGATCAGGCCGGTCGTTCAATGAACGCCGGCCTTTTTTGCACCGACGTGGATCTCTAAGGAGGGCTGGCAACGACAATATTTCCTGATATTATGAAGGCATTGCACCCCGTCGCCTCTGCGGCGGGGTAGCCAGATTCCCTACTCCCGGCGCTCGCCGGGAAGTCCAGAACCTTAGCGTCTGTACTGTGTACATTCGCCAAGATGCTTGTTTCGCCTATGCGATCGAGCTCCCCTTCAGTGCTGTCTATGCAGGCTGAAACCCCAATGCCCAGCTAGGCATTCAATCAAGCAATACCCACCCATGCGGGGAAACTCCCCGTCTGGGGCATTTCTCCGCGCTTACTTTGGAGAAATGCTATGAAAACTCTCATCATCGCAATCGCGGTCATCGTCGGCGGTATTCAACTCGGCGGTGCAGCTTTTGATGCTGTAAAGAGTTCAGCTGAAAAGTCCCAGACTGCTCAGCTGATCAATGAGCGTCAGTCGGCGCTTTAACATCAACCCTGACGGGTAATTCCCGTCAGGGGACTCCCGTCAATAACTTACGGGAGTAAAACTATGTTCCACAGGGCTTTTTTGAGTTGGTTCAAAAACTTCCTGCTGGGAGTTGGCTGTAGTCTGCTTGCCGCCGGCGTCATTGGATTCGCTACACCAGGCACGAACCCTTTCCCCTTGGTCTTTACCTTGGTAGTGGGGTTTGTTCTGGCCGTGTTATCCTTGGTGATAGTGGCAATTGAGCTGATTCCATCCACTTCTGAAGGAGAGTGACATGGGACTTGTATATGCCGTATCTGCGATTGTCCTCGGTGTGGCCGTTATAGGCGTTGTCGGTTTTCTGACCGCTGGCCACCTGGACAAGAAGTTTGGAACTGAGCATAAACAGCCACCGCATCGCGTGTGGTAACCCCACTGCTGATAAATCTCAGCAGCCATTCACTATGGCGGTGCAGCTCTAGCTAGGGCTGCACCGAATCTGGACAGGTTGTGATCATCCGTGTGGGTGGTCACCAAAGGGCTTCGAGGAGCCTTTCGGTGACCACCCACATGGAGTAAGCGAAAATGAGCAACCTGTCGGCCATCTACTGCCACGAACAGCGAGAGCTGATGCTCGAATCGGGTCGTGTGATCATTGTTCCTGAGCCGATCGCTCGGTCTTGCACGGGCACCAAAGACACTCGATTCATTCAAGCATGGGCTGTGATGAAGCAACTGATTCCAGCGAACGGCCAGATAGGCTACTTCGAAGCTGGTTAAATGAAGCACAGAACCCCGGTCCTCGATGGAGCCGGGGTTTCTTTTTTTTACAACCGAAATCCTGCCTGATATCCCCATTGCCGTTCCTTCTGAGCCAGTAGCATGGCGATACTGACCAGAGGTGCCTTTACCATGCTCAACTCCTTCCACCATTCGCGCTGTATGCGCTTTCTTGCCTGGATCCTGCTGGGACTGCAGCTCAATATGCTGTCCATGGGAGCATGGGCAAATGCCGTTCAGTCCAGCGCCGCACAAGCACAGGCGCTGGGTCTGGAGGCGCGAAATGCCTTCTCGTTCGACCAGGCCCAGGTTCATTTGCAGGACGTATTCCCTGACCTCACAGAGGACACCACCGAGCTGGAAGATGTGTTCGGTGATGACCGGCGGACCAATGAACTGGGTTCCGAGGCCCAGGGAAGATTAGCGCTGGAACCCAGCGAGGAGGGCGAGGCTTACCGGACCATCGTGCAGTCAGCCAACCGCATTACGCCGGACCTGCGCAGCGACCCCATGTTCAACACGGCCGACCAGATCCGGGACGCAGGATTCATGGCCGAATTCAAGGAGTCCTTCGCAGATTGCAGCCAGGTGGATGTGTTCGAACGAGTGGAAGGAGCTGCGCATATTCCCGTGTATCGAACCTGCGAACGACTGGTTAAGCCCGAAGGTAACTGCGAGATCACCCACGAAATCAAGATCAAAGCCGCTCCCACGGATATTGTTTTTCTGGTCGATAACTCGGCATCCATGGACAGCGTGATCGCGGCGTTACGGGGATCAGTCAGCAACCTGGCCATGATCCTCGGGCAGCAGAATGAAGGGGATTTGCGCTTGGGCGGTGTAGTCACCCGCGCGGGTCAGTTCTCCAACAATATCGGCCTTACAGATGACATTCCGGCGTTCCAGCAGTGGGTGAACGCGGTCCGTACCAACGGAGGGCAAACAGCCAACGCTGATGCGGTGCTGTTCGTTACCCAGAACTTCAACTGGCGACCTAATGTGGAAAAGGTCATCGTCATCATCGGCAACGAAGATAGGCCCGGCGCCAATAGGGAGCAAGCCGTCGCTGCTATGAATGCCGGAGGGTTTTCTGCATTCATTTTTCACAACAATAGTGAAGTGAAGACGATGGGAACGCACATCACGAATCATTTCAGTGCCCCTGCGCTGTTCAAGATGGCTCAGTTTCTTACTGTTGTGGAGGACTTCTGGACGCCGGACTCCTGCCTGGATGCAGCAAGGGCCACCCTGGAGGAGTTCTGCTCCGGCAGCTATGAAGCGTCTGGCCGAGGCACGAATGGCTGCGTGAACCTGTCTGGATTCGATGTGTGCCCCGGCGACGCCATTTACGACAAGATCAAGCCGCCGCCCCTGCCGAACGTCGATAAGCTGGACCAGAAGGTGCAAGTTTCCCCTCTGGAATGCAATTACAACGAGGGGCAAATGGATTGCTGGGTTGATGCCCAGGGCACCCTGCAGTGCCCCCGCAATGAAGGCGGCAATGAGGCCAGCTGCTCGACCTATGAGAATGATCCCCAGTGCGGATTTGTTTCACAGAGCTGTGTAGGCGGTGCTAAAGGCTCGCAAGGCACATGCTATGTGTACGAGGAGATATGGGACTGCGGCTACGATGTCGGATATCCCACGGTTGTGAATACAGGTAAGACCCTGGAGTGCCCGGGCGCGGTTGCCTGTATGGGCTCGGAGTGCTTCGACACCAGCAATACCAAAAGCGGTGATTTTGCCTACGCGGTGGCGATGCTTCAGGTTGCTCAGTTCGCAGAGCACGACCTCGACTGCGGAGAGACCGGTCTGGACTGCAAGATATTCCCTGGGGAGGCCATGGAGTGCAAAAAAGCGCTCGGCGGATATGTGGATTGCTGTGAAGCCCCGTCCGGCGTCAGTATTTTCGACTATGTGAACCTGACCGTGAACTCGTTGAAGATGGCGTCAGCTGTTGAGGCGCTTCATCGTACAGGGAGTTTGTATTCGCCTGGCTACTGGCAGGCAGCTAAATCAGCCTCGCAGGCGGTGGGGAGCAGCATCATCAAGGGGCAGTGGGGCGATATGGTTACCAATGCTACCAGCGCCTTCTCGGATACCATGGCAGGCGTGCCCTTGGATGGCGTGGTGTCTAAGATCCAAGGCTTTCTGATGGAGAAAACCTATGATGCGATGGTGAATATGGGGGCAGAGTCTGCCGCGAACGCGGTCTTCCAGCCTAATGCTGCGGGAACAGGTATGGAGCTAACGACGCAAGCCGCCCAAGTCATTAACTTCATTGGCATGGTCTACACGGCTTACGTCATCGCAGACATCCTCGTGAACATAATCTGGGAATGTGAGGAGAAGGAGTTCGAGCTCGGGGCAAAGAAGGAAACCCGGCAATGCACATATGTCGGCAGTTACTGTGCATCTAAGGTGCTTGGACAATGTGTCGAGAAGCGCGAGGCTTACTGCTGCTACGGTTCAGTGGTGGCCCGTATTGTCCAGGAGCAAGGTAAGCCGCAGTTGGGGCGCGATTTTGGTGATCCAAAGTCCCCTTCGTGTGAGGCAATAACGGTAGCTGAAATGGGGCAGCTGGACTGGAATCGAATTGATCTGACCGAATGGATTGGCATGCTGAGTATGACCGGCAATCTCCCAACCGTGGATACGGTGAGCCTGGAGCATGTCACAGGTAGTGGGAGCGCGCTGGGGGATGTATTCGAGGAACAGGGCAGTCGGGCTAATACCTTGGATAGGAACATCAAGCGCCTTGAAGGCATGGACGTAGACGCGTTAAAGCGTGAAGCAGAACTGGAAGCTACAACAAAGGTTCCGCGCTGAAGCTATTGAAACAACGCGAGGCAGCTCACCGATACCGGGGCTGCCTTATAACGACACTGAAATGCAGGTCAGCCAATGCTTACTGCCGGGCGCCCGGGGCGACGAAATAGTGGCGCTCACCACGGAAAACGACAATGGGTGGTTCCTGCCGGATGACACCAGGATGATACAAAGCGGCCCAAGCAGGAAGATCATCAGCATATCGCTGCATCAGAGCAGGCCAGTCCAGCTTACTAAAGCGCTTGTCGGTTTGAATGTGGATACTGGCCCGGTTAATGTAAATCGGTCCATAGAACTCTCCTTCTACACCAGCTAGATCATATTGCTGTGCTGACCCGCTGAACGGGACTGGAATATCTAGAGCAGCATCCTTCACGGTGGCGTAATTACTTGAGTGGTTCGTCGGGTATTGAGCAGGCGCAACATACTCGGCCTTCTCTTTTCGTCCGGAGATACCTTGGCGCACGTCTGTCCATGTTCTTGCTGCAACTTGAGCTGCTTCCTCTGCACTGCTAGCCATGTCCTTCGGCACCCAGAAAACGACCTGACCGGTGCTTGCAGGGCCTGATGAACCGCCACCCAGGAGCAGCAGTCCAGCGCCAATGGCTGCGCTACCGCCGCTTGAGACATGCGTAGTAGGCGATACGGCGCCGAGGCCCGCCACCGCCACACCGTCAGCACCTGTCCAGCTCTGCGCTGAGCCCATCGCGGTCGCCGGTTCCGGCGCAACTACATCCCTGACATTGGGTATCCCCATCAGGTCATGAGCAACACGCATCGCCTCCGACCACTGCTCCCGAGGGGTGTCCTGCGGCGTATTGAACGTGTACTCCACCTGCGGCTGTACGGTGCTTCCTCCTGGGGAAGCGCATCCGCTGAGCACCGCCACTGCCGTCACCACTGCTGCCAACTTCCACATATCAACTACTCCTGTGTTTGCATGCCTTGATTCTATCGAACTGCCCTGAAAACCAAAGGATGGCCCCTGACTTGCTGGTCTTTCTTGCCGTCCATAACCCAAAAGCCCCGCAAGTGCGGGGCATAAACCAGTGAAGGCGTAACTGGCTAGTTGTCGGATACTGTGCACGTCGCGGGAAGCATCGGAGTAGATCGGTTCTCGGCATCTACAGTACCCCCACCTGAATAAACGTACTCCACATCAAAGCCAGCTTTAGCCATATAGTGCGCGTATTTGGTTGGTATCGGATCGGTCTTACCGAATCTCGTAACAGTAATTATGCTGAGACCCAGTATTTTACTCACGTCAGAGTTCGTCATACCGAGCCGCTTTCTTTCCTCGTCAAAGCGGTCGCATATGGCTAATGCCTTTACTCTATCCGTCCTTGCGGCCTCGTAGATTCTACAGAGTCCCTCCATAAGACTTTCTCTGGATCTGTTTTTCATTGCCACCTCTAAATATGAAAACCAAAAATCTGCGGTACATGAGATATGTCCGCAGGCGTCTTGCTCGGCGGCAATGATCCGGTGAACCGAATCAGAACCCGAGCATCATCATGAATACCACGCCCATTGCCATACCCATCCAGCCCATGCCCAGTACCTGGAGCCACATCGGGATGGTGAGCTTTACGCCCCAGAAATTGCATCGCATGTCTATATCCTCGTAACTGTTCACTTACAGGGTACCGCGCTAAGGGCGAAACCCAAGGGCACGGCGATAGGCAGCGCACTGCTATGCTTCCTGGCTCATTACTGTCTGGGTGGGACGAAACCTGGCCGGGTGCAGCCGTCTCGGTGGATTACCAAGACGGGCAACCAGCAGAGGGAAAAGATGCCCGCTATCTCCCAGGAATATCACGTCCCGAGTTCTGAAGTTGATACCGAAGGCATCCTCCTCGGCAGGGAACAGGGTATAGCCGTTATCTTCCATGAACTTGATCAGCTCCTCCCACGACTGGGCCTGGCGAATCCTGGCCATCAGCTGTATCCGAATGGGGTCAATCCGTTCGGCACGGCCGTGTGAAACCTTTCTTCTTGTCATCATGTGGCCCACCACCAGATAGCGTTATTTGTGCTCCCGCACCGGCGTGTCGAATCGCTTGTTGTAAATCTCCTCCCGGTGTACCTCCACGTCCCTGGGCGCGCTGATACCCAGCCGCACTTGATTGCCAGTCTGTTGCAGTACCTGAACAGTGACATCATCCCCAATCATGATGGTTTCACCGATTCTACGCGTAAGTATCAGCATGCTTTTCAGTCCCTTTCTGTTGTTTGAAACGATGCGGAAGCAGATGCTCCGGAGGTGTTCCCAGCCGCTCTATGATGAACGGCAGGAAGTGCCCACTGTCGCTGAGTAGCGCGAAGCAGTGGGTTCTGAAATTAATCACAAGGATGTCGTTTTCTTCGGGCACCAACTTAAACCCGAGGTGCCGCAGATCATTTTCCATGGCTGTCCAGCTCTGGGCGCCACGGATGTGCTCAAACACTGTTTGCAATGCCCCGGGCTTTCCCATGCCGGCGGGCTTATGTTTTGTCCCCACTCTCATATCTCTGCCTCGTTGAAGTGCAAACTCTATGGAGAAGGCTGCGAGCGCACTGACCGCAGCCATGATCGCAAAAGGCCCCGCTAACCCAAGCTCAACCATCAGCATCGCCAGCAGAGTCGCGCATGCCTTGTAGCTGTTTGATCGCGGCCAGCAGGGAGGATGCGGGCTGAGCGCCGCGCACAAAGACCCGATTGCCTGTGGTGTTGTCCACAACGTATGTGCCGGGGGTGCCGGTGATGCCTTCCTTCTCTGCCCGGGCAACGTGCTCATCAATCACGCCCTGGTGCCGTTGACTGTCCATGCATGCTTGGAACTCAGCCTGGGGCGCGCCTACATTGGCTGCCAGCTCGCTGACGTTTGGTGCACCACGACCGCCCAATGCAGACGCGTCAAACCAGAGCTGGGTGAAAGCCCAGAAGGCTTTGTTGCCTGAGATTTCCGATACACACAGGGCGGCGTGACTGGCGGTATTGGACACAGGGTTGTGGAAGCCGAGGGGCAGATGCTGCCACTCCCAGTTCACCCTGCCGCCGGGCTGCTGCACCAGATCCTTCGGGGTGCTGTGGTAGCGCTTGCAGAACGAACACTCCAGGTCGCTGAACTCAACGAGGGTGTATTCGGCATTCAGCGATCCATAGATGTTCCGGCCAGCCGGCATATTTTCCTCAGCCAGCTCCCAGCCCTTGAGGTTCGCAGCCACAACCAGCGACTTTTTCTCCCTCTCAAGATCCGCTGTCGCAGCTGCCACAATCGCCGGCACCTGCCTTTGCACCTCCTGCTCCACCCGCGTGGGTAACGTGGAGTGGGACACCAAGGCGACGCCGAGCGCTGCGATAGAAAGGAGTGCAGCGCCGGCCCCCATCGCGGGGGAAGTTTTTTTCTCTGGTTTGCTCACTGGATGCGTCCTTCTGGCGATGTGATGGATTGGGGCACCGGCTTCAGATGGAGGGGGACATCCCGAGGTGTGCTGTTGATCAGCACCTGCCATTCTTCATAGGAAAGCCGCTCCACCCCGGCACACAGTTTGTTCTGCACCTGGAGGTAGTCGCTGACCTGCTCGCGAGCCAGGACGCGGGCGCCGCCGCTGATGGTGGTGGTGGTGGTGGTGCAATGACCCTGATCCGGCGCAGGGAAAGCAATCGCGGGGCGCGGCTCATCGGCCACAGCCGGCGCCGGGAAGGCGGCTTCCACCCCCGTGGCTGGGTACAACGGCCCAACTGAGGTATCGAGGCGGTCAGGCGTTGCGAGGACGTGCTGGTAGGTCGGCTTGCGGAGCGCAGCTCCACCTCGGCCGCTGTGGCCCCAGCTGCTGTGATACGAACGGTCAGCGAATGACTCAACAGGCGCGGCAACCGGTGCCGGCTCTTGCGTGGCAAACTCCGTGTCAGGCTTGGAAGCGCAGCCGGGCAGGGTGGCCACGGCACAAAGCAGTGCGAGCGTGCCGGGGATCGGGAGAAAGTTCTTCAAGATGATAGCTCCGGTTCAATATACGGAGCAGATCATCGCCAGAATAGGAGGAGGTGTTGGCGGTTAATCTGCCGAATATGCGCAGTAAAAAGATATGAAGGGGGTTTTTTGTCTCCCAGGCTCCCAAGGTATTGCTTTGAGAACGCAGGTATACGAATATTGAGGTGCGACTGCTTCACGCGGTACGCATCACAAGGGCATGCAATGCTCCCTACCGCAGGAACTGCCTGCAAGAATCCCTCTGATTAGATTGTCGAGCATGCGCTTGACGATTTAATGCGAGCTTCGTCTCGCGTCGGAGAGCTGGCCGACTGACAAATTCAGCAACTCACCCAACAGGGCGCCAACTCCCTGTATGGGGGATGCCGCTCTGCACTTTCTTCTAAGGAGAACGATATGGCACGCGGTATCAATAAAGTCATCCTCATCGGCAATGCTGGCGGGGATCCCGATGTTCGCTACATGCCCAACGGCAATGCAGTGACCTCAATCACCCTTGCAACAAGTGACACCTGGAAGGACAAGCAAACCGGCCAGCAGCAAGAGCGTACCGAATGGCACCGAGTGGTGTTCTTCGGGCGAATTGCTGAGGTTGTTGGCGAGTATGTCCGTAAGGGTTCCAAGTTGTATGTCGAAGGCCGGCTTCAAACACGCGAGTGGGAGAAGGACGGCATCAAGCGGTACACCACTGAAATAGTGGTGGACATGCAGGGCCAAATGCAGCTTCTGGACGGTCGAAGTGATCGCAACCAGGCGCCTGCACAACCGGCTCCGCAACAGCGCAGTCAGCAGCAAAGACCGTCGTCCAACCAGCAGCAGCAACAGCCGCAAGGCCAGCCGATGCCGGATTACGACAGCTTTGACGATGACATTCCGTTCTAGGCTACACCTGAGCTAGACGGTATAAGCATTACATCCCCAGAGGGGCACTTCCCTTCTGGGAGGTGCTCCGCCTAAAAACGGAGAAAACCATGTCTGCAACAAAAGCAAACCCCCAGCCTGATAATTTTCAGGTCGCGGTAGCCACCCTGGTGAAACTGGAGGATAAATTCCTCAAGCTCGCCGAGGAGACAACCTCAGGGGCCGCATTCAAGCAGGAGTTGTTATACGCCTCCACGGCGATCATGAATAACGACTACCTTGCTCGGTGCGCGGTATCCAACCCCTTATCACTTCGCAATGCGTTTCAGCAGGTTGCAGCGTGTGGTTTGACGCTGAATCCGGCCAACGCACTTGCCTATATCGTTCCCCGAGAAGGGCGCGTCGTACTGGACATTTCCTACCGGGGGATGATCAGGATGGCCGTACGCGACGGGGCGATAAAGGACTGTATCGTCGAGGTGGTCTATTCCAATGACCAGTTCGTCTACAAGGGAAAGCGCACAAGCCCAGAGCACATTTTCGATCCCTTCTCCGAGGAGCAACAACGCGGGGAGTTCGTGGGTGTGTATGTGGAAGCGCTTCTCCCGGATGGGCGGCTGTACGTCGAAGCCATTCCTGCCAGAGAGATTTACGCTGCCAGGGCTGCTTCAGAACTGTGGAAGAAGAAGCAGTCCGGCCCCTGGAAGGACTTCTTCGTATCCATGGTCAAGAAAACGGCGATCAAGATCGCTCGCAAGTATTGGCCGCAAGGCTCGGGCACACTGGATCAGGCGATCTCCTACCTCAACGAGGAAGGTGGCGAAGGGTTCAGTACTAAGGACGTTCCCGCAGAAGTAGTTGAGCGGTACATGGGGACGACTGGGGTAGAGGACGCAGAACCGCCTCTTGAGGAGGTGGTGCAGCCCTCGGCTCCGACCGCGGTGCTTGAGCAAGCTGAAGAAAGTGCCCCGCAAGAGGCGCAGGAAGCAGCACAGCAGGTGCCGAAAAAAGCCCCGAAGCAACAGCCGAAAGCCCCGCAAGAGGCCACGGTATCGGCCGACGATCTTCCTCCGAAGATTGTGAAGAAAACCGCTACGTTGGTGCAGCGGGCAGAGGCGCAGGGCTGCTGGGAAGCAGCAGTGGAGTACCTGAGCAACTGGCCTGTCGATTATCGCAACTACGCGATGCGAGAGCTGGAAGCTGCCCGGTACGCCGCCGCTACCAGCGGTGAGTAACTGTCCGGGGTCATAGACCCCGGCTTACCCATCCAAGAAGGAGACGGTCATGGCTGACATCATCACCCTGATCCTCACCCTGCTGCTGCCCTGACCGGCATCAGCAGTTAAATCCAATCTACCCAAGCATCATGTAGGACGGTGCACATCATGTTGATGTTGCGCTGACATAAACCGCTGCAATCTGCAGAAACACT
>LSQX01401672.1_pt1 | contig 15953 bp, 14 predicted proteins | sample 654561 | NCBI WGS metagenome assembly LSQX01 (sample SAMN04489861, study PRJNA283612) | anaerobic digester metagenome | isolation source: 4 biogas reactors fed with cattle manure at either 37C or 55C with and... | place: Denmark: Kongens Lyngby | collected 2014 | reverse complement strand
TTGCGTCTGCCTGTTCCGCCACACCAGCACAAGCGATATTATACTTTATTCTCACTTATTTGTCAATACTTTTTTAGACAAATACCGCTTTCGGCGTAAAATTCAAAAAATCAGCCGACACTAAAGAATATCTTATTCCGTCAACAACCGTATCTTCAAATCTTCCCGTTTTCTCAGAATGAAGATGCCCGAAATATACTCGTTTAATATCATATTCATGCAAAACGTCCGTTATTTCGGTGCATATTCTGTCGGCACTTAACGGCGGATAATGCAAGAAAACTACCGGTGTACCTCCCAATTTAAGTCCCGCTTCAATCGACATTCGTAGTCTGCCTGCTTCCCTGTTAAGCACCTTTTCAAGATTATCTGCAGGCACGTCGTAAAACCAGCCTCTTGTTCCGCATACCGAAACATTATCCGCTAAATATGCGTTATTAAAAAGAAAATCAATGCTTTCAAAATTGTTTTCAGCCTTGAAAGCATTAAGTTTGCTCATTGTCGACCACCAATAGTCGTGGTTGCCTTTGAGCAGGATTTTTCTGCCGTTAAGGCTCTCGATAAACTTAAAATCCTCAACGGCATTCTGAATATCCATTGCCCATGAAATATCTCCGGGGACAACCACCGTATCATTTTCTGATATTAGTCGATTCCAATTATTTTCTATCCTCTCGACATAGTTGTCCCAACCGGAAAATACCTCCATCGGCTTATCGCTGCCCAGTGACAGATGCAAATCACCAATAGTGTAGAGCATTACTTAATATTAAGTTGCTTAAATACCATATCTGTCATCTCATTCTTTTCAACAACATCGGTAAATCTCGGCATCTTTCCTTTAAGTTCAGATAACTGTTTCGGGGCAACATTGCCGGTTGCATTTTCAAGTTCTTTAAGCATATCAAACTCATTGTCGGCTTCGATATTCCCGTTCTTTACAGCCTCTAATACTGCTTTGCAGAACTTAAACGGTGATGCCGTTGATGCGATAACGGTGGGGGTATTGTCGCCCGTTTTCTCTCGATAATCATCATAAACTTTAAGTGCAACTGCCGTATGAGTGTCGGCAAGATAGTTCTTGTTCTCAAAATACTTTTTGATGGTAGCCTTTGTTTCCTCATCATCACAGCAACCGGAAGCAAAAATAGCCTGCATTTTAGCAAGAACATCGCCCGTTATTTTGTATTTACCGTTATCTTTAAGCTTTGCAAACCAATCTTTAATCGGAGCATCGTCATAATCGCAAAGCATAAACAAAAGGCGTTCCAGATTGCTTGAAATGAGAATATCCATTGACGGAGAGCAGGTTGTAAAGAAACTGCGATTTCTGTCGTAAACACCGGTTTCGATAAAATCTGTAAGGACATTGTTAGCGTTGGATGCACAAATGAGTTTGTTTACCGGTAAACCGCAACGATATGCGAAATACGCAGCTAATATATTCCCGAAATTTCCCGTTGGAACAACAAAATTCATCTTGTCGCCCATCTTAATTTCTCCTGCGTTTACGCTGTCGCAATATGCAGAGAAATAATATACAATCTGCGGTACCAGTCTACCCCAATTTATCGAGTTTGCGGATGAAAAAGCATAGCCGTTTTCGTCAAGAGTTTTCTTGATTTCGGTATCGGTAAATATTGCCTTCACACCGTTTTGTGCATCGTCAAAATTACCCTTGATTGCACACACTCCGACATTCTCACCCTCCTGAGTGGTCATCTGAAGTTTCTGCATGGGACTTACGCCGTCACTCGGAAAGAATACCAAAATATTCGTTCCTTCAACGTCCTTAAAACCTTCGAGTGCCGCCTTTCCCGTATCACCGCTTGTCGCTACTAAAATAACAATCTGCTTGTCATTATCAATTTTCTTTGCGGATGCGGTCAAGAGATAGGGGAGTATCTGAAGTGCCATATCCTTAAATGCACAAGTCGGACCTTTCCAAAGTTCAAGAATATTAAGCCCATTACCCAATGACACTACGGGACAAGTCTTTTCAGACGAAAATTTGCCACCGCCGTATGCACCCTTTGTATATTCAACAAGTTCTTCACGACTGAAATCGGTTAAAAACAAAGACAAAATCTCAACTGCCCTTGCCTGATAGTCAAGAGCACAAAGTTTATCAATAAATTCAAGCTTGATTTTGGGGAGAGTTTCAGGAACAAATAAGCCGCCGTCTTCGGAAATTCCTTTTGTAATCGCTTCGGCACTGCTTATATGCAACCTGTTGTTTCGAGTTGATGTATATTTCATTTTATATCCTTAATAATATGTTGTAATCTGATATGTCGCATCGGCAATTTTTCCGTCCTTATATGTTCCGCTGACGACTATATAAGTATCAATCGGAGGCAATGCCTTATCACATACAATAGCCTGTTCAAAAGTGCTGTCGTAATAAGGATGCTGAATAGCATCTGTGCCGATAACTCTGCCGTATGCACGAACGGTTTTACCTTCAAAATATTCCTTAAATTGCTGAAGGTTGACTATCTGAACACGCAGGAGTGTCCCGTTCATTGATGACATATCAACATCAAACTTATCGGTAATATATTCTTCTTCAACGGTCAAAGAGGTGTCAACAAACCAATAGCCGTCAAGAGCAGCCTCATTTTTCTCAAATGTACCGGTCATTTTTACAAAAGAACCGATAGGCGGAAGGTCAGCGGGGTTTTCGGGGACAAATTCCCACTGCCAGTCACAACACTTGGTTTCGTCATAATATCCCCAGACATAATAACGATCAACCTCATTAAATTGATCGCGAATCTTTGCAAATGTACCGGCCTTTGTCATTTCCATTCCGATAAAGTCATCTCCCGTCTTGTTGTAGAAAATATTGGTATAAAGGGTATATTCCAAAGTTTCAATGACATAGGGAAATGAAACATCTGATGAATCTCCTTGCTGGTTTTCATCAGGTTTTTTGGTTACATTGGTAGCATCGGCAATTTCCGTAACATCGGGAGATGTGTTGTCAGGAGTTTCTTTGCCGCCCTCACCGCAGGAAGCAAGTGTTAAAATCATCAATAATGCTAAAATCAAAGATAATGTCTTTTTCATAATCACACCACTTTTACATATAAATTCAAATGAAAAACCACGCAAACAGGAACAAGCGTTATTCGGCACTCACGATAGTGATATAGTGCTTGAAGAACTTAACTGCCTTTTCAAGACATTCAAGCGGACAACGCTCGTTTGTACCGTGAGTGGTCAAAAGAAGCTCTGTATCGAACTTGAAGGGAGAATAACGATATACATTATCACAAATCGGTTCGTAATTTCTTGCATCAGTGCCACCCATAACAAGATAGGGAGCAACGATGCTGTTAGTGTTCATGCGATAGCAAATATCGTCAAGAGCCTTGAAACAACGAGAATCCGTGGGACTGATATTTGAAGGATCGGAACCCTTAATCAAACGGACTTCTATGTTTTTGTTGCGGACAACCTTTTTAATATGGTCTTCTACATCTTGAACGGTCTGACCGGGCATAATTCTGAAATTAGCAACGATAGATGCTTTCTGCGGCAATACATTTGCTGCAGGAGAGCCGGAAGCCATTGTAACCGCTGTTGTAGTCCGAAGCATACTTGCAGCCGGAGGAATTTGTTTGCATACCTGCAAAACAGCAGGCTTTAAGAGCTTATAATTGCATAAAATCTGACGGACGGGTAATGAAGTATTCTTTCCGATTTTAGTAAATAACTCATCCATAAGCGGAGAAATCTTTGCCTTAAACTGATTATTTTCAAGGTCTTTAATAACATCAGCCAATTCACCCAATGCGGTATGTTTCGGAGGCTGTGAGGAATGACCGCCCTTTGCATATACGGAAATTTCAAAATCACAATGTCCCTTTTCGGCAATCCCTATACCGGCAAGTTCTTTATTGATAATTCCCTTGGCATTTACGGGAAGGATTGCCCCACCCTCATCAATAACACAGTCAAGACGAATTCCGCGATCTTTAAGAGTACGGCACATAAGCATTGCACCGTTGTTTGAGCCTTCAGCCAAAACTTCTTCATTATGACCGAAAAGAAGATATACATCACGAACCGGAACAAAGCCTTCACCTAAAAGAGATTCAACCGCCTCACAAACACCGATAAGATGGTTTTTCATATCGAGAGCACCGCGTCCCCAAATGAAACCATCGGCAATAACTCCGCTAAAAGGAGGATGTACCCAGTCGCCTTCGGTACCCGCAGAAATCGGAACAACATCCTGATGACCTAAAAGAGCAATGGGATCCAAGTCGGGATTTGAACCTTTCCAACGGAACATTAACGAGGCTTTTCCGATAACTTCTTTTTCAAGATTTTCGTGCAAAAGCGGAAAACGTTCTTCTAAAAATGCGTGAAATTTATCAAACTCTGCCCAATCAACCTTGTCGGGATCTAAATTACTGATAGTCTTAATTTTAATTGCATCAGACAAGTCGCAGGCAAATTTTTCGACATCGACTTTTGTATCGGGTAACGGAGCCCACTTACGAGGTTCAGGCTTAAATTTTGAAGCACGATAAGCATTCGTGCCGATTGCGGCGGCAACACCCGTTGCAGCAAGAATTTTCTTAATCTTTTTGATTTTCTTATTCATTATAATATCCCCTGAAAAAATATATATAGAGTATTATACCACTTATATTCCATAATTGCAAGAAAAAAATAAAATCCCCGCAAAAAGGCGAGGAAATCTTTTAGGAAACGCCATAAATATGAACCACATTCATATCTTCATATGTGTCAAGTCCGTGAGAACCGCATTCACCGTCAATTTCGTGACATCCGTGGTCAGGGCAAAAACCGAAAAATGTGGTCTTATCGCTTGATTTTATTTTTTCGATAAGTTTACAATAAAACTCTAAATTTTCATCAAGTGCCGAAATTGCCTCTTCCGATTCGGGACCGAACTTATGCATCTTAGCGTCATAGTTGCCGTTATATATAACAACTAAATCATAGTCGGAGTCAAGCACTTCAAGAGCTTTTTGATTGACTTCTTCTATGCTGTCATATATGAAATAATCCATATCCCGTTCAAGAAATATTTTAGAAATGCTGTCGCCGCTTGTGGAAACGATACAACATTTTTTCCCGTTTTCAAGCATATAATCAAATATCGTCTTGCATTTAAGTACCGGTTTTTTATATGCACGAATACCGTGGTATTTCGGCAAAAGTCCCGTGTACATGCTTGCAAAACATACCGGCGTAACACTCGGCATTACGGATGCTCTTTGAACATAAATATCGGATATTTCGATTGCTTTTTCAAATCTATCCTTGTATTTTTCAAAAAGCCACCAAGCAATAGCATCGGGATTATAGATAACAGCCCGATCAATTTTTTTGCCGTCGCATATATTTAATACTTCCCTGCTCGCTTTTTCGATATTCTTCGGTGGTTTTACATCAAACAACTCAAGCAAGGTGGCTGTAACCGTCGTAATTCTTTCTCCCAAGCCTTCTGTTCCCTCACCTGCATCTGTACGCCTTTTCGTGAAAATTAAACAAGCGAGGGATTTAATTTTACCAATAATCTTATTCATCAACAAAAGGGGTTTTCACTCTTATAGAGCATACCCGCAGGCTGATTGAAACCAACATCAGTAATACCGAGATACTTAAACACTTCAAATATTGCCTTTCCATGATGACCGAATGCAACCGCACCGTGATGCGGGAAATTCTTTTCGATAAGAACGTGACGATAGAATCTGCCCATTTCGTTTATTGCAAAGACACCGATACCACCGAATGAATTGGTATCAACAGGCAACACTTCACCGTTGGCGATATATCCGACCAATTTTGAAGAGCTGTTTGCCTGAAGGCGGAAGAAAGTAATCTTTCCGGGGGCTATTGTACCTTCAAGAGTGCCGTTTGTGTTTTCAACGGGAAGAGTTCTTGCCATAATTCTCTGGAACTTCATTTCGGGAGAATTGAGCTTACAGATAGGAGTGTTTCCGCAATGGAAACCCATAAATGTATCCGTATGACGATAATCATACTTCGGTTTTATGCTTTCGTTATAGACCGAAGCGGGGACTGTGTTGTTAATATCAAGCAATGTAACGGCATCCAATGATACGCAAGAGCCGATATATTCGGACAATGCTCCGTAAATGTCAACCTCACAGGATACGGGAATACCGCGAGCGGCAAGACGGCTGTTTACATAGCAAGGAACAAAGCCGAACATTGTCTGAAATGCAGGCCAACATTTGCCTGCGATAGTTACAAATTCTCTGCTGCCTTTGTTTGCCTCAACCCAATCAAGAAGGGTAAGTTCATATTGAGCAAGCTTTTTTAATACCTCGGGCTTTTTGTTTGCCGCACCGAGTTCATTTGCCATATCTGCGGCAACTTCTGCAATGCGAGGGTCATTTTCGTGCTTAAGAAAAGCTTCAAACAAATCAAGTTCGGAATTTTCCTGAATTTCAACACCTAATTCATAAAGAGGAGCAATCGGAGCGTTGCAGGCAAGGAAATTATAGGGACGAGGTCCGAATGAAATAATCTTCAATTTTTTAAGACTTGCGACCGCACGTGCAATGGGCAAAAATTCAGCAATCATATCGGCACATTCGCTTGCCGTACCAACAGGATATTCGGGGATATATGCCTTAATGCCTCTGAGTTTAAGATTATAGGAAGCGTTGAGCATACCGCAGAAAGCATCTCCTCTGCCGTCAATCAAATCACCGTCGCCTTCGGCTGCGGCAATGAACATTACGGGTCCGTCAAAGAGTTTTGCAAGGGTTGTTTCTTCTGTTTCGGGACCGAAATTGCCTAAATATATAACCAAAGCGTTACAACCTGCAGCCTTGACATCATCAAGAGCCTTGATTACATCAAGTTCATTTTCAACAGATACGGGACATTCATAAATTTCACCATATCTTGCGTTAAATTCTTTACAGACCGCCGCTCTTCTTGATACGGACAAAGATACGGGGAAACAGTCGCGAGATACGGCAACAATGCCTACTTTTAATTCAATTACATTTTTCATATCAACCTCTGTGGTAAGAATATTGTTTATCAATAACATATTTACTGTACGGATAAAATTCAAAAATATCATCCCAGAAAATACCGCATTTATGATCCCAATTACAATGAACTACGACATAGAAATCGTGATCAGCAATAATATTTTCATCAGTCAACGAATTATATCCGCAAATCTCTCCGGCGTTTATTACATCAATTATAAAAATCGAATGATGGTTGTTGTAGCGGACATAGTCCCCAACCCGTATTTCGTTATCTTCGGTGTAATAAACATATTTTGCCTCTTTGCCGTAAATCTCATTACTCATCGTATAAGCAAAACCGGCACACTGTCCTCTGCAAACATTCGGATAATCATCGGCATAATGATCGCAAGGATGCTCGGAAACCAACGGATATTTTTCACTCGGCTCTTTTTTGTTAAAGTAATAACCTTCTGGATAAATCTCCCGATATTCGTTAATCTTTTCCTGAAGCTCTGTCAGAACATCAACATTTATATGATATTTTTTCTTGTCCGTCTGAACAATGACACAGGTATATCCGTCGGTTATTCCTAAAAGCTCTCCCTTGTCGTCAACTGCTCCAACCGCCAAATTTGTGCTTCGCCAAGAAACAGCTGTTTCGCCTTCGGGAACAACAAATTTCAGTGTCTTTCCTATACCAACCCGACACGTCGTAACTTTTGAAACATCAATCAATCCCGATGGCTTTTCAGGTTCATCGGGTTTCTCCGTTGAAGGCTTATTCGGCTTTTCTGTGGGCTTTTCTGTCGGTTTCTCTGTCGGCTTCTGCGTTGGTTTTTCAAATGACATACCTAATGCGAGTTTCAAAATAGCTCTCGCATCATATAAAGTTATCTTGCCGTCAAAGTCAATGTCCCCTGCAAAAATCTGTGCGTCGGTCAACTCTTCCAATTCCAAAGCACCTCTTAGTGCAAGTCGGGCATCATTAACTTTCAAATCGCCGTCAAGATTTATATCACCATATACAGCCTGCGAACTGTTTGCGTAACAAGGCAAGTATGTCCCGCAAAGCAGACTTATGATTACAATCGAAATGACAACCAGCCGCATTGAATATTACCAACGATTTTCTACATATTCGCAGAAAGCATATTTATCTTTGATTTCGATTTTTGTGCCGTCATCAAGAATGGCAAAACCGTTCCAAAGTCCGTGAACCTGATGAGCATTCATACGCATAAACAGTGCATTTGTATCGCCGTGATTATCGAAAAACGGAGTCATTGTCATATCAAATCTGCCGTCCTCGGACACAATATGCCACGGTTCCATATATCGACCCTTGGGGAATTCTACGCAGTCAACAGCACCTATCTTATGTGCCTTGCCGTCATAGAACAAACATGTTTCGGTAGCATTCTTTTCATTACCGATACCCCAAGTAATTTCAAAGCCGAAGAGACGCTTGTTGCCCTCGGCATCCTCGACATAAGTGGACATATTTCCCCAATACCAGACCATTGAATAGGGTGTGCAGACTCTGCCCCAGTCAAGAGTGCAGAAAGTATCTTCTTTCGACCATTCCCATGTCTTTTCGCCGAGTTTGTAATAACCGCTGCACGGCATACAATTCTGCTTTGTCGTCATAAAATAACGGTCGGGAAGTCCGTCAAAAGGAAGAACGGTTGTGATATTCTCCAGTCCCGGCATTATGTCCATGTCGAACTTTGTTTCGCACATACCGTCTTTTGTCGGCATCCTGAAATAAAGAGTACGGGAAGTTTCTCTCGTGTCAAATTCAAATTCGGCTTTACCTATTGTCATTTTGACGTTGTTGGGAACATCACCTTTGGGGGGAAGGATATATTTTTCACCACCACCGAGGAAGAATGAGGTTGGGGCTGCGATAGTTTTTCCTGCTACCAAATCGATAAGTTTAGCAGAAATATAACCACCCAACTGAATGTTGGCAAAGCTTATCTGACACATCAATCTGCCGTTACTTACCTGATAGAAATCCCATTCTTTACGACGTTTTTTCGCTTTTACCAAGTCGCGATCATACTCAAAAACGTTGCGACGAGCCCAACCGGCAGCAATCAATGTGCCGTCTTTTGCAAACATCGGCGTGCTTTCGGTGTACTCTTTCTGTTTTGACTTTTCGGGCCACTTCTGCCACGGGATGTAGGTTCTTTCCATAATGTTCTCCTTTATAATTTAATAACATTTTCATTCAAAATATATAATCTGCAAAATTTAAGAATGTACGAAAAAATTAAAAACAGGTGCGTTGATATAATGTTGCCAACGCACCCAAATTTTCAAAATGTTCAATAATTTGAAATACTACCATACAGAATATTTCCATTCTTCTGAATCTGTCGGCAGACTATGGAAGCGTGAATCTAATTTTGCATTTATAGTATTATATCAAGTATATTAAACATAGTCATCACTACCAAGTGCTTTAGCAAAAACATGGATATTTGCACGCATGGTATCAAGATATGTTGTACCGTCTTCATAATCTTCGCCGATTGAAAATGACTGCATGGAATCAAGAACGAGAGGTTCACCGCTGCCCAATGAGGAATTTTTATATACCGTCGAGGCAAGCTCTCCGTCTGAGCCTTTCATCACACAGACATAAGGAAGTCCGAGTTCGTCAACCTTTTCAGCCAAGAAAACAAGGGTTTCAAAACTCGCTTCACTTTCAGCGGAACAACCGGAAAATGCAGCAAAGTGATTTAGTCCGTAATCTGATACGAAATATGCGAACGGGAATCTGTCAGCAAATACTAAAGTGTCAAATTTTGCATCTGCAACCATGTTTTTATATTCTTCATCAAGTGCTTCTAAAGCCGCTACATATTCGCTTGCATTTTTGTTAAATGCTTCAGCATTCTCGGGGGAAATAGTTCCCAAAACATCAGCAAACTCATTTACAAAAACAACAGCATTGCGAAGAGAAAGCCAAACATGCTCATCAAATTCATGGTGATGATGCTCTTCGTCATGGTGTTCATCTTCATGTGCATGACTGTCAAGTTCTTCATGGTCATGGTGTTCATCTTCATGTGCATGACTGTCAAGTTCTTCATGCTCATGCTCGTCATGATCTGCATGCTCAGTTTTCAATACGGAATCACCCAATACATCAAGCAATTTAACAGTCTGAAGGTCATCATTTTTTGCAGAATTAAGTGCATCTTCAACCCAATGGTCAGAGTCTCCGCCGATACATATAAACAAATCTGCCGTTGATAATGTAACCAAATCTTCAGCAGTCGGTTGGAATGAATGCATATCGACACCGGTATCCATCAAAATATGAATATCCGCCTGAACGTTGCCCAATACATTCTTTATCCAGTCATGAATGGGCAAAGTAGTAACAACTATTGATAGAGTAGCAGAAGTATCATCGTCCGGCAAATTGTCGGAAGGTGAATCCTTTTGGTTACAGGATGTAAAGCCAAAAATCAATAGAAAAACACATAAAACAGAAATTATTTTCTTCATTAATATCACCTCTGTCTTTTATTATAAATCAATCAAACAAAAAAGTCAAGATATTTTTTATATAAAAAAAGAATGCAACTCAGATTGCATTCAATTATCTCTTGTTTCTGCGATTATAGGACGATGATTTAGTACCGCTTGCTTTCTTCAAATCCGAAATTTTATCTTCACTGTCTTTAATGAAAGCACTCATCATTTCATCAAAAGTCTGCGGCTCGACCCTTTCCTTGCCTTTCCAGACATTCGGGGGAGCCTTCTGCCTCTTTTGTCCGGTTTTTTTATCTCCATGCTCCTCAGGAGGAAGAGCCTGTTTTATAGACAATGAAATTTTGCCTTTTGCGTTTTCCCCCAAAACCTTTACGGAAACGATCTGATCTATTTGCAAAACCGTACTGATATCGGCAACAAATGAATTTGCAATTTCTGAAATATGAACCATACCGGATTCTCCGGTGGGAAGTTTTACAAAAGCACCAAACTCCATAATGCCGGTTACAACACCCTCAACAATCAAGCCAACCTCAACTTGCATAAATTATCCTTTCTTTGTCACGGAACATAATATACATGTTCTTCGGGGTATATATAACCGTTTTCTTTTGCGTATTTTTCGTAAAGTTCAGCGAAATCGCCACTGTTCAATATTGCCTGCAATTCGGAATTTTCTTGCTGCAAAGTAAAATAAGCATTTTGAGTTTCAGCTATTTTGCTTTCGACTTCCTCAATCTTCCCTGAAAGCCCTATGGTATGTCTGCCGACAGTGGAAAAAAGAACAATTAAAAGCAGCACAAGAGCAATGAGAATGCCGAAAAATATCTTATTGCTCAACAACAATTTACGCATCGGTATTCTCCTTTATCATTTATTCCTCTATCGTGACACTATGCTATCATACACCACTAAGCATTATACAACAGAATTTATACTTTTGCAAGTGTTTTTTGTAAAAAATTTAATTTTTTTAAATTTTTCCGCATAAAATATCATTTTTCTGTTCAAAAATCGTGATTTTTCTTATTTCGCCTTGCAAATCTGTATCACATACAACTAATACGGGTAAATAATTCCTTGTATATCCCCTATTTGTATAAGTCGTTCCCTCGTTGTTTTTCTCGGAATTTTCAAATAATACTTCAACTTCTTTCCCGATTTGAGCATTCATAAAGTCAAAACGAGAGCCTTCGCATATCGTGTTTAATTTTGCACAGCGTTCTTCTTTTACACTTTTTTGAATCTGGTCAGGCATTCTTGCCGCAAGTGTACCCTCACGCTGCGAATACGGAAAAATATGCACCTTTTCAAAGCCAATCTTCCTGACAAATTTGCAGGTTTCCTCAAACATTTCATCCGTTTCAGCGGGAAAACCACATATTATATCCGTTGTTATTGTGGCATCGTTGAATATTTCTCTGATACTTTTACAAAGTTTAAAATACTCAGCACTGTTATAATGTCTGTTCATTTGTTTTAACACAAAATCCGAGCCGCTTTGAAGTGAAATATGAAATTGCGGACAGAACTTCGAGCAGGAAGCAAATTTCTGGAGCATGTCTGCTGTGATATGGTCGGGTTCCAATGAGCCCAATCTTATTCTTTCTATTCCCGAAATATTTTCTGCCAGCCTTACAACCGAATCCAATCTTTTTCCTTCATATCTGTAATCGGACAGATTTATACCGACAAAAACTACTTCTTTATAACCGTTTTTCGCAACAGTTTTAAGCTCTTTTTCTATCATTTCAAGCGATTTGCTGCGAGAAAAACCCCGTGCATAAGGTATCGCACAATATGAACAATAACGATTGCAACCGTCCTGAATTTTAATAAATGCTCTCGTATGTTCATCGAAATTCTCAATTATTCCGCCTATATAAACATCATCTTTTTCATGCTTCTGATAGCGAACAAGACGCTCTTTGTTTTCCAGATATTCCGAAATAAGCCTTGGAATATCTGCATTCTGACGATTACCGATAACAATATCCGCCTCAATCAAATCCTCACTTTGTTTCGGAAAAGCCTGTGTCATACAACCGGTTAAAAGCACCAAACCTTGCGGATTCATTCGCTTAAATTTTCTTACGACCTGACGGGTTTTACGGTCACTTTCAGCAGTAACAGTACAAGAATTTACAATAAAAATATCTGTAAACTGAGAAGGCGAAACGGCAGTATAACCGTTTCGCTGTAAGTTTTCGCTTATCTCCTGACTGTCGTATTGATTGACTTTGCAACCGAGCGTATAGATTGAAAAATTCATTATATTGCCGAGATTACCAAAGCAAGAATCTTGCCGCAATCAACATCCTGCTTTTCATTCATGTCCTGATAATTATCATCCGCCGTTTCATCGGCATTATCGGACATTTTGCGTATAGATAATAACGGAACAACGGCAAAATGACAGACACTTGCAATCGCTGCGGTTTCCATATCAAAAGCGTTAATCTTAAAAAGTTCAATAAACTTGTTCTTAGTTTCGGTGTCAGCCAAGAAAAAATCGCCGGTTCCGAACTTGCATTTTTTCATATTCTGAAACCGTAATGCAAGGTCTATCAACTTTTCATCGCCTTTATATGTATTAACCTGCGACGGCTTTTGTCCGTATTCAAAGCCCAATAAAGATAAGTCAAAATCGCATTCAACAAACTCAACACCAACGGCAATATCACCTCTGCCGACACCCGAAACAGCACCGGAAAGACCGATATTCATTATACTTTCGGATCCGTTTGCAATTAAATATGCTGTTACGGTTGCAGCATTTACCTTGCCGATACCGCATAATACAGCCGTTACATTGTGTGCGTTTGCACGAAATTCAACAGCCTTATATCCGTAAAAATCACGTTCTGTAAAATCAGAAAATCCATCTGTATTTCTGAATGTTTCTATTGCAGGAATAAACTCATCAATATCCGCAATAACAATACCTATCTTCATATTTTCCTCTAAAAATTAAGCATTATCATTCTTGATTTTCATGGTAAGTCCGATACGTTTTTTCTTCAAGTCAACGGATAATACCTGAACTTTAATAATCTGACCGACTTTGAGGACATCGGACGGGTGATTGATTCTCCTGTCGGAAATCTGCGAAATATGCACCAAGCCGTCCTGATGGACACCGATATCAACAAATACACCAAAATCAATCACATTGCGAACCGTACCTTTTAAAATCATACCTTCTTTAAGGTCTTCCATGCCCATAACATCGGAACGAAGCATGGGTTTCGGAAGTTCATCACGAGGATCTAGACCGGGTTTCATAAGTTCGGTTACTATGTCACGAATCGTCGGAATGCCTACACCGATTTTTTCTGATAATTCACGTTCACCGATTTGTTTTGTCCTGTAATAAATGTCAAGAACCTTACCGTTTTTGACATCATCAAGAGTGTAGTCCGTTTCAGCCAAAAGACTTTCCGCAGCAGCATAACTTTCGGGGTGAACACCGGTGTTATCAAGAATATTCTCTCCGCCGGGAACACGCAGGAAACCTGCACACTGTTCATAAGTCTTGGGCCCTAATTTCGGGACTTTAAGGAGTTGTGAACGTTTGGTAAATGAGCCGTTTTCCTCACGATAGGTAACGATATTCTGTGCTACCGATGAGGAAATACCGGAAACATAAAATAAAAGTGAGGGGGATGCGGTATTCAAATCAACACCGACACTGTTTACACAGTCCTCGACAACACCCGCCAACGCTTCTCCCAATCTGGCTTGCGGCATATCGTGTTGATATTGTCCGACACCTATTGCCTTAGGATCAATTTTTACAAGTTCTGCAAGCGGATCCTGCAAACGTCTTGCAATGGAAACAGCAGAACGTAAAGCTACGTCAAAATCGGGAAATTCTTCCGCTCCCAATTTTGATGCGGAATAAACGGATGCACCGGCTTCACTTACTACCATATATTTGACACCGGGGAAATCCTTAATCATATCTGCAACAAAAATTTCGCTCTCTTTCGAGGCTGTGCCGTTACCGATTGAAATTACATTTACACTATGTTTTCTTATCATTGCCGATAACTTTAATTTTGCTTCATCGGTACGATTATGCGGAGGGGTGGGATAAACGACAGTCGTGTCAAGCACCTTGCCCGTCGGGTCAACAACAGCAATTTTGCAACCCGTTCTGTATGCAGGGTCAAAGCCCATTACGACATTATTTTTAAGCGGAGCTTGCATCAAAAGGGGCTTCAAATTTATACTGAAATTACGGATAGCCTGCTCATTTGCCATGTCCGTAAGTTGATTGCGAATTTCACGTTCAACAGACGGGAAAATAAGACGGGAATAACTATCCTCAATAGTATTTTTCAAGAAATCAGCGGTTGTGCTGTTCTTGATAATAACTTCTTTTTCGATTATATCCAATGCTTTTTCAACGGAATAATCAAGAGTTACTTTAAGCATACCCTCATTTTCGCCACGATTTATAGCTAAAATTCTGTGACTCGGTATTTTATCGACCGGCTCGGTGTATTCATAGTACATAGAATAAACTGTGTCTTCTTCGGTGTTTGCAAGAGTTGAAAGGCTGGCAAATTTGTTGATACTCTCTTTTAATTCGGTACGAATATCCGCATTATCCGAAATATCTTCAGCGATAATATCCGACGCTCCAGCCAGTGCCGATTCAATCGAATCAACACCTTTTTCTTCATCAATGAATTTTTCAGCTTCCGCGTTCAAATCTCCGTCAAATTCCTGAGCAAAAATAAGTGCGGCAAGCGGTTCTAAACCCTTTTCACGAGCAATAGTTGCTCTCGTGCGTTTTTTCTGCTTATAAGGTCTGTAAATGTCTTCAACCTGAGCCAATGTCAGACAAGCCTCAACCGCTTCTCTTAACTCATCGGTGAGTTTGCCTTGATTTTCAATGGAGGTCAAAACTTCTTCTTTGCGTTTGTCCAAATTGCGAAGATAGTTAAGCCTGTCGGCAACTTCTCGAAGAACCTGATCATCCATCGCACCGGTCATTTCCTTACGGTAACGGGCAATAAAGGGAATGGTGTTTCCCTCGTCAATCAGATTGATGACATTCTCAATATGAAGGGCGTTTAAGTTAAATTCTTTTGAAAGTATCTGAATGTGATTTGTCATAATTTCTCTCCTATTCTAACTTTATATTATACTACACATTGGCTATATAATCAAGCAATATTTTTAAAAACAATGCTTGCATTTGTAGGTTTACAATAGATATGTTACACGGCGAAAAAAAGGATGACGAAAGAGGGCTGCATGTGTTATAGTAAAGTTGCCAAAAAAAAAGCAAGAGGAGGTCATACATCATGAAAACTGTAACACAAAAAGCAAGGTATCGTGAAGCAATAATTAAATATGCAGAAAAATACGGAGTTACAAAGGCAGCAAACAGATATGATGTAAACAGGCAATATATCTATCGCTGGA
>LSQX01022261.1_pt1 | contig 15954 bp, 12 predicted proteins | sample 654561 | NCBI WGS metagenome assembly LSQX01 (sample SAMN04489861, study PRJNA283612) | anaerobic digester metagenome | isolation source: 4 biogas reactors fed with cattle manure at either 37C or 55C with and... | place: Denmark: Kongens Lyngby | collected 2014 | reverse complement strand
TGGGCTGCCGTGAAAGGGACGACCGCGGTAGTGGGGATCAGCATTGATCCGTCACTGAGGGGCAAAGCCGAAGAGGACATAAAAAAAGCCGTAACCGACCAAGTGCAAGAACTTCCTGAGATCATGCAGGTAGGCGTAACCACGGATCCTAACCTAGCTCGGCAAATTCGCGACATAGACCGGGCGATGGCCGACAACGAACCGCCGACGCAATGGGACGACAAGTTGCAGACCCTCATAGACGATCTTGTCCAGCCCGCGAGCTAGATAAACCCGTGCGGCACCGCGGTGCCGCACGTTACTATTGCTCCCTGGGCTCTACGCCCTGCAACAAGCGAACTATATTCGATCTGTGTTGCCAGACCATGATCACCCACGCCAACATCAAAGCCGCCAGACGGGAGCTCCAACCGTAGACCAGCCACGCGACCACAACAAAGGCCACTCCGGCGATAAAAGAGGCAACCGAGACGACTCGCACCGTCTTTCGTACGATGAAGTGAGTCAAAAGCCCGATCCCGGCGGCGATGGGAAAGATCGGAATAAACGCTCCCAAGGTGGTGTTTACCCCCTTGCCGCCCCGAAAGCGTAAATAAGGCGTAAAGTCATGGCCCAGTATGGCCAATAACGCCGCGGCTTCCACCAGATAGGGAGTCGGATGCGAACGGTTCCACATGATGGCTATTATGGTCGGGATGGCCCCTTTGAGCACGTCGACTGCCTGAGTGAACAGCGCCGCCTTGCGACCCGCCACTCTCCCCACGTTCGTGGAGCCAATATTGCCGCTGCCTACGGTCTGGATATTGATCCGTCGAGTAAACCAGACCACAATAAACCCTGTGGGGATCGAACCGCAGGCATACGCGAGCAGCAGTATCAACCAGTGCATAGGAACCCCCCCGCTAAGGTGATTACGTGGAGTGTTTTAATTCTATGGTCCGCCAGCCAATCCCTGTTTCCTTGCTCAGTGTCGGCAGCATTTCCAGTTCGCGCAGTCGACACGTAAAAAACAGGACCTGTACTCTCTTGGACACCTCAAACAGCGTTCTCAGCGCCTCACGTACTCGAAAATCGTCGTAGTGGGCGAAAGCGTCATCCAGGATCAACGGAGGTGCCCACTGATCGCCGCAGATCACTTCGGCAGCGGCCAGTCGAAAAGCCAAGTACACCTGATCGCCCGTGCCGTGGCTGACTTCGTCAAGGCTCACCGCCTTGGCATATTCAGGTTCATGCAAGACGATGTCCAGTGTCTCCGAAACCGCCAATCGCTCATAGCGACCCCGAGTGAGAACCTTGAGAATCTCCGAAGCTTTCTCATTCAACATGGGTGCAAACTGCCTGTGCAACTCTTCGGCGGCGTTATCCAATTCCTTGGCAGCCAGCATCACGGCCTGCATGGCCTCGTGCAATTGCTTTTGTTCACGCCTTATTTTGTCCCATTCGGCAGCTATGCGTTCTTCATCCTTGCACGCGCTGGCCCGGCTTTTCATATCCCCCTGCATCTCGGCCTTAAGCTCCCGCAGGCGTGCCAATTCCTTTTCCGCACGTTCCAGCTCGTCTTCCCAATAAGCCCGGCTCTGTTCGCTCAAGACAACTTGTTCGCCAGACAGTCCGGACAATGCCGTCCACTCCTCGCGGCGGGCACAAAGCTCCGCCTCGATCTCTTCCGGCGTTGTCTCTCCCACAAAGGCCTTCAGTTGCTCCTTCTTACCGTTTAGATCGGCCTCAGTCCGCTTCCACTGCAGATAGCCCTCGCACAGCGTTTCAAAGGCTGACATGCTGTCCGCCCCCGCCTGCAGCAAAAGTTGATCCCGCCGTCCGATGAGTTCAGCCAGCGCCTGTTGACCTGTCAACAACTCCTCACGGCGGGTTTGCAGCCGGGCGACCAGTTCCACTCTGCGGCCATAGATCCTTTCTACTTCATCGAGACGCTCAAGAGCGTGCGCAAAGCACTCTTGCCACATAGAGATATCCGCCGGACCGGCCTCTTCTCCCAGAAGGGACAGATCCGCCGCTTTCAGTATCGGCTCGATCTCAGCGGCCAGTAGCGAAAGCGTACGGGCCAGCTGCCGATCGTAGGCTTCCTGTCGCATGCCGCGCGCCTGCTGTTTTTCCGCCAGCTGTTGGCGCAGACGCTGACGTTCTTGCCAGCGCAAGCGGAATGCCTCCACATCGTCACAGCCCGCCTGATCCACGATGGCTTCCAAAAGCGCCGTTGCCTGCTGGCGGGTGACGGAGATCTCCCGGCTCCAGCGATCGATGAGACCCGCCGTGGGAAGCTCAGTCAAAAGACCGTCCAACTCTGCCGGCCATAGTGCCTCGGGCAGGCCCGTTCCTTCCGTCTGTAACGCCAAACCGCCCTCATTGGTGATCTTATCCAGGGCCGCCGCGGCCTCCCGGACGGACTCACCAAAAGTGGGTAGTATCTCTACGGCCGTCTGAAGCCGTTCCCGCAACTGCTGTATCGCCTGACGGCTTGAATGCACTTCATCAAGCAACTGCCGGACGTCACGAAGGAGCTTCGGGATCTCTTCAGGCATCTCATCCAGGGCATCGCGCAATTCCCGGTATTGTCTGTGCCGCTCCATGAACTGCTCGATATCGTCTTGCCTCCAGGCAAGCCCAGGAAAAGACCGTTGTTCCTCATCCCGGACATCCCGGCCGGGACAGATACCGGCGATCTCTAACCAACGCATGACCTGATCCTCGTGAGCCCGACGGCGCACTAACAGATCGTCAAGACGCTTCTTGTGCTCCTGCAGCTGACTGACCAGCGATTCCTGGCGCAACAACAGAGCCTGATACTTCTTCCATCGATCGAGCAATTCCGCCGGAGTCTCCACCCGGGCAGCAGCCAACAGATCGGCCAGTTCGCGTCCGGCCGCGTCTATCAGGTCGGTGGCCGCTGCCAGCATCTGCCGGGCCCAGGTTATGTTAGGTTCATCGGGAGGCTTTGCCCCCGGAAGAAGCAGACGTATGGCCTCTGCCGTATCGTCGTACAACGTGCTCAGACGGATATGCTCATCCGCGATATCTTTCTCCACCGCCGCTTTGTCCCTAAGCAGCTGCTGTCGTTCGACGACGAGTTGCCCCAGATCCCGCACCGCCTCGGTCAGCTTGACCCGATCCTTGGTATCGGCGGTGACAGGCAACCGCAACTCAAAAAGCGCCTGGCGCGCCCGGGTGATCTGCTCACAGGCGCTGTTACGGGCCTGAGTAGCCAAAGCCAGCTGGTTTTCAATCCTCATCTGCTCCCGACGCAACTCCTCCAGGCGCACCCAGCTTTCACGCCAGGCGACCACCGACGGTTGACGTACTTGGCCCAAAAGGCCCCGTAACTCGGCGCTGACTTTTTCCGCCGTCGCAGTGGCCTCACTTTTTTGTCGGTAGTAATGATCACGTTCCCGGATCACACGCGCCCGCTCGAGCCACCATCTTACAAACAACGGTGTACCGGACAGGACCATCGCCAGTCCCAGGCCGGCTACAGGCCAGGAAGCAAAGGCCAAAACCCCCAAGAAAAAGGCTGCCGCACCGGGAATCAGTAAAGCCAGTGCCAGATGCATCCGCTTGACAGGCGGCATCTCAACCGTCTCGGCAGCGACGGTCGCCTCCCGAGCTCGCTTTCTGTGCTCATCTTCCTGTTTGACAAGAGTCTCCGCGCGCGTCAGGCTCTCAATCCCCGCGGCCGCGACGGCTCCGAGAGTAGCCAGATCAGCCTTGGTCTTGGCTGCCGCCGCCGAGGCGGCATTCACGGCCTCAATCGCCGCGGTGAGGTCTTTTTCTGCCGCCTGCCAACGCTCCAACCAGCCTTCCGCCGCATGCACGTCGCTCAATGACAGCTGAGCCACGTGTTCAGTACGCGCCAGATCCTCATCGAGTTTTCGCAAAAGCTCGCGACGCTCTTTTTGTCGGTCAGCCGTCGCTTCGAGCTGCTCCACCAGGGCGCGTACCGCCATAAGCCGTTGCTCGCCGCTGCGCCGGCGCAATTCCAGCTCGTGCAGGTGGGACTCTATCCCCTCAGGCAGCTCATCCAGCCCCTCATGGGCTACCAATTCTTGATCCAGCTGCGCTGCCTTTTGCGCCAAATTATCATGTGCCTCCTGAGTCTCTTCCAAGGCCCGGTTGATGGCCTGGATCTCAGCGTTCAACCCTTCCATTCGACGGGCCGCATCATCTGGGAGTGCCTCCATGATCTCCAGATCGACCAACCGCCGCAGGATCGTCCGGGCCCGATCTTCGTAACCGTGCAGATGCTCGGCCAGGATTCGGCGCCGGCGCGCTTGAGCCTGCAGTCTTTCCTGCACAGCGGCGGCTTGTTTCACGGCGGCATCCAACTCAATGACGGCATCCAAGGTTTTGTCCGGAAGCTCAGCCATAGACATAAAAGGCAGCAAAGCACGGGAGGCTTCCTGACACTCTTCATCGGCTTTATCCCGGGCCTGCTCCGCCTCGTCGAGCAGTTGAACGGCCTCGCTCAAACGCAGATTGATCGCCCGGGCACGCTCTGCGTAGCCATCCTCGGATGCCAGAGCCGTCACCAAACCGGCAGCGCCCGGAAGGACCTGCAGCTGTCGATCAGTCTCAGCCAACTCCTCTTCCAACCGGTCCATGGCCTCATCGAGTGTTGCCAGGTTCTCCTCGGCCTCGTCAATTCGGGTCTGCAGCCGATGAAGCTCGTCACGCAACTCGATCGGGACACGGGCATAGGCGGACAGAAGCTGCAGATCCTCTTCCAAGCCCTTGATCTGATCTTGCATATCCCGGATCGTCGACAATCTGTGCTGCAAAGCGGATATATCATAGGCCAATAGCGCCGTGCGGGCCTCCCGCCGGGCTTCAGCCACCTTTTTTTCTTCGGCCGCCAGATCCATCATCCGCAGCTCCAGTTGTCTCAGCTGAGCGCGATGATCGAGGATCCTGTCCAAATCTTGTTTGACCTGTTCGGCGCGCTCTTGTAAGCGGTTTTGACGATATACCAGACTGCGCCGGGCGCTCTCAAGGCTGGCCGCGGCGCGGCGGACGGAAGTGGCTTCATCGGCGGACTCCTGCAAATTGGCCAAGCGTGCCGCCAACTCCTGACGCCCTTTTTCGGAGCTGGCATCAGGTACGGCGCCCATACAGACCGTGCTGCAGAATACCAGCTCGTTCATCCCGGTGAATTTCTCGGCAAAAAGCCGCTCGCGGCGTTCATCCAATTCAAACAGAGAAGACATATCACGTCCGGTTATGGCGTCGAGAATCCGCACGCTGTCTTGTTCTTTGGCAAAGGCGCGTTCCACGTAGTACGTTCGCCCTTCGGAAGTCGTAAACTCCATGGCTCCTATGTAGGGTTTGCCACTCCATGGCATGTAGCGCTCCAGCTCAGGGGTCCACAGGCGCCGGCGCACGTCCGGTCTTTTGAATCCGTACAGCATCCCCTTGAGGAAGCTTTGGATTGTGGTCTTGCCGCTTTCGTTCGACCCGTAAAAGACATTTAGCCCTTCTTCCAACTCAATTTCATAGTCGGTGAATTTCCCGAAGCCAACAAGATGCAGCCTGCGGATAATCAAGGTAGTCGCACCTCTCTTCCTGCCAGAGCATCCAGTCCGATTTTCAGAGCTTGTCTTATCAACGGTTCTTCTTCAGGCGTCGCCTGCTCAAGGCGCTCCCGAAGGCGGCGCACGAAGACGGCTCTGGCGGAGTATCCTTGAGCCAGTCTCTCGAGATCATAGCTGACCACGGTCTCGTCCCGGACGAAGAAGGCGAAATGATCGCTGCCCAACTCCTGCAGTCTGTTGAAATCGATCTCAAAATCCGGCTCGCGTTCTCCGCAAAGCACGAGACGCACAAGATCATTGCCCGGAACCTCCGCCAACAGGCCTTTGGCCGCCTCTGTAACCGCTTCCATGGTGTCCATGCCGGTGATATCCACACGCAGGTGGCGATACTGCCTGGCCGCGACGGGAATCAACTCGACTCGGGCCCCTCCGCGCTCCAGCTCACCCAAGAAATATCCGTGGGGGCCTTCCTCGGAAAACCAAACCGGCTCCAAAGCACCGCTATAGGCCGCCCGCACTTTGTCATCGACCTGCCACAAAAACTTAGGCGTATGATAGTGCCCGAGAGCTACATAGTCAGCCTGACTGGTTTCCAGATCGGCTTGAGACACAGGTAGGTAGACGGACGATGACGCGGCGCCGGATACGTACTCGCCGTGCAACAGCACCACGTGCAGCATGTCCGCGTTTTCGCTGCCGGCCACGTAATCCCGGAGGACCGGAACGCTGACATCCGGTTCCTGAAAACCACAGCCATGCACCGTGACGCCGAGTTCATCCAGTCGCACGCTGTCCCAGTCATCCAAGAAGAGATGGACATTGTCCGGCCAGCGCAAAGTGCGGTAAAACGAATCCGTTGCCGCATAATCGTGATTCCCGGCCACAATGAAGACCTTCGTCTTCGTCAGATCGCCCAAAAAATCCCGCACCTCGAGGACGGTGGCTTTTGATACCGTATTATGTTCAAACAAATCGCCTGCAATTAAGAGTAAAGGAATCTGGGCCTCCTGCACATGTTGCAGGCATCGCCGCAAGGTCATTAGGGCATCCAAGCGCCTCTGAGCCACTTGATCCCCCGAAAGGCCGCTGGCTTGCAGCCGTCCCAGGTGGACATCCGCCAAATGCACAAAAGGAATGGTCACACCAACTCGCTCCTCCTGCCGTGGAGTATCCGCTCAAAATAGCTCACCAAATCCCGATTAGCATCCTTGCCATACCGTGCTTTCTCACTACGGGAAAGGCGCTATTTCTCCTTCTCCCGGGCCGTCTGCACAAAACGAAGTTGGGTCGCGAAAATCGACTGTCAAGCCTTTGTTACATACTGGAACGCGATTGAAAATGTGATATGATAAACGCGAATAGACAGACAGATGAGGGACAGCTATCGGCTTGCTCAGTTCCGTTTCTTGGAGTTTCCATTAGCTTATGTGCCACTTTTGCCGTAACCCAATGAACCTAGACGCTGCCTTGTTTAATGTCGGCTCATCATTTAATCGACAACGTAAATCGTGGGTTTTCGTTCAAGTTCGTTCCACACCGTCCTTCACCGACGTCAGGCGCCTCCCGCCGGGCCTGATGCGGTGACGGTTTTTCCAAAATTTGAGAGGGTGAGAATGACAATGCCTGTGTTTCGCGACAGTGGATCTCACAACCCGGACGATCTGCATCGCCTGATCGGCGAACGGCTCACCGCCGGACTGCTGGGAATTCTTGATCTGCTGGCCGGTCTCGGAAGCCGTGATTACTCTCAATCGGAAGCCACGGCTATCTCGGAAGCGCTACGACAAGGAATCGGCATGGAACTGCAAAATTTGCGGATGGACGTGCACAGTGTTCGCGACATGCTGGAGGAAATGAGGGTCAGTATCATTCGTCTCGAACGCTTGATTACGGATAAGATCGATGAAGACGAAAAGGCCGATGAGGAGGCCGAACGTTCCCGTACCACACACGACTGGCAGCCGGCCAGCGGTCGCGCGCCCCGTGAGGTGGTTATCGAACGTGTCTTTAATACGGCTCAAAAGCTGATTGAAGAAGGCAAAGACATCTCAAAGATGACATCTACGGCCTTGGCTCATGCAGCCGGCGTAAAACCAACTCAGTTTACCTACGCCTTTAAGACACGAGCCGGTTTTGAACAACAATTCGCCGAATGGAGAGAAGAGATGCGAACCAAAACGGAACCAGATGACAAAACCGATGCTATTGCCTGAAGACAAGCGGTACACGATAAGGCCGGGCTGATTGGAAAACCATGACAAAAGCCTGGCCTTTACTTCTTGCCGCCGTCCGGACCATAGCCGAGCTTTCGCAGACTCATCCGAGAGCGCAGGGCCCAGATGCGAGCGGTGCGACGGACAAAACCCGGGCTGCGCCGGTAATGATCGACCGCCTCTGAAAAGGCCCGCCGGGCTTTTTCATTCTTTTTGGCCTGGACCAACACAGTCCCCAAGCGATAGCAAGTCTCAGCGTCGCCGTAACGCAAAGCATCCGCAGTCCACGTCTCAATCTCCTCAGCCGTCGCGCTCGCGGTCTTTGCCACGTCGGTCAGTTGAACCAAATAGACATAGGGCCTGCCATGGGCCACTTCAGGCCTTAAGGCGATGGCCTTTCGCAAGACCTCCGACGCCTCGGCACCTCGGCCCAGCTCCGCATACGTCGCACCGAGGTAATAAAGAGCGTGAGCGTGGTCATCCATCTTGCTTACGGCCTGCTCCAAAGGGACCACAGCCTCATCGGGGCGTCCCGCTTCAAACAGAAGCACGCCCAATTCCATCAAAGACTTCGCGTCGGCGGGATTGAGGGCTACGGTGTTACGTAATCTGCGAATCTGAGCCGCCCGGCCTATCGAGCGCGTGATGCCGGGCAGCCATCCTGAAAGACTTCGATTGGCCGCCCAATAGACGACCAGCACTATGACCAGAGCCGCCAGCGGATGCCCCAACAGCCTCGCCAACAACATGAACGAGAAAATACTATCCACTCCGCCAGCCTCTTCCCCTTTGCATTCTCCTGGTTCTCATATCACAAAAACACATCACCATGCATGCAATATTGTAGCCCGCTAGAAACCGGGGGATCACATCATGAATACACACGTACGATGCCTATGGTGTACCGAAATCACCTCAAGCCCTCAACTGTGCCCGCGCTGTCGGGAAAGCGAGCGTCAGATATCCTACACCCGACTGCTTTTGGCCTGGCGCTCTTTGTTGTACCATCGACACTCAGGCCCGTTTGTCTTTCGTCGCCGTCTGATGCTCATCCTGAGTATACTCCGCCATCACCCGCAACTGGGCCTGACTCTGATCTCAGTTCTTGTCCGCAGGGGTCAAAAGGGATCGCAGATAGGCCACGTCTTCACGGACGAGCCGATCTACGGCATCACCCGTTAGATCACCCCGTGCGCTCGGGTCACTGTACTCGGCGGTCAAGCACAGCGGACCCGAAAAGCCCCGTTCCTGCAGCAGGCGGATCGACTTGCGCCATGACACATAACCGTGCGGGCCGGTCGTCCAATAGATTCGCCAAGCCGCCTCTTCAGCTTCCGGCCCGTTGGTCCGCATGCGAAAAGCGCTCTTGAAATTGACCATGCACAGATGAGACCAGACGATATCCAGAGCCATATCCTCAGGCTCTCCGGACAATCCGCAATGAGCAACATCCAACACGGCGCCTACATGGGCAGGATCAAATCTCTCAATAAGGTGCATGACCCCGATCGCACTGCCGATAAACCTGTTGCAGTGGTTTTGCACACCGATTTTGACCCCGTGTCGCTCCAAGGCGGGCACCAGTTTCTCGTAACGCTCTTGGATGCGGCGAACGGATTCCATGTAACCTATCTGAAGGTCCACGGGTTCACAGACCCGGATGATCGGCACCCCGGCGGCTCCGCAAGCGGCGACTATCTCTTCGTCAGCGGTGGCCGCCACGCTGTAGATCCGCTGTCCATAGCGCTCAAGCTCCTTGGCCGCCCGCGGCAGCTCAACCAGCGCGTTCTCCGGTGTAACCGGATAGCCCGGTCTGACCGGGAGCTCCAGACCATCCACGCCAAAGGCAGCCAGCTTCTCACCGATCTCAGCGATACTGCATTTCCACGGCTTCGTAAAGACGGTAATCGGATTCACCGGCCGGGCCCCCTTCTAATCGGCAATAATGACCTGATGATGTACCTTCTTTCCTTTTCGCAGAACCATTCGCCCTGACGAAAAATCATCCAGACTGATCGGCTGATCGGCCCGCTCGACGGTTACATCGTTGACGTAGATCCCGCCTTGGTCGACCAGGCGCCGCCCCTCGCTCCTGCTGGACACCAAACCGGATTTGAGCAGCAGATCCAGAACCGACATACCGGCGGTGACCTCTTCTTTGCTGATCTGAGTGCTCGGCATCTCACTCGGCAGGATTCCCGAGCCGCCAAACGCGGCCTCGGCAGCCGCTTTGGCTCCTTCAGCCGCCTCGGTGCCGTGGACGATCCGAGTCACTTCATAGGCCAGGACTCTCTTGGCCTCGTTGATCTCTTCACCCTTCAACGAACCCAGCCGTTCTACCTCCTCCATGGGCAAGAAAGTGAACAGAGCCAAGAGCCTTTTGACATCCTCATCCGCCACGTTTCTCCAGTACTGGTAAAACTCATACGGGCTGGTCTTTTCGGCATCCAGCCAGATGGCGCCTCTTTCCGTCTTGCCCATCTTCTTGCCGCTGCTGGTCGTCAGTAGGGTGAGTGTTAACCCGTAGGCATCGGAGCCTTCTTTTCGACGGATGAGATCAGCTCCGGCCAAGATATTGGACCACTGATCATCTCCGCCCATCTGCAGACGGCAACCGTATCTGCGAAACAGCTCGAGGAAGTCGTAGGCCTGCATGATCATGTAGTTGAACTCGAAAAATGACAGACCGCGCTCGAGCCGGGACTTGAAGCACTCGGCAGTAAGCATGCGGTTGACGGAAAAATGCACGCCGATCTCACGGAGCATATCCACATACTTCAGTTCCAAGAGCCAGTCAGCGTTGTCCACCATAATGGCCTTGCCCGGGCTGAAATCCAAGAAACGAGCGAGCTGCTGTCGGAACCGCTCCCCATTGGCCTGGATCTCTTCGCGCGAGAGCATCGGCCGCATGTCGGTCTTGCCGCTGGGGTCGCCGATCATGGTGGTGCCTCCGCCAACCAGAGCAATCGGCTTATGACCATGTTTTTGCATGTGCATCATGGCCATGATGGTCAGAAGATGACCTACGTGCAGACTGTCGGCTGTGCAGTCAAAACCGATATAAAAGGTGACTGACTCGCTGCCCAACAGCTTCCGCAATTCCTCTTCGTGCGTCGTCTGAGCCACATATCCTCGCTCATTCAGCACGTCGAAAACGTTCGTCATCAGTGACGCTGCCTCCTCAAAAGCGATGTTGAATATCATCCACACAAGCCCGGCTCTTGAGCGGCTATCGGGGTATTAACAAGAAAAACCCCATCGCAAGGACGAGGGGGCTCGTGGTACCACCTTGACTTCACGCCAAACGGCGCCTCAGCCGGAAAACCGTGTTTCCGATCCGCTGTAACGGGCGACCCGGCCTTGTCTACTAGGCTTCAACAGGCGGCTCCGGAAGGTAATTCGCCGTATGCCGTGCTGCCGGCCTCGCACCATACGGCCGACTCTCTGCATTTGTAACCGACACCGACTACTGAGTTTCCTTCATAGCCTTTAAAGTAGGTTACCATACCGACCGATGCCCTTCAAGAGCCCCTGCCCAGTCTCCGGTCTGCGGCGATCGAATGTGGGCGTCCATCATCCTCAAGCGTAAACACACTTCCATAAAGTATGGAAGGCTCTCCGGTCAGCCGACCGGAGACGTCTCCCCTGGTCGGTTGTCGATAACGGAATCTCCCCCTGTCGTCGGGCCAATCGCTATGCGTCGGATTGCATTTCTTGCCTTCAACACCGGGGCGATCTGCAAGCCGGGATCGCGTCATCTTGGTCGAAAAAAATGCTTGCGCCTACAGGTATAATGCGCTCTATGCGGAATACCCCTAAAACCGCCATGTCGGTACACCCAAAGAAAGAAGGTAGCAGTTGAGCATTAGAATTGTGACCGACAGCTCCAGTGATATTCCCCCTGAACTCGCCAAAGAGCTCGGTATTGAGATTGTGCCCCTCACGGTGGTCATTGACGGAAAAGAGTACGTGGAAGGAGTCACCGTCGATCCCTCGAGTTTTGTCTCCATGATGCGCCAAAGCGCCGATCTGCCAAGAACGTCTCAGCCGAGCCCGCATGCCTTCATCACGGCATTTGAGCGCGCGACTTCAACGGCGAATAAGGCGGCCGAAGTGTTGTGTATCACCCTTTCATCGAAGTTGTCCGGTACCTTTCAGTCAGCGTGTGCAGCCCGTGATCTTTTCAAGGGTACCGCCAAGGTCATTGACTCTCGCTCCGGAACGCTCGGTTTGGGGCTCATGGCGCTGGAGGCAAGCCGCTTGGCTGCTTTGGGTCATTCGCTCAGCGAGATCACTGAGAGAATCGAAGCGATGAGAGAGCGTCTGTCAGTCTTTGTCAGCCTGAATACACTGGAGAACGCGGTAAAAGGCGGGCGGATAAGGCGGGTCGAAGCCGCCGTCGTGCAGCTGCTGCGGATGAAGATCTTCGCCCGCACGCAAGACGGTGAAGTTGTGGTCTGTGGAAAAGCCCGGGGACGCAAAAACATGCTGGCCGCCTTTCTCGAAGCAATGCAAGCCAAAGCCGAAGATTACCAAGATCGTTGGGTGGGGATAACCCACGTGGACAATACTGAGGAGGCCCACGCTCTGGCTGAAGCTGTCAAGAAGCGTTTCAACCCGGCGCGGATTATTATCGGTCCGATGGGCAGTACCATTGCCACTCACGCCGGCACGGGAGCGGTGGCGCTCGCTTACTGGTAGGTACAAAGAGGCGCATTTGAGGCAGCTCTTTCGTTCATCTGCGGTCCCGCTTGGGGCATGGATTGATGCCTGTCCTAAGCGCGGTACCGAACTGCGGCCTCTCGTTTCCGCTCCGGACAGTGTGTTCTTTGCCGTCGGTGTTCTAGGCTATGGCTCCGAGGTTTTCGCTACCAAGCAAACGCCCCATGCCTGGCGCACGAACATCAAGAGAGCGGGGCTGCCCCAACTGCTTTGGGACAGCCCCGTTTTGTGTTGATTAACCGCCGAAGTAGGCGATCAACCCGTCCCGAATCCCTTCAGCGACCAGAGTATGATACCAAGAGCTCCATAAGAGTTTTTCATCTTCGGCATTGGACAAAAAGCCCAACTCAAGCAAGAGGGCTGGCATAGGTGCCTGCACGATGACATAGAAGCCTTTCTTGATCACTCCCACGCTGCGGGCGCCCGTACGACTTATCAAGCCGTCGTGCACGCAGGTCGCCAGCCTGGGTGAGTTCCAGTAGTAGGTAGTTATTCCTCTGATGGCCGGATTCGGATTCCAATCGTTGTGGATGCTGATAAACACATCCGCCTTCTGCTGGATTGCAATCTGCACCCGCTGATGCAACCGTTCGGTCAGACTCGCTCCCGGAGCTACCAAGTGCAAATTGGGCTCATAATCGCCGTCCCGCGTGAGCACCACCTTGGCTCCCGCACTCTCCAGTACATCCTTTACGACCATGGCCGCAGCCAAGGTGTTGTCTTTCTCGCGACTGCCGGTCACACCGGTCGCTCCGGGTTCGCCTCCTCCGTGACCCGGATCGAGGACCACTACCCTATCAGCCAAAGCCGATATGGTTTCAGCGGGCGGATCCGGCTTTGATTCCTCGGACTGATGCGGCGGATCGGCAGGCGCCCCCGGATCGGGAAGCTCATCGACCGGTACTCCCGCCCGAATCAAGGCATACCAGAGGAGCAACAGGAGCAAGAGCTTAGTCGTGTTACCCGGTTCTATGATAGCCACGCTACCCGGTCCTTTCCACAAAGCAACTGTGACGGTGCTGCCGGGTACACAAAGATTTCAGGGTGCCGCCATTATCCCCTACATGCAAAAAAAGCCGAACCTGGAAGGTTCGCTCCTAAAGCCGTTACCAACAAGAATAAAAAGAGCTTATGAATGCCATCAGAAGCGTTGTCGAAATCGGTCAGGCATGCGAGCCATGGAAAATCTGCTATTTCAACTTCGACTCTTGCTCCGAGTCGGCAAACACTCCGAATCCCTCGCCGTAAACACTGCGCACATCGGAGACAATGACAAAAGCATCAGGATCAGTCTCTGCGATCAGATCAGTCAGTTGACGCAACTCGCCCCGACTGACCACCGTCAGCAAGACGGCGCGCTCCTGTTGTGTGTACATCCCCTTACCTTGCAAGGCGGTGACACCCCGATCCAGTTGGGTGAATATCGCTGAACTGAGGGCTACTGCCTTATCCTTGTCCGTGATGATCAAAGCCTGACGCGCATAAGGTATTCCCTCCAATACTACATCGATGACAAAGCTGGCGGCGACAAGAGACATAAGACCATAGAGAGCCAACTCCGGGCTGAAGGCCAAAGCGGCGAACAAAAGAACGACACCGTCAGCGATGAGCAGATAGGTCCCGACTCCTTGCCGCCGGGTACGGTGTTGAAGTAACGACGCGGCTACGTCCGTACCGCCTGTGGAGCCTCCGCTGCGAAAACACAGCCCCATCCCCACTCCTGATAACAAGCCGCCGGATATGGCCGCCAACAGCGGATCACGGGTCAAAGGAACCAATACAGGCGCCGAAAGATCAACGAAAAGGCTGACCAACGAAGCCCCGAGAATCGTCTTGATGGCCATCCCCCGTCCGAGGATGATCAGTGCCAACACCAACAAGGGCACGTTCAGAATGATGCTGACCAACCCCACCGGCCAACCCATCCAGTGATGGGCAATCGTGGCCAGCCCGCTGACACCTCCGGCGGCGATGCGATTGGGAACCAAAAACCAATTGAGAGCCAACGCCACCAACAAGGCCCCCAAGGCGATCAGAAATACATCCCGCAAGACTCTCACCAAGCGTCTCAACAAAAGACTCCTCCTTTGGCCCATCGTTTTGACATGTCCTCGTCTTTCACCCGCAGCACAACACGCACCGGTCTTGCAAACCTTTAAAAAGCCCCTTTCTTAGGCCATTCTATCCCGTTGTCAACTCTACTAGCCGGAGGCGTCAAGAAGGAAATCGTCTAAAGCGCGAAAAAGTGAAGCATAGTCATCCAGGTTGACGAACGGGAAAGGGGACACCGCATCGTGGACCTCATTGAAGAGTATTTGAAGGACATCGCTCCGCGCCTGCCGCGCCATAAGCGACTGAACGTCCTGGACGAATTGCGTCGCAACATCCATGATCGCCTCGCCCAACTTGAGAAAGAAGGGTATGAATCAACCGCAGCCCAGGTCAAAGTTCTGACTGAGCTCGGTGACCCTGACGAACTGGCTGCCGAATACGGGGGTGGCCGGGTGATCATACCCGCCACACGCTATCATATCTTCAAGGCTTCCGTCGTCGTGCTGATCACGCTGCACACGCTGGCAACGTTCATCGCCACCCTCATGGATGTCGACGTATTGTTGTTGTTCATCCGGTTTCCTAATCTGCGCGGTTGGTCTGCACACGAAGCGCTCTGGGCCTTGGCCGTACAGGCATTGGCTGATCTGGGTATCGTCACCCTGGTCTTTTGGTCGGCTGATCTGACGCTACCAAGGAAGATCACGGGCATGGTGGTCCGTACCCGAAAGGCCGAAGCCAAACCTCATTGGTCGGGGCTTATCCTGCCGCTCATCCTTTTGGGAGTTACCAACATCTGGCGCAACGACCTCTTTGTGATCTACACGACTAATTCCGAGGTCTGGCAAGAGATACCGATTCTGCATCCGGAGTTCGTCCAAACCTATCTGTGGCCAGTAAATGCCGTTCTGCTGCTAGCCTTGGGAGTGCATACCTACAAGATCATCAGCGGTCCGACCCTGGCTGCCGCTTGTGCGGAACTGGTCTATCGGTTCTCCGTCTTCGCTCTGGCCGGCGCTTTGCTGACGGTCGAGCAGCCTTTTGAGTTGAGAATGGGGCAGCTTCAGCTAGTGGAAGCCATGCTTATAGGGTTGTTTCGCCTGGTGTTGTTGGCGACGATGTTCTCCAACGCCTTCGCCACATACAGGGCCGGTGCCCGCGCTCTCGACCGGATGAAATAGCTGGCTGTTCCTGACTGGCAATCCCGACAAAGAACAACGATCATTAAAGAAAAACAAAAAACGAGGTGGGATGTCGATGTCTCAGTGAGTCAAGAGTTATGGGGCTGAAGTTCCCTGCCTATGCGGTGTCAGAAATTTGTAATCGGTGGCATACCGCTTTCATCGAGCCAGTGGAAGAAGTGTGAAAGCCCACCTGAACCAGTCCTACAAATATTCTTGATGGCACCTTGGCGTTTAGTGCATTCG
>LSQX01108134.1_pt1 | contig 15955 bp, 12 predicted proteins | sample 654561 | NCBI WGS metagenome assembly LSQX01 (sample SAMN04489861, study PRJNA283612) | anaerobic digester metagenome | isolation source: 4 biogas reactors fed with cattle manure at either 37C or 55C with and... | place: Denmark: Kongens Lyngby | collected 2014 | reverse complement strand
AATCTGATTTTTGCGGCTGCTCCTTCGCAAAATGAAATGCTCGACACGCTTGTGGGTGAAGACATCGACTGGAGCCGTGTGCGGGGTTTTCATCAGGACGAGTATATAGGCCTTAATACCGACCACCCGGCTTTGTTCGGAAATTACTTAAAGCAACATATCTTCGACCGGGTTCCGTTTAAGGAAGTCTACTATATAGGCACATCAACGGTAGAGGATTCCGAGCGGCGCTGCAAGGAATATGAGGAGATTTTGAAAAAATATCCCCCGGATTTGATTTTCCTCGGCATCGGCGAGAATGGGCATATGGCGTTTAACGACCCTCCGGTAGCCGATTTTGAAGACCCCAAAAGCGTTAAAATCGTCGAGCTTGACGAGGCTTGCCGGAAACAGCAGGTCAACGACGGTTGCTTCGGCACACTTGCGGAGGTTCCGACCCATGCGATTACACTTACGATATCGCTGATTATGAAGGTCCCTGCGGCAATAGTCACCGTTCCGTCGGCGCTCAAAGCCGAGGCGGTGTTCAATGCTTTAAATGGGCCGATAGATACATCCTGCCCGGCAAGCATACTCCGCCGGCATGACAGCGCTGCGCTTTTCCTTGACCGCGACAGCGCAGGCAAATTATCGCTTTAACATTAATTTGATATGTAAGCTCTTAGAAACGATATCAGCATGAAGCGGCATTGCCACGAGCCGACTGCTTTTAGCATTGAGTGTGTTGTTTTCAAAAACTACCTAAAAAAGATTGATGAGTGCCCGTGAACAGATACTATATAAATAGTCCGAAGACTTCAAATCCCTCGATTCGCCCCACGTTGAGTCAATAGTAATGATATCACGAGAGCGCAATTAAAGAGCTAAAAATGCCTGCAAATAAAGGGTTTCCGGACATTGATCACTTCTCTCTGCTGTTTAGCTTGAGATTACAATGTCAGGAAACCCTTGTTTTATTACTGGCGGTCTGGAAATGAGATTCATACCTTAAATAGGCTTTCCATCATTGTGTAAATCGAGTATTAACTATCATTTTTATTTATTCAGTAATCATCATTATTATATTTAATATTTCATTTGTATTATATGAATAGTTCTACTGTTAACGGTGTTTATTACCAATTAGTTGAGCATTACTGTAATGTCGGTGCTAACATACCGCCACCATATATACGCCGTTTCATATGAAACGTTTTTTAGATAATATATCATTTGTATATACTCGGAACCGGTATATAGCTCTTCTCCTATCGATAGTTCGGTAATAATAAATTTTAGAAATTTTACAGCTTCCGTTTTATTAACGGAAGATCTGTTTGATATTATATAATCGCTTGAAACATATGTATAATCACCGTTTACTGGCACCGCGTAATTTGTCTGCGAAATATCACGTTCCAGTATATAATCAAGCATTTGAGTTAACGATTTTCCGGCTCCATCGTTAAATTACATAGATATCTATAATGAAACTTTAGAATTGCCAACAGATTTTACAGAAGAAATCACAGAGAGCGAGATTGAAATATATAAAAATCAAATTATTAATCTTTTATCACTTCTTCCAAAGTAGACGACTGTGAAAATTCGCATATTTTTCCCGATAATATTAGACCTATACGATAGGCTTTCTTTCTTTGGCGGTTAATTATTTTGTTTATGAAATTTTTCGTTAATTCTGGACTTAATAAGTTCGAAGATGTATAATATTTGGCAGGAAAATGGGTGTAATCTATTTCACAAGAGTTAGACTAAAGGTAAAATGCATAAATGAAGGAACTACGCAGGGGAAACTGGCTTAGGACATGTACATGCATGACTCCGTCATGTGTGAATCGACTCATCAAGAAAAGCGATTCAGTTGTGAATAAGACATTTGTACGCTCTAAGTTCTCGGCTATGATATTCAACATATCAATTCCTCTATTTAATTGACATGAACCCTCAACATGAATGGTTGGTGTCTGTCTTCAAGCATCCCATAACTCTAATTCCTAATATTGATGACTATATGGTGTAACGGGGCATGAAAGATCCGTTAGCCTGAGAATATGAGGTATTGCTATGAATTTTGAAATTACTTACTGGTATGGTCCTCGGGGGGAACAGTGGAATGCTCCCGATATCTTAAAAAACATCAAAGATGCTGGCATGACTCTGGCCCTCGCTGAAGAAGACATCGAAAGCAATAAGGCCCGTCTGAAAGATTTTGCCGAATACGGACTGAAAGCCACCGTTTATGATTTCCGTATTGGGAAAGCACTTGAAGAAGGCGCCGACTCGGAAAGGCTGATTCGGGAATTCTGCGAGGATTATCGTGAATACCCCGCCTTTCATAGCATCCATATCATCGACGAGCCCCATTCTTCAAAATTTAAAAAACTGGCTGAAATTGTCCGTATCATAAAGAAGGTCGCACCTGACAAGGAAGCATATATCAATCTTTTCCCAAACTATGCCTCTCCGGAGCAGCTGGGAAATGAAACATATGAAGAACATGTTAACCAGTTTGTCGAGATCGTTCAGCCGCCCATCCTTAGCTATGACCACTATCATTTTCTAAAAAGTAACGCCGAGCCCGACCCTGAAATACTGTCTTCCTTAGCCTCCGAGCGGGAAAAGCTGATTTATCTCGACTCCCTCAAAACCTGCAACCGCGGCGGCTTTTTCGCCAACCTCGAAATCATTCGCAAGGCTGCTTTGAAGGCCAATATTCCCTTTATGCTGATTGTCCTTCTGGTGGAGCATGGAGGTTATCGCAACCTCACCCGCGCCGAAATCGCATATGAAGTCTGGCAGTCGATGGCCTACGGCTCGAAACGAGTGTCCTACTTCACTTATGCCTGTCCTTACGATCCCTCCTGGAATTTTCAGAACGCCTGCATTGATAACGACACCAAGCCCACTCAGCACTGGTACGATGTACAGGCCATCAACCACGGTTTGATTCAGGTCGGAAAACAGCTGGAAAACACCGTATCGTCGGGTGTCTTCCATAACGGCAAGCCAGAACCCGAATCCGAACTGACCACCGCCTTCAACGGCTTCGGCGGTATCAACAAGGCCGAAGGCTACCTGACTCTCGGCTTTTTCGAAAACGGCAACCTACTGGTTGCCAACAAGGATTATGTCTCCGCCCAAACCGTCAGCCTCGTTCCCGAAAAGGGCAAAAAGATTGCCCGCTTCGATAAGGAAACGGGCGTTTGGGGCGAAGCCAAAGAAGGAACGCTTACCTTTGAAATTTCCGCAGGCGACGGCGAGCTGTTGAAAATCATCTGAGGGAGAAAACCCCCGCCGATTTTTGGGATATACCAAAGATGAATAAAAGCGGCTTGTCATAGTTCCTGAATAAGCTGAAGTTGTTAAACGGATTTATGGATAATGCTTAAGATAAAGCGCTAAATACATTAAACAGTATACATCAAAACTATTTGACAGAAAATGATACGGGTATTATAATAGGAGAAGGCAGCCTTACCATCAATTGGCAAATGATTCGGAGGATTAATAATGGCTCTCAAGGATTATTTAAGCAAGCAAGGATCCTATACGACCCCTGACTATAAGGCAGATATTGAGCTGTACGTTCCTGCAGACGCCGGAAACGATGCATTGCTCGAGGCATGGAAAGAAGTCGCCCGGTTGCGACGTGAGCAACCGGGTAAATCGATCACGATTCGCGTAGGAGCCGGAGAGTTTAGAAACATCAATTTACATATTACCTCCGAAATGAGCGGCAGAAAAGATGCTCCGGTGACCATGGTATCGGAACATGGCGCAAACGGGGAACGTGCCGTTTTAAGCGGCGGTATCACCCTGTTGCCTTCTGATTTCAAACCGGTTCCCGACGATATACGCGAACGGCTTCATGATTCCGCACGAGATAATGTTGTCTGTGTGGATTTGAAAAAGTACGGGCTGACCGCCGCCGACTGGGGCGAAATTCATGCGGTGGGCGCTTATGAAACATCAAGGTTTTATGACGGTGTCACCCCGGGTGTGACCGCCGAAGTCTTTTTCAACGGAAAACGCATGCATATGGCGCAATATCCGAATAGGGGACAGTATTTAAGGCTTGACAATGTTGCCGATGTCGGCGATTGCGCTGAATTTCCGCCGCAATGTTATTTCAGGGATTTCTACAGTAAACGGAATCAGCGCGGCGGCTGCTATGTTATGCGCAAAGAGGATAACGAGCGTGTCCGCACCTGGAAATCACACGATAACATTTGGGCATACGGATACTTTTTCTGGGATTGGGCGGACAGTTCAACGCCGGTTACCTTTGATACGGAACATCGCCGTTTTTACCCTAAATTCGTCTCGATGTACGGCGCTCGTGCCGGTGCTCTGTATTACTTTTATAATGTCCTTGATGAGCTGGACGAACCGGGCGAATACTATCTTGACCGTACGACTGGAATTCTGTATATATATCCGCTTGGCGACCTTGTAACTGCAAAAATCGAGATGTCTCTTTCAACAAAACCGGTTATCACAATTGACGGTGCCACGGATATTACAATTGAAGGATTTTCCGTCTGCAACGTCAGAGGAAACGGTATTACCGCAAAAGGCGATCGCCTGAAAATCCGCGACTGCTCAGTTTACAATACCGCAGGCGGCGGCATTGATATTGCCGGACAGGAAAATCTTGTTGAGCACTGTGAGATTTCGCATACCGGGCGTTTTGGCATAAGCATGACGGGTGGCGACCGCAAGACGCTCACCCCCGGAAACTGCATGGTGCTTAATAACAACATTCACCATTTTGCGGAAATTTATCAGACCTATGCCGGCGGTATTCATCTGAACGGCGTTGGAAACACAGCCGCTCATAATGAGGTGGCATTTACACCGCATGCCGCCATTTTCTACTCCGGCAACGATCATATCATTGAGTATAACTATATCCACGATGCCGTTCTGCATTCCGACGATGCAGGCGCTATTTACAGCGGACAGGACTGGACCCAGCGCGGTACCGTTATCCGTTACAACGTTCTTGAGCGTATAGGCAGCGATGAATTCAAGCCATGCGGTATCTACTGGGACGACGGGCTTTCCGGACAGACAGCATACGGCAACATTCTTATACATATCGGTCATAACGGTTTTCTTATCGGTGGAGGTGCACACTGCATAGTCAAAAATAATCTGATCATCGATGCATCTACTCCCATAAGTTACGATTCCAGAAACCGGGATGGTGTAGTAAGCAAAGGCTGGTGTCATCAGCATGTCGATACGAAGGAGGGAATGGCCTGGAAGCTACTCTATTCGATGCCGATCCACAGTGCAGTATGGGAGGAGCATTACCCCGTTTTCAAAACAATTCGCGATGACCTTGAAAACAAAGAGGCTTGGGATGATCCAAACTTCCCGACAAACCCTGCGTACAGCGTTATAAGCGGTAATATAATACTGACAGATAAACCGAACCCCAACTACTTTGCAGAATCTGTTTTTGACTACAGTACCGTTGAGAACAACCCGATCTTCACAAGCAAAGATGATCCCGGTTTTATAAATGCGGAAAACGGCGACTACAGGCTTACCGAAACGTCAGAAATCAAAAAGCTTGTCCCCGATTTCACGGAAATTCCGTTTGACAAAATCGGACGGTTTTGATTAATATCGACACGGTTACACTCAGTCCGGGTGGTTCTCTATGTATGAAGTGTAATGCTCGAGCTGTGTTTTAAAGCCGGTTGCTTGCTCCTCGCTAACGGTGGAAACACGGCAATAGGCGGCTACACGGAGTTTCGGTTTTTCCTCATCTTTACTTTTATTTGCATTCCTTCTCGGTGGAATGACTATAACATTCATATTATTTGTTATCTTGGCACATCTTCGTTTCAATCAAGCTTCTGCCTGTTCAAATGGGTCGCTGTATTCCTGCGTGCTTTCTTTAAAGCGAAAGGACGTAGGAAAGGCGACCTTTTTCTTTTCAAATCAAATGTTGAGATTGATAGAGATGTAAGTCGAATTAAAAAAATTGATAAGAGAAAACACGTGATATTTAATAGGTGAAATTAAACTTTCCCGTATTCAAGCCCTCTGCGAGCTCATCCTGGAAGATTGCATATAGAAGTGCTGGCAAAATAAGCGCCATAACCGCCGCAGTGAACAGCATATCGGGATCACTTTCCGTTATTGTACGGAACAGTATTGAGAACGGATACTTGCCTGTATCGTCAAGCAGCACAAGCAGAAGCAGTGTGACCTGAAACGGCATCATCATGACGATGACATAAAGAAAAAATAGCAGGTTTTTGCCCGGGAAATTCTTTTTCGCAAAAACATACGCCGCGAGAACGGCAACTGTAACCGAACCGAAAGCTGCCACACCCGATATTAATATTGAATTTACATAGTGCTTCAAATATAGGGGCTTCCACAAAAAGAAATCGGCATATGTCTTTATACCGCTTGAAAATGATTTTATTGATATTATGATTATCGGAGCAACCACGACGCATGCTGATAGATATATAAAAATTTTGTTGACTGTATTGACTATTTTTTCCCGCTAACCATTTGACCATGTCCTCTCTGCCGCGCGTTTTTCCAGATAGAATGCAAGCGCCACAAGTATATAAGTTATCGAGAAAAAGATAATCGCGGCTGTTGATATGTTTTGATAATTTAGCTTTAAAAAGTGGATGTTGAGATAATTTTGCAGCATATAAACCGGTATTTTGCTGCGAAAATACCGCTTGTGAAAAGAGCATTTTTCATGCCGTTCGTGCTGCCCTCCGTCAACGTAATAAAAGCTCATTACCATAGTATGATAAAATGGGAAGCTTATGAGTTGCTTTTTTCTAAAAATCGCATTTATATGTGTTGCCTTGATCTAACGAACAGCAGGAGGCCAGGGAAAATAGGGGGCTCAGCCATATTTATCAAATATAGATGAAAGTATTGACAATTACCCAAATGAGTTTATAATATAATGTACCAATATTTCATATTACTATATGAAAAGGAAATGTTATGAAAGTACGAATTACAGTTATTTTTCTGATGCTTTCTTTTATTCTTTGCGCATGCTCGGATAAAGTGAGCGACAAAAACATTTCGCATGCTTCAAATACCGCAGAAGCGACGGACACCGAACCGGATGACGGCGTGGATAAGCATGACATTGAAAAATCCGACTACGAGGGTCGCGACTTCACATTTGTAACATGGGACGATTTTTCGACTAATAAATACTTTTTCTGCGAGGAATCTTCTGGCGACATACTCGAAACCGCCTGCTTTGACAGAAATCTTGCAGTCGAAGAATATCTGAACATTAAACTGGTCAATATCGGCATACCTAATCCCGGAACCGAAGCGAGATGGGCGAGCTTTATACAAAGCGACATCATGTCGGGAGACGGAGCATACGATATTGTGCTCAACAGTTGGTATCTCGGCATCTTTGAAATGGTCACGGGCAATATGCTGTTTGACTGGAATGATGTACCATACATAGATTTATCAAAAAATTACTGGAATCAGACATTAAATGAGACCCTTGCGATACAGGGAGTGCTTTTTGTAGCGGCCGGTGATTATATACCGGCCAACTCGAGATGTCTTGTATACAACAAGCAATTACAGATAGACTATAATCTACCGAATTTCAACGAGGTTGTTTTTTCAGGTAATTGGACGCTCGATAAATTTATTGAATATTCAAATGCCGTAACTTCCGATGTGGACGGCGACGGCAAATTTACCGTTGCGGATTATTATGGTTTTTCGCTTTACTGTGACTATAATCTGCAGGAGTTTTTCGTCGCGGCTGATATGGACACTGTCTATATTAACGAAGACGGCGATCTGACTATAACTCCGCTTAATGAGAAGATTGTGAATCTTATCTCAAAGCTTCGTGATTTCTTTGCGAAAGACAGCGTGTATACATATCACTGGCGCGATGCTGCAGAACTGCAGATGGATTTCGCCGACGGACATACGCTTTTCAGCGATACTTCAACCGACGAGCTTGAACAATTGCGTACTATGGAAGTTGATTTCGGTGTACTTCCCATACCGAAATATGATGAGAATCAGAAAAATTATGTCTCATTGGCCGGCTCATATTACCTGCTTGTTCCCCGTTCGGTCAAGGATATTGAGCTTGTCGGAAAGACGGCGGAACTGCTCAATCACTACTCACGCAAGATATATCGCCCCGCATATTTTGATGTAGCATTAACAGGCAAGTATATCCGAGATAACGAATCGGAAGCGGTGCTGGAGATACTTTTCGATACTGCGCGTTACGATGCGGGCTTTATATATGGCGCATACAATCCGTTTTCATATAACATGATGCAATTCCTTTATTCAGACTCTAAAGCAGAGGTAGCATCATATTATAGAGCAAATATTGATAGTATACAGAAATCAATTTATGATAAGATAAATGAAGCGGTACGCGCATACAAAGAAGAGAGTTAATCAGCATAAATTCAGCGCGGCCGGCGGGATAAAGATGATCCTGTCTGCTGCGCTGTTTTGTGTGACCACGATAACTTGGCGGCGAAAGTCCGCTCACGTCCGGTAGCAGGAAACATTTAAAGTATAGTTTTACCATCGAAAACTATGTCTACAGCCTTTGCAGGTATTCTATATAATCGCCGCGGGCAAACCGGCACAGGTGATTGATTTTTGTATTATTATCACCCTCACCGGACTATATCCCGAAAACGGACAGTGAAAAAAGACACCTCCTGTTGTAGATTAGAAACTACAACAGGAGGTGTTTTCATGCCCGGAAAATATACAAAGCTTCATGCCTGATTATGACTGGTCTCTTTTTGGACCGCTTGAAGCTGTTCACTATAGTTTTTTATTTTCCCTAAGTGAACGCCTCTTTACGGCGGATGTTGTCTTCATTTATATATGTATATTGATTGCTTTTTTCAAAGTGTCTGCTTCTGCAACATAGAAGGGACAGGCAAGCTTCTTTGCTAAATGTATTTCATTTCAACAAGGGTTTGAAAAACTTCTCTCGCATAAATGCTGTGACCATATGCATTAACATGCCAGTTGTCATTGAACAAAAGCTTAAACGCCTCGTCCTCTGTAAGACCTTTAATCTGACTATTCATTACAGCGTTGGCATCGCAAACCGGCACGTTGCAAATTTTAGCCACCTTACGGCTTTCTTCTACATAATCGGAGTAAAGTATTTTGTTAAACGGAACATCTTGCGGGCCGGCTATCGGGGATACAGTCATCATAACAACGTTGCTATTCATGTTGTGTAGCCTATCGATCATTTCCTTCAGTCGCTGACCGTAAACACTCGGCGGGTCTGCCGCCAGCCAGTCGTTGATGGTATGGGGCTCCAAAATGACTAAGGACGGCTTTAAGCTTACAACATAATCATTCCAGTATTCTGTAAGGTAGCGGAAGGTGGGGCAACTACCTATTCCGCAATTTATTACAGCTACCTTGCCTGAATATAGTTCAATGCGGTACACTAATACAATGCCTTGCTGTGAAGTTATGGTCAACTGATGCTTACCCTCTGATTCGCAGAAAAAGGATTCTATCTTGTATCCATTAGTAATATCGCTTCTTTGCAGATTTATTTCCCGCTGTAATACACCGTTGATATATACCGCGGCTTTGGATGGTGTGTCAAGGTAATGAAACTGGATTCTTATCAATTCTGCATTAGAAGGCAAGTCCAAAGGAGTATTATCAATTACGGCACAGTCTAAATACTGTTTCTTACCATAAATACATCGTATATCCTCTGCACTTAATTCTTTTGCTGAAGACCCGGTTTTTTCGTTAACCATATCTCGTAATAAATTTACATAGCAGCCGAAATGAAAAGGCACGAGACGAAAATCTCCTGCCGTCACAGGCGGATCAAATGATTCCTCCAGCTTGGCAATCCCTTGTCCCCAAGTATGTGAATCCCCGGTACATACAATAGTTTTCATATATACACTCCTTTGAATTGAGCAATTATCACTCAATTTTTGTGTTGAAAATCAATTTTAGATTTAGACATCGCAAGAAGACTGTTCTTGTACCAATACCATTCTGCACCGATTTGAACAATCTGATTGCCTGTATTAGCTTCACAAAACCCCCTCTCATAATGAATTTTATTCTATATTAGCCTTTGCGACTGGTATATTTTATAACGTCTCATGCCTAAAAACAAGCGTACAGGTACAGCGCCGACCGCGTGCAATGACAGCGCCAACTCTTGCAGACGATAACGTAACACAGGCCTGAAGCGGTTTGTGAGGAGGCGTGGCAACGCCACCGCACAACAATAAATCTCCCTGGCGTTATTGTGAAAATCTGCCGGGGGGTTTTTTGACTTTATGAGTACACCTTTTAAAGATAGAGCATGATATGTGCATCATCAGCGATTTATCCGCGATCTGCTCGTCGGATAGATAATTGTTTGTGTTTTTCAAGGCGGACCTCTCTCCTGTAATTAATATAGTCATGATTTTCCTTCTAAAAAAAGTCGATTCACTTATATTGTCTGTGAAATATTTATTTGTTACATTTAAAATAAAGATATATAATTTAACCGGGAAACTCTTTTACATAATACTGTACTTATAAATATAACCAAATATTGTAGTTCATAGAAAAATATACTATAATATAACATGGACCAAAAAACATTACGGGATTTATATATAAAGAGATAATTTTGTTTCAGTATCCCGCAAAACTCTAATGTGTTATGATCGACTTGCTTGGGTACTTATGTAAAATGTTATTGGCGATAAATATCGAATCAAAGACTTATCATACACTAAAAAAGGATATTAACATATTTTTTCGAGCTTATAGGAGCAAAATGATGTTGTTGCATCTTGGAGTGTTAAGACTATTTCGAAATTGAATCGGAGGAGTAATAATGTCGAATTATAAACATGTTATTGTCGTCGGAATAGACGGAGCGGGATCGTTTTTCGAACAGGCGGATACTCCCGCATTTGACCGCATTTTTTCTTCTGGTGCAGTTACATACCACGCACTCGCTTCAAACCCTACCATCAGCGCGGAATGCTGGGGGTCCATGCTTCTGGGTGTAAGCCCGAAGGTCCACGGCTTAACTAACAGCATAGTCGACCGGAATCCTTATCCACATGACAGCGCCTGGCCTTCTTTGTTCCAACGCATACGCGAGGTCATGCCTGACGCAAAACTCGGTTCGTTCTGCGAGTGGTCACCTATAACCAGAGGCATCGTTGAAAATAACTTAGGCGTTGATAGCGATTCGGCACCCGATACGGAACTGGCGCCGCGCATAGCCGACTATATCCGCAAGCAGAAGCCGGTGTTCCTTTTCGTGCAGATGGACAGTATCGACGGGGCAGGCCATTCATTCGGATACGGTTCGCCACAGCATCTGAAACGCATAAGCGAAGTCGATTCGCTCATCGATATGATTTATCAGGCAACAAAAGACGCAGGCATGCTCGACGACACGCTGTTCTGCGTTATCTCCGACCACGGTGGCACGCCGGGTGGTAGTCACGGTGGCTGGACTGATGCCGAAAAATATGTCACCTTTGCCGCTGCAGGTAAAACGGTGCGAAAGGGTACAATACCTGAAATGAACATACGCGACCTTGCGGCTATCGTTCTTTATGCGCTTGGTATAGCCGCTCCCGTATTTCAGATATGCGGCTGGACCTCACAAATACCGCAGGGACTGTTTGATGACGAAAATATTCCCGAATACCGCGATATTTCTGGCGAAGACAAAGCCGAACCGAGAATTTCGAAAACTCCGCGGACATCTGAACCGGTTTGATATAATTTGTTGAAAATGTTATGTGTCTGCTAATGTGGAGAGCAAAAGAAGGTGTTATAAATTATCATTTAGGTTGATTTTTTTGTGTTTAACGACAAAATAATTATTCAATTAATAATGCCTGACTGTTGCTATAGTACTATCCATTAAACGAGGACGGGCACACAAGGCTTGGGAATGTCGGAGGTATGACCGAACAGCAGCTTCGCGATATTGAGCAGTTTGTGCTATCGATATCGTCAAAACGCTAGTCCTGATGATACAATACTATAATAAAAATACATTTTGAATGGTGAACATATGAAACGTACAACTTTTACGGGAGCGGCGACAAACGAAATTTCGTTTCCTCTCGGCGGCATCGGAACAGGCAGCATCGGTCTTGCCGGCAACGGACGGCTTATCGACTGGGAGATATTCAACCGCCCGAACAAGGGCAGCCTGTTAGGCAACAGTCATTTTGCAATCAAGGCGGCCCGTGGAGGCAAGACGATTGACGTGCGTATCATAAACGGCGACGTCAACACATCGCTGAGCGGCACATACGGGCAGGGCTACGGTCACGGTTTGAATTCATCGACGATGGCGGGATTCCCGCACTTTAGAAACTGCGTCTTCACCGGAGAGTTCCCAATTGCGACCATCGAATTCACCGATGATACGTTCCCCGCAGTGGTGACAATGACCGCGTGGAATCCGCTAATACCGCTCGATGACAAAAATTCGAGCATCCCTGCCGCTTTCTTTGAGTTTGCCGTGACGAACACGTCTAATCAGCCGCTCGACTACTCAATTGCCGCTTCGCTGACCAATCCCTTTGACAGTTCTGTCAACGATTACTACAAAGCAGCGTTCGGCAGCGCGATTTTCCTGCGGCAGACGAAAAATCCGCCCGACAGCACGGAGTACGGCGACCTCACACTTGCGACAGATGCAAAGGAAGGTGTTTCGTATCAGCAGTACTGGTATCGCGGAAGCTGGTACGACAACCGCGAACGCTACTGGCGCAATTTCATCGAACAGGATGAACTGGAAAACCGCACGTATGATAACGCGGGTAACAGGGATACAGCGACGTTATGTGTCAAGATGCATGCCGGTGTTGGCGAGACCGTCCGAGTGCGCTACATAATCTCATGGAACGTGCCGAACAACTATAACTATTGGGACCGCCTGACGCGCAAGAACGAAAAGGGCGAGGACGTCGACGTCACATGGAAGAACTACTACGCGACTCTGTTTGCGGATTCGCGAGCGTCAGCCGAGTACTCCCTTGTCAATTGGGATATGTTGTGGAACGGCACAAAGCAGTACCACGACGAGCTGTTTGCGTCGACTTTACCAGAGGAAGTCGTCGAAGCCATATCGGCAAACGTATCGGTGCTCAAGACGGCGACAGTCCTTCGGCTCGAAAACGGCGAGTTTTACGGCTGGGAGGGTTTGAACGAACACTGGGGTTCATGCGAGGGCACATGCACGCATGTATGGAACTACGCATATGCGCTGTGCTTTTTGTTCCCCAACCTCGAGCGTAGCATCCGCGAAACGGATTTCGAGTACAATCAGGACGAAAACGGACGCATGGTTTTCCGCATGAAGCTACCGCTCGGCCGCGAGCGCGGCAGTTTCCGTGCCTGTGTCGACGGTCAGATGGGCGGGGTGATAAAGACCTACCGAGAATGGAAGATATGCGGCGACGACAATTGGCTTCGCTCGATATGGGGAAAAGTAAAAAAATCGCTCGAATACGCCTGGAGCGAGGCAAATTACGACCGCTGGGACCGCGACATGGACGGTGTTTTGGAGGGTCGGCAGCATCACACGCTGGACATGGAGCTGTTCGGGCCATCGTCCTGGCTCCAGGGATTTTATCTGGCGGCACTGAAGGCAGGCGCGGAGATGGCGCGCAGAGTCGGTGACGACGACGCTGCAGAGCTTTATGAGCGGCTGCTTGATTCCGGCAAAAAGTGGTGCGACGAAAACCTTTTCAACGGCAAATGGTACATTCAGAAAGTCGACCTCAAGGACAAATCAGTTCTCGAAAGCTTCGGTACAGATGCGGTCAATGCCTATTGGAACAGCGAGTCGGAGGAGATAAAGTATCAGATCGGCGAAGGCTCAATAATCGACCAGTGCCTTGCACAGTGGCACGCAAACATCAACGGTTTAGGCGAAATATTCGATAAAAAGCAGCTTCACACCGCGCTGCGCAACATGTATAAGAACAACTTCCTACCTAACATGCGCAGCCATTACAATACATTCCGCCTTTTCTCCGTCAACGACGAAGCGGGCGCTATTATCTGCAGTTATCCTGACGGAACGCCGACTCCGGCGATACCGATACCATACGCACAGGAGACGATGAGCGGCTTTGAGTATGCGTTTGCCGGCCTTTTGATAAGCGAAGGCTTCATCGACGAAGGCGTTTCGATAGTCAAGGCTGTCCGCGACCGCTACCGCGGGTTCAACCGCAATCCGTGGAACGAAATCGAATGCGGCTCAAACTACGCACGCAGCATGGCTTCGTTCGCGCTACTGCCGATCTTCTCCGGCTTCCGCTTCGACATGCCGAACGGAGTAATCGGCTTCAATCCAATCGTCTCGGGTGATTTTCGCTGCCTGTGGTCACTGGACAGCGCGTGGGGACGCTTTGAACGCAACACCGAATGCACGTCGCTGACGGTGGTTTCCGGCAAAATTCACCTAAACTGCATCGAGCTTCCGTATATCGGCTGTGTATCATCGGTAACGGTTGACGGAAATCGGGTAGATTTTACCTTTGAGAACGGAAAGATAATGTTTGATGCGACTATAACCGATAACCTCGTTATAAAATAAGCAAAGCAGCGTCATTGACGCTGCTTTTTACTGTTGACGAATATTTTAAAGCTAAGCTATTTTCAAGTTTAATTATCCCAAAATTTAATTATTCTCGAATGTTAATTGTATCGTACATTTATCAGTATCGTTTAACTCTAAGTATAAGGGTATAGCCTCAAAACCCGGAACGTGGTTAAATATCCTGCTGTTGTCGCAATCAAGTACCATTATCGGCAAAGATGCACTGACAGAAAGTTTGCCGCCGGATTTAAGTATATCAATATTGTTTTTGCCGCTAAAGCGAAATTCTTCTTGCCTATTGGAAACCACAGGCAAGTAATATCTTATTATACCGTTTAAAGCTTTGAAATTGCCGCTGATACTTATTTCCACGCAACTATCTTTAAACAGATATTCAATGCTGAAATCTACCATTCCTGATGGAGGATCTTGCCGGTCACCGTTTACAAGTCTTCCGGCAGAGCGGAACCATATTGCATCTTCCTGATATTTATATTCTACAACAGCATTATAATCATTAGTGGTTCGGTAATATTTACCGATTTGTAAAAGCTCAAGGCGGGGGGTAAGAGACATATTAACGGAATCTTTAACTCGCTGCATGTTATTTGGCTCTACCAAAGAGTATTCGGTCATGCTGGATGCCAGCACAGGTCCAAGTTCGTTATGCCATAAAATGCTAATGGAGCCTCCGCTGGGATGTCCTTCTTTTATATAATCCCAGTCGTATGAAGTTACAGTAGCCCTCCACGAGCCTTTGGCAATAAGCCAGGTGCCGATTTCAGGATATTCTTTTACGCCCTGTGCTATTTCACGAGGCAGAGATATATGCCCGGACTTTGCAATTTCTTCTGTACTTTGGGCTTTTTTGTAGTCCAGTACGGTAGCCAATGCTTTTGCATGACAGAAAGTATGATGTATGCAGGGCAGCTCTCCTTTAATATGATAATGGGGGCCTCCGTGCAAAAGTCCGTTATATGTGCAGGATTTTAAAAGCAAAGTATTTCTCCATGCTGCTTCAGCAAATCTTGGATCACGGTCTTCCATCAATGCATATGCTGTCTGGCAGCCGTCAGAAGTCCGGCTTCCCCAGTATGTCCATTTATAATTTCTGCTTCCCCAGCTGTTGTCCCATGCTCCGTCAGGCATCATAAATTCCAAATGGGACGTCAAAGATTCTGTTGCTGCCTGCAAGATCTCTTCATCTTCCATTATTAAGCCGTATAGCACTAATGCAGGCAATGATTCTTCCACATTATATCCCAGGTCAACGGCTCTTCGTCCCCTGGGAGAAAAACCTTCCTGGGG
>LSQX01315403.1_pt5 | contig 15956 bp, 13 predicted proteins | sample 654561 | NCBI WGS metagenome assembly LSQX01 (sample SAMN04489861, study PRJNA283612) | anaerobic digester metagenome | isolation source: 4 biogas reactors fed with cattle manure at either 37C or 55C with and... | place: Denmark: Kongens Lyngby | collected 2014 | reverse complement strand
ATCTTTTTTGTGCGGTGTTGCCTTAATATATGTTAAATTATGTTTGAGATTTTACGACAAGATACCATATATAAAGTCCTTTAAAGACTTTATTCTCGGTTTAGGGAAATGTTAACGGTTTATTTTCATGCGCGGCGCCGACTTTAAAGCCAAAACGCAAAAAAGCCCTTTTTCAAAGGCTTCAGCGTGAGGACGGTCTGTCTGTTGCAGAGCCGTTTTGATTTTCGGGTGCGCAAGTTTGAGAAAAGTTGAAAATTAGAACTTTTCTCGGCAGATGAGACAGAGCGCGTGCGCTTTTAATGAATGTGATTTGTCAGAACGATTTCTCCTCCGTCTTTAAACGACGCGATTATGCCGTCGTTGTCAAATGTGGCAAAGATTGCCGAGCGGACAGTCATTGTCAGGTTCCACTTGACATTCGGATAAATTTTCCCGAGCCTGTTTGTCACTATTGAGATTTCGGGGCGCAGGACCTTCACAAACGGGCGCGACGACGAGCCGTAATAACCATGGTGTCCGATTTTTAAAAGCTCCACTTTGCCGATTGAGTCTTTCAACTCCTGCTCAAGGCCTGTCGAGGCAGTTATGTCGGCGGCAAGAAAGGCCGACTTTTCGCCCTTTGTCAGCTTCACACCGACACACGCGGCGTTTTCACCGCGTCCCGCGGCGTTTTCGGGCGTGACAGTGTTAAAAAACAAAACCGTAAAGTCGCCGAGGGCAAACGGCTTGTCCGGCAAGCTTTGCACAAGGTCAAAGCCTCTTAGATTTATATCTCTTATGATTTCGTCATATATGCCCTGAAGCCCCCACTTATACGGCTCATACGGCTTGCCGACAGACGGGTCATACTCTTTCATATATGCGGTGCCGACTGTGATGTCCTCGTCCGAAAAAAGCGAGTGAAATCCTCCGGAGTGGTCATAATGGTAATGTGTGCAAAGAACAAAATCAAGATGTACCTTGCCGTGTTCGTCACCGGCCGTCTTTTTAAGATATGAAATAACAGTCTTGCTGAAATCGGGATATTCATTTTTGCGCCGCGGATTTTCTCCGCCCTCCCCCGCGTCGACAAGCGCGAAGCGGCCGTTGCTTTCGATTAAAACAGCGTCCGAGTTCGATGTGTTCAGAAAGTGTATTTTATCGTTGCCGTTTTTTTCGCTGAAATCCTCTTTTTCTATGGCGAATCGGGCGCAATTTTTGTTGCACAAAACGACAGTCGCGATGTCAAGGACAAAAACAATTATCATAAAGGGCACAATTATCCATGTGATTATCTTTTTAGCCATTTTTTCCTCCGCTCGTTCTTCTATATTCAGTTTACCATAACTTCAGTGCGTTGTATACATTTTTTGTTACAGAATCTGATAAAAGGGGCGTTATATGACACGAGGAAGCAAAAGCTCCGCTCTTAATATTCTTTGCGGCGTCTCCGAGCATCTCGGCGTTTTTTCCATTGCCCTCGCAATGGGAGTCTGCTCAAATCTCGGCATTCACTCCGGCGTCATCGCGGCTGTTATCGTGTCGCTTTTCGGCGCGGCGGCGAAAAACGCCGCATTATCGCCCACTCATCTTGTTTTCCTTGTTTTTATGCTGGCATCCTTTGAGTTCGGGCGCGGCGCGGCTTCAGCGGCTCTTTTCGCTGCGGGCGTCATGGTCTTTTTAGCCGCGTTTGACAAGAGAGAACGCTTTAAAAGCCTTTCAAACCCTGTTGTTTTTGCGGGACTTCTGCTTGCCGGCGCTTTTTGCATGACAGTCATGGAGACCACTCTTTATTTCGGCATAGGCTCGTCGGGCGGCAATGTCGTCGACATGATGGGCGATTACATCTCAAGGGGCTTCCATCCAAACTGGCGCGGCATTCTTTACGGCACGATAACTCTTGTCATAATGATAACATATCCGCGCAAATTCAAGGCCTTCAGCAAAAAGCTTTCCGCATCCTTTGTGTCTGTTGCAGTGACGCTTGTGTTAAACCTTGCTTTAAATCCCGACGCGCGCAATACGGCGATAGAAGAAGTCGGTTATTATTCACTTTTGCCAGGCGATATATTCGGCGGTGCTTTCTTTAACGGCTTCTGCCTGCCCGGCACATGGCGCGGAATGCTTTCACTGCTGATATGCGCCGCCGCGATGGCGTCTCTCATGTCGCTGTCTTTTTCAAATCTTGACGCGCGAGCGAAGCCAAAGGAGCGTGCCGCCCTTGCCGCCGCGGCGCTTATCAGCGCTGCCGCGGGCGGTGTTCCGCTCACCTTCACAGAAAAAAGAGCCAAAGGACGGGCTGTCGGGGTGGCCTGCGCTCTCCTTTCAGCCGCCTTATTTGCGCTTAGGCCTTTGATTTCGCGGGTGCCGATTGCGACGCTTGCTGTTATCCTCATCGTAACCGCCTGGCAAGCCGTTGATTGGCGCGGGATTGGGCAGGCAATAGCGGGCAGCGTCTTTAAAGCGGCGGTGCTGATGCTTCAGTTTGTCTCGTCAATCACGGCAGGTGTCGCCTGCACGGTGATTTTGACAAACATTTTTTCCGCTGTGTTTAACAAGCGTGGAGGTAAAAAGATTTAATGTCCGACTATCTTCTTTTATTGCTCGGGGCATTTATGTGCTCTATACAATTTGTTTTCCAAAAGAAGTATCAACGCGCGTCCGGCGAGTCAGCACGCTCCGCAATGCTTTTCACAATGCTAAGCGGCATTGTCGGCGCTGTTTACATACTCCTTTTAAAAGGCTTCAAGCTCGAATTCTCCGTGTTTTCCATGTTAATGGCGGCGCTCACAGCCCTTGACGTAATGCTTATTAACATCGTCGGAATTAAGACAATGCGCATGGGCAGCTTGTCTGTTTACACACTTTTTATGATGCTCGGCGGGATGATAGTCCCGTTCATAATGGGCGTTTTTGTGCTAAACGAAAGGCCGAGCGTGTTTTGTGTCTTTGCCACGCTCCTTGTCGTACTGTCCCTTTATCTTCCTGTGCTGGAAAAGAAATCAGACGGGCGGGCGCAAAAGGGCGCACGCAAGTTTTATATACTGTGCGTATCCCTTTTTCTTTTAAACGGCGCTTATTCATGCCTTAGCAAGCTTCACCAGATAAATTCCGCGGCGGTCAGCGCGCAAGACTTCCTGTTTATGATTTTTGCGGCTGAAATCCTTTTTTCAGGAGCAGCGCTTGCCGTACAAAGCGCTTTCAAAAAGTCCGAGCCTGTCAAGCTCGGAGCTAAAAGCTTGGCTTACTGCCTGGGCTTCGCTCTCTTTTACGGCACAGGCGCCATACTCATCATATCAGGCGCGTCAGTCGTCAACGCGACTGTCCTTTACCCGACTGTGACGGGCGGCGCCATTATATTTTCAGCTTTAAACGGACGCGTGATTTTTGGCGAAAAGCTAAACAAATTTGTTGTTTCTGAGGTTTTGATTGCTGTCGCGGCGACAATTTTATTTATGTTTTAAGCTTTTTGCCGCTTGATTACAAATGCTTTGTGACTATGTTACGGAAATTATAATTGCCGTAACATATAATCAATACACAGTTGCAAAAAAACAAAAGGAGGAAAAACAAATGGAAGACAAGACCACAAACAGAATGCCTTTAATAGGTGAGGACGCGCCTTCTTTCAAGGCGGTAACAACACAGGGTGAGATCAACTTTCCGGAGGACTACAAGGGCAAATGGGTAATCCTTTTTTCACACCCGGCAGATTTCACACCTGTCTGCACGACAGAATTCATGACATTTGCCACAATGGCCGACGAATTCAGAGCCCTCAACACAGAGCTTGTCGGTCTGTCTGTCGACTCCCTTTACGCTCACATCGCCTGGCTCCGCAAGATACAGGAGATTGAGTGGAAGGGCATGAAGAATGTCGAGGTCAAATTCCCCCTGATTGAAGATATTCGTATGGATGTTGCTAACAAATACGGCATGATTCAGCCCGGGCAGTCAAACACTCAGGCAGTGAGAGCTGTTTTCGTAATCGACCCGGACGGCAAGATTCGCACCATACTTTACTATCCGCTTTCAATGGGCAGAAACTTCGACGAGCTCAAGAGAATCATACTTGCGCTTCAAAAGGCAGACAAGGACGGAGTCGCGACACCTGCTGACTGGCGTCCCGGCGACGACACAATCATCCCCACGGCAGGCTCCTGCGGCACAGCCAAGGAAAGAATGGAAAGCAGTGACGACGGGCAATATTGCCTTGATTGGTTCATGTGCTTCAAAAAGGAAAAATAAGATTTCAAGGCGGCTGATTTGTTATAATCTGCGCGCCGCTTGAGGAATCACGCAAAGCACGCTCGAAAGGGAGCCGCGCCAACGGATTTGCAAAAGCAAACAAACTTTTGACCGGTTCTTTTCAAGCGGAGACACAAAAGCAAAGACTGCACCGAAGGATAAAACCTTTTGTGCAGTCTTTTGAATATTTTAGGCGCGGCGTTGTAAACTAAATTATAAGAATAAAATGGCGATTAAAGGGCTGCCGCGCATAAGCGGAATATTATCATCTCGGCTCAAATAAATGAAAGGGGCAGGAAATGAGTGAAAACATGAGAAATGGAAAGATAACCGAAGATAATAAGCTAAAAAGGACACGTCAAGCCCCCGCACAGCCACTTTTCAGGCTTTGACGTTCATAAACTTTAAGATTATAATAGTAATCACAAAGGTCAAAGAAAGTCAAAGTCAAACTCAAGACAAAAGTCAGACTCAAAGGGAAGAGATATTATGAGCCTTAGCAACAGCATAGCCGAGATGATTATGGCGCTGCTTGAAAGCGAGGACGGATATGCCGAAATACAGCGCAACGAGCTTGCGCAGTCTTTGGGATGCGTTCCGAGCCAAATAAACTACGTTATTTCATCAAGGTTTACTCCCGAGCAGGGTTATATTGTTGAAAGCAGGCGGGGCGGCGGCGGATATATAAGAATCAGCCGCATAAAGCTTGATAGGGATGCGACGCTGATGCACGTCATCAACAATGTGGGTATGTCGCTTGACGAAAAAAGCTGCCGCGCAAACATTCTTAACCTTGCCGGTCAGCGGCTGCTTGACGGTGTGTCGGCAAAGATTATGCTGGCGGCGACGTCGGACATATGCCTGCGCGGGGCTTTGCGAAAAAACAGGGACGAAATCAGAGCGGCGATGTTTAAGCAGATGCTGCTTGCCGTCATTTAAAAGCACCGCAAACAGTCAAAAGCGTTGTTTATTTTATGTTATGAAAGGATGATATCAATGTTATGTCAAAATTGCGGCAGAAATGAAGCCACAACACATATTAAAAGAGTTATTAACGGGGCGACGTCCGAAAACCATCTTTGCGCCGAGTGCGCCGGGAGCTTGGGCTACGGAGATATGTTTTCCGGTTTGGGATTCAGCTTCGGCGAGCTGCTCGGCGGATTCCTGGGCGAGGCTCCCGCGCTGCCTTCGGCGGCGCAGCAGGAGACGCGCCGATGCAAGATATGCGGAAACTCGTGGCAGGATATTGTGCGGGAAGGCAAGCTTGGATGCGCCGAATGTTACAGCTTGTTTTTTGAGGAGCTTCAGCCGTCGCTTCAAAGGATTCACGGAAGGATTAAGCACAACGGCAAGATTTCAGCCGGCGGCGGAGTTGAGGCGCAGGAGCAAAAAAGCAGGGAAAAAGAAAAAGCCCAAAAGCTTGCCGCGCTTAAATCCGACATGAAAAAGGCGATAGAGGAGCAGGACTTTGAAAGGGCGGCAACGCTTCGGGACGAGATAAAAGCTCTTGACGGATGAGCTGTTCACACATAATCATCTGACCTACAAAAAAGAAGTCAACATTTGCAAAAGAAGCTAAGGCAACACCGCGCAATCGCACAACAATCATTGTGCGGTGTTGCCCTAATCCTCATAAAATCAGTTTATTGCAGAAAGGATTTGGAATGATGAATAAATGGTATATCGAAAAGGGAGCGGAAGGAGACGTTGCTCTTAGCACGCGAATCAGGCTTGCCAGAAATATTGCCGACTTCCCCTTTCCGTCAAAGCTTGACATAAAGGGCAAAAATGAAATTTGTTCGCTTTTGCGCGGCGTGCTTGCTGGCGAAGGCGCGGATGATTTTAAATATATCGACATGAACAGTCTGACGCCGTCTCAGGCGGTGTCGCTTGCCGAGCGTCATCTTATAAGTCCGGAATTTACGACAAACCGCGACGGCAGAGGGCTGCTGCTCACTGACGACGAAAGCGTGAGCATTATGATTTGCGAGGAGGATCACATCCGCTTGCAGGTGATGAAAGCCGGTTTGTCTTTAGACGAGGCGTTTGAAACCGCCGACAAGATTGACAACAGGCTTGACGCCGCACTTGACTACGCGTTTGACGACCGCATAGGCTACCTGACACAATGCCCCACAAACCTTGGCACGGCCATGAGAGCTTCCGTAATGCTGCATCTGCCGGCTCTTACGGCGACGGGGAAAATTTCGAGCATAGCCTCGACAGTTTCAAAGCTTGGCTTGACAATACGCGGAGCCTATGGGGAGGGCACTTCCGCAAGGGGCTGTATATATCAGATGAGCAACCGCATCACACTCGGCATAACAGAGCGGGCGGCGCTCGACAACCTGCGTGCGATTACGCTTCAGATAGCCGCTCAAGAGAGGGCGGCTCAAGAAGTTGTTTTAAAAAGCCCCGCGGAGGAAGACAAAGTTTTCCGAGCGATGGGCATACTTAAAAACGCAAGGATTCTCAGCGGAGACGAGTTTATGGAGCTTATTTCACTCGTCAGAATGGGGACGGCAAAGGGCTTGTTCGGCTTTTCGCTCGAAAAAATAAACGAGCTTATTGTCAATATGCAGCCGGCGACCATAAACGCGGCGCACGGCAAAAGCCTTGAGCCGTCGGAGCGTGACGCCATAAGGGCAAAAAGCATAAGAGAGGCTTTGGGGGACGATTGCTGACAATCACGCGGATTTTGTTCCGCGGCCTCCCGAGGCGCGCGCGATTTTCCCGCCGTCTTTGATTTATAAGGAAAGGAATGAATATTATGATGTACAAATTCACGGGCTTCACCGAAAAGGCAAACGCCGCTTTAAACAGCGCAATCGAACACGCCGAAGGGCTGGGGCACACATATATCGGCAGCGAGCATCTGCTTTTAGGTCTTCTTAACGAGCGCGGAGGGATGGCGGCGGCGGCGCTCGGCACAAAAGGCGTGACGTCTGAAAGTGTCGAGGAAATTATAAGGCAAAGCATAGGCATAGGCGTTCCCACAATGCTGTCGCCGAACGATTTCACGCCGCGCTGCAAGCATATAATAATGGATCTTGCCATCGCGCAGGCACGCTCCTTGGGGCATTCATATGTCGGCACGGAGCATCTGCTTGTGGCTCTTTTAAGCGAAGGGGAAAGCGCCGCCATCAATATAATCAAGGAGCTTGGAGCGTCGCCGCAGGACATATCGGACGATATCACAAAGGTTTTGGGCAGCAACAGCGGCGTCACAAAGCCCGGCGCGGGAAGATCAAAGCAAAAGTCCTTGACGCCGACGCTTAACCAATACGGCCGCGATTTAACAGAGCTTGCCGCCAAAGGCATGATAGATCCAGTGATTGGCAGGCAGAAGGAAATCGAGAGAGTAATACAAATATTAAGCAGGCGCACAAAAAACAACCCGTGTCTTATCGGGGAGCCGGGCGTCGGCAAGACAGCTATTGCCGAGGGGCTTGCACTGAAAATTTCCATGGGAGAGACTCCGGAGCTTCTGCGCGACAAAAGAATAGTCGCGCTTGACCTCACGGGAATGGTAGCCGGGACAAAATACAGAGGCGATTTCGAGGAAAGGATAAAGTCGGCAATCGACGAGGTTATTAAGGCGGGCGACGTTATCCTCTTTATTGACGAGCTTCACACGTTAGTGGGCGCCGGATCGGCGGAAGGCGCCGTCGACGCGGCGAATATACTGAAGCCCTCGCTTGCAAGAGGGGAGATGCAGGTAATAGGAGCCACGACGCTTGAGGAATACAGAAAGCACATTGAAAAAGACGCCGCTCTTGAAAGGCGCTTTCAGCCGGTAACGGTTGACGAGCCGTCGGAAGACGAGGCGGTAAAGATCCTTTTGGGCATTCGTGACAAATACGAGGCGCACCACAAGATAAAAATTACAGACGATTCAATTATAGCGGCCGTCAAAATGTCGGCGAGGTATATCGGCGACAGATTCCTCCCGGACAAGGCGATAGACCTTGTCGATGAGGCGGCGTCAAGAGTAAGGCTGCGCGCTTTTACAGCACCGCCCGACCTCAAGGCTCTTGAGGAAAAAATCAAAGAGCTTAACGACGAAAAATCATCCGCGATAAACTCACAGGATTTCGAGCGCGCGGCACTGCTGCGCGACGAGGAAAAGGAGCTTAATGAAAAGCTCAGCTTGCAGAAGCAGGCATGGCAGGACGAAAGCAAAAACAGCAAGGATGAAGTGACGCCGGAGGAAATCGCGCACATAGTGTCTTCATGGACGGGCATACCTGTTGTTCAGCTCACACAAGAGGAAAGCCAAAGGCTTTTAAACATGGAGGAGGAGCTTCACCGCAGGATTGTAGGGCAGGAGGAGGCAGTCGCCGCGGTGTCCAAAGCCATCAGGAGAGGCAGAGTCGGGCTGAAAGATCCGAAGCGGCCGACAGGCTCGTTTATTTTCCTCGGCCCCACGGGTGTCGGAAAGACTGAGCTTTGCAAAACGCTGGCGGCGTCAATGTTCGGCGACGAAAATGCCATGATAAGGCTTGATATGTCGGAGTATATGGAAAAGCATACTGTTTCAAGGCTTGTCGGCTCTCCGCCCGGATATGTCGGCTACGACGAGGGCGGACAGCTCACAGAAAAGGTTCGCAGAAAGCCTTATTCCGTTCTTCTTTTTGACGAGATAGAAAAGGCGCACCCGGACGTGTTTAACATGCTGCTTCAAATCCTTGAGGACGGCATTTTGACAGACGCGCAAGGCAGGCGCGTGGATTTTAAAAACTGTGTCGTAATCATGACATCAAATCTTGGCGCAAAGCTCATAACAAATCAGGGTGGAGGTTCCCTCGGATTCACCGCGAACGAGGGAGGCGTCATGAGCCAAACAAAAATACATGAGGCAGTCATGGGCGAGCTTAAAAAAACGCTGCGTCCCGAATTTATAAACAGGGTTGACGACATCATTGTGTTCCGCCAGCTGACAAAGGACGACATCAAAAAGATAGCGGCGCGTATGCTCGAAACTCTGAAAAAGCGTGTGTCGGACATGGAAATAGACATAAGCTTCACAGACGAGGCAGTATCAAAGCTTGCCGATTCAGGATTTGACCCTGTCTACGGCGCGAGACCGCTGCGCCGTGCCATTCAGTCGAACATTGAAGATAAACTTTCGGAAATGATGCTCGACGGCACACTCAAGCCGGGAAAGGCATATGTCTGCGGCGTCAAAGACGGCGTGTTCACGTTTGACGAGCCGCCGAAAGCCGACGGTTGATAAAGACCGCGTAAAGCAAAATCAAAACAGCCCCTTCACACAGCGCCTAAAGGACGCAAAGTGACGGGGCTGTTTGTCTTGAAAAACCGCGGCTCGGAACAATTGACTTTTATATGTGACCCTTCGGCAGATGCGGACATTCTGTTTTCTTCTTTTCGGGCGCGTCTTGCTTGAGCTTTTCACGTCCCTCGGGAGTGTCGCGATAAAACTGCGTCTTGGGGTTTGGGTGCTTAGACGACTTCCAAATTTCGTCGGCGATAGGGGACCATTTCTCGGCGTATCCCGAACAGCGCTCATAAAGCGCCTCGACAGGCTCCGGCGAAATGAGATCGGTGCTTTTGGCGCCGGTTTCGTTTACCATCCGCACAAGGCATTCCGGATTTTCAAAGAACGGGCATGGGCGGAGGTGGTTGTCGTTAAAGGGCTGGTTATGCCAAAACTCTGTGAAAAGCGGTTTTCTCAACGCTTCAAGCAGCGTGTCGGTGCGGATGTTTGAGTCTGAATAATGCACAAACACGCACGGCTCTATATCACCGGCGGAGTTGATGTGAAAATAATTTCTTCCTCCCGCGATGCACCCGCCGACATATTCGCCGTCGTTTTGGAAATCCATAATGAACATCGGCTTGCCGCCTTTGCCGCTCCTTAACACACGCAGACGGCTGTAAAGCTCCTGCCGCTGCTCGGGAGTGGGAATAAGATCAACATCGGCGTCGTGACCGACAGGCATATAGTTGAAGCAAAGCGCGAACTTAACACCTTCGGCGACCATTTTATCAAGGAAATCATCACTCGTCACAACAGGAAGGTTGACGCGCGTATAACATATCGAAATGCCGAAAAGGCATTTGTGGCTTTTTAACAGCCGCATGGCTTTTATGGTCTTGTCATAGCTGCCATTGCCGCGGCGGCTGTCGTTTGTCTCTTTGTTTCCCTCAATGCTCAAAGCAAGCGAAAGGTTGCCCGCCTCGTTCATGCGAACACAAAAATCGTCGTCTATGAGAGTTGAGTTTGTGTAAGCAAGAAAGGCGCATTCGGGGTGAGCGGCGCAAAGGCGGAGAATGTCGTCTTTTCTGATGAGCGGCTCGCCGCCGGTGAACATATAAAGGTGCGCGCCAAGCTCCACGCCCTGCGAAACGATGCTTTCCATCTCATCGTAGGTAAGGCTGCTCCTGTTCCCGTATTCGGATGCCCAGCAGCCTTTGCATTTCAGGTTGCAGGCGCTTGTCGGGTCAAGCAGGATAATATAAGGAATGTTGCATTTGTATTTTTCTCTGTTGGCACGGACGGCTTTTGTTCCGTTATAGGAACCGAGACCGAGCGCCAAAAGCATCTTTTTCAAGACTGTGTGATCGATGTCTGAAAGCATATTGCCCGCAAAGCGTGACCATGTGTTTTCGCGGTCTGTCACAGCGTCGCGAAAGCTGTCAAAAACACCCTTTGGAAAAACGCCTCCGGCAAGCCTTTGCGCTTTGCAAATCAGCTTAACAAGGTTTTCCTCAGGGTTCTTGTTGATGTATCGCAGCGTGCGGTCAATCGCCAAAGAAACCACGGCGCGCTGTAACTTTTTTGTCAGCTGCAAAATTGACGCCCCCTAATAAAATATGAAATGCGGGTATTTGACGTGTGAATGGCTTATAATACCACCAAGAATGTGTGCGCACAGCTTTGAAAGGTTTTGAAGATGCTGAAAGGATCGTTTAAACCAAAACTTAAGGCTTTTTTTCTCGCGCTGTTAAGAATCGCCGCGGCGTCGTCACTTCTTGCGGCTGTCGTCTTATATCATGACGACTTGAAAAGGATTGACATTCAAGAAATGACGGCTGTGATGCCGTCGGCGGGAACAGCGGCCGCGGTCGTGATTGTCATATATCTCATTAAATCCTTGACATTTGTCATACCGGCTTCGGTAATATATATCGCTGTCGGGATGTCGTTTCCCGTGCCGCAGGCTCTGCTTGTGAACCTGGCGGGAATATGTGCCGAAGTCACGGCGACATATTTCCTCGGAAGGCTCCTCGGCGGAAGCGGTGTCGAAAAGATCCTGCAAAAAACAAAAGGCGGCAAAAAGCTTGTCGGTCTGAAAGATAAGGGAGGGCGTTCGTTTGTGTTTCTTTTAAGGCTTTCGCCGCTGCCTCTTGACCTTTCAAGCCTGTTCCTCGGCGCGTCGCGCTTTCCTTTCGCGCCCTATCTGCTGATGTCGCTTCTCGGAGTTATGCCGCGTGTCGCGGCGCTGACAGCTTTCGGGCGGGGAATGTATGAATATGTCCCGGCAAAGTATATAATTGCCGTCGGCATGGCTGCCATATTCGCGGCAATTCTTGCAAAAAGATTTGTGAAAGGCAAAAGTCCGGCAAAGATCAGCGCTCCCTGCCGAAAAAGTAGACAGAAATAGTTCCCGGTCCCGTGTGGCTTCCGATGACAGGGTCAAGGTATGCGCTGATTATTTCAACAGGATTAAACTCCGCAAGCTTTTCGCGCAGATATTCCGCGTCGTCCGGACAATCCGCGTGCGCTATATAAAGAGTCTGGGACTCCGGCTCCGTTATCTGCCCCCTCAGCCTTTCGATAAGCTCGTTGAGCGCGTTCCTTCTGCCTCTTACCTTGCCGACCGGCGTAAGCCTGCCGTCATTATCCATGTGGAATATCGGCTTGATGTTGAGCATTGTGCCGACTATCTGCGTGGCGGCAGGTATCCTGCCCCCGCGCTTTAAGTATATCAGATTGTCGACTGTGAACCAATGACATGCGTTAAACCTTTTTGAGTTGATTCGTTCATATGTTTCCTCTGCCGAAGCGCCCTCGTCACGCATTTTGGCGGCGTGAACGGCAAGAATACCCTCTCCGAATGCGGCGGAAAGAGAGTTGAGGACAAGTATCTTACGCTCCGGATAGTCGGGCGCCATGTCCTCCGCCGTCATGGCGGCGACTTGGTAAGTGCCGCTTAATGTGGACGAAAAGCAAATGTAAAGCACGTCGTTGCCGCGCGACAATATCTGTGAAAAAAGATTTGCGCAGTCGGCGGGGTTTATCTGTGACGTGAGCAGCTCCTTGCCGTCCCTCATCATGTCATAAAACATTTTTCTGTCTGTGGCTTTGCCGTTTTGGTAGCTTGGAAAATCCCTGCCGTCCACTCTGATGGTGAGGCTGATAACGTGAATGCCGTATTTTTTAATCATTTCGTCGGTGAGATTTGCAGATGAATCGGTTACTACCTCAAAGCTCATTAAAAACATCTCCTTTTCAAGGATTTGCGGGCGACTGTTTTTATAATGCCCTGCACAAGTCATATAATTCCTTATAAGCTTAAGACCGGGCAGACTTAACCGGGCAGACTTAGCCGGCAATCTTTTTCACAATCTCCTCGCACTCCCGTCTGTTCATGATTTTGGGCACCGGATAAAGAGGGTTTGCCTCTTTAAGCGCTGATTTGGCGATGATGGGAATATCCTCCGCCTTGATAGAGCTGATGTGTTCAGGTATATTCATTCTTTTGTTCATCGCTCTTATCTCCTCAATAAAAGCACCTGCCTTTTGCGAATTGTCCGCACCCTTTATGCCGACGATGTCAGAAAGGCGTGAAAGCGCGGTCTCGGCGCTTTTGCCGAAATAATCAAGCACATAGGGGAGGATGACGGCGTTTGCCAAGCCGTGAGGAATGCCGTAAAGTCCTCCGAGCTTGTGCGCAATCGCGTGGGAATAGCCGACATAAGCTCTTGTGAAGGCGGCGCCGCCGCAGAAGGAGGCAAAAAGCATATTTTCTCTTGCCTTGACATTTTTGCCGTCGTTATATGCAGTCTCAAGATTTTCAAAAATAAGCTTTACAGCCTCCTCGGCAAATTGTCTCGTCTTTTTTGTGTTGCCGCGGCCTATATATGCCTCTACGGCGTGTGTCAGGGCGTCCATGCCGGTCGTTGATGTTATGTTCGGCGGGAGCCCGACTGTCAGTAACGGGTCAAGCACAGCGTATCCGGGACGGAGCTTGGGGTCGTTTATCGCGTATTTTTCATGTGTTTTCACATTTGTCACAACCGCCGCAAGCGTCGTTTCGGAGCCTGTGCCCGCAGTCGTAGGAACCGCAAAAACAGGAGGTGTCTTTTTGCGCACCTTCAACAGCCCCTTCATTTCCTCAATTGTCCTGTCGGGGTTTGCCACCCTTGCGGCGGCAACCTTCGCGCAGTCCATCGGCGAGCCTCCGCCGAAAGCTATAATGGCGCCGCAGCCGTTTTTGACATAAAGCTCTCGAGCCTCCTCAATGTTTTTGAAGGTTGGGTTCGGCAGGACGCCGTCATAGACAGTGACGCTTATATTTTCATTTTTAAGAGCGCTGATTGGAGCGTCGGTCAAATTCAACTTTGTCAGTCCCTCGTCCGTGACGAACAGGACACTTTTAACCGCTGCGGACTTCAGAATTGACGGCAGCTTTTCTATGCTTCCCGCGCCGATGTGCAGACAGGGCTCGGACCAGTCAAGAAAATATGAGGCAACTTTCATCGCGGCCTGAAAGCTTCTGCAATAGACCTTAAAAAACAAATCTTTTAAAGCTATCCCTCCAAATTGGCATCAAATCAGACATTAACATTATTACTCAAGCCTAATAATAACAGAATATTCATATGTTTACAAATAAAAGAAGAAATAAATATAAATTAATTGTAAAAACTTTTAAAATTTTCTTGCTACCTGCGACGTTTTCTGCGATAATAAAGATTGGTATCTTATTTTGTTTAAACGGAGTTGTAAAGATTGGATGATTGCGAAAAATTAGCCGGTCTGCTTTTTTCGGATTTGACTGTCTCGCCGGATGAGCTTGAGCAAAAATACCCGCCAAGGAATCTGCCCGACGGGGCAAGGGTATCTCGTTTTGCGCCGAGTCCGACGGGGTTCATGCACATGGGGAACATTTTCTCCGCGTTCATCAGCAAGCTCAACGCCGACATAACAGGCGGCGTGTTTTACCTTAGGATTGAGGACACAGACAAGAAGCGCGAAGTTGAAAACGGCATAGAAAGCATTTTAGACGGGCTTTTTGCCTTTGGCATAGTCCCCGATGAGGGCGTTGTCGGGCAAAACGAGGAAAAGGGCGGCTACGGACCTTATCGGCAAAGCCACCGCAAAGAAATTTACAGGTGCTTTGCCAAGGAGCTTGTAAAAAAGGGCTTTGCCTACCCGTGCTTTTGCACGGAGGACGACCTTGCAGGGATGCGCAAAGCGCAGGACGACGAAAGCACAACGACAAAGGGCTATTTCGGAAAGTGGGCGGTCTGCCGCTCGCTGACCTTTGACGAACAGCGGTCAAGGATTCTTTCAGGCGCGCCGTTTGTGCTGCGTCTGCGTTCCGACGGTGATGAAAACAAAAAAATAACTGTCCGTGACCTCATAAAGGGCAAGATTGAAATGCCCGAAAACATACAGGACATTGTTCTTTTGAAATCCGACGGCATACCGACATACCATTTCGCCCACGCGGTTGACGACCATCTTATGCGCACGACACACGTCGTGAGAGGAGATGAATGGATAGCTTCGCTTCCCGTCCACATCCAGCTTTTCAGCCTGCTCGGGTTCAAGCCGCCGAAATATGTCCACATATCGCCTATAATGAAGATTGACAACGGGAACAAACGCAAGCTTTCAAAAAGAAAGGATCCTGAGCTTGCCGTGAGCTTTTACCGCGAACAGGGCTACCCGACGGAGAGTGTGCTTGAATATCTGATGACCCTCGCAAACTCGAATTTTGAGGACTGGCGCAGGGCAAACCCCGCCGAGCCTTTGTCAAGGTTTCCGTTCAGCATTAATAAAATGAGCCCGAGCGGCGCCGTATTCGACATCGCAAAGATGAACGATATAAGCAAAAACATCATCTCAAAAATGGGAGCCGACGAGATTTTTGAAAAAGTAAGCGTCTGGGCGAGGGAGTTTGACCCTGAATTATATATGCTTCTTTCGGACAATCCGAAATACGCAAAGTCAATTTTTTCGATTGACAGGGGCGGGACAAACCCGCGCAAGGACATTTCCAAGTGGTCCGACGTGCGCGGATATGTCGAATACTTCTATCCAGCCCTGTACAAGAGCGGCAAAAGGCCGCCCGAAAGCATCACAGCCGCCGACGCGCGCGCGATACTGTCAAAATATCTTGAGGTTTACGGCGCGGACGACGAAAAAGACGTCTGGTTTTCAAAAATAAAGGGCTTGTGCGAGCCGCTTGGATTCACTCCGAACGTAAAGGAGTTCAAGAAAAATCCTTCGGCTTTTAAGGGTCATGTCGGCGACGTGTCCGCCGTAATACGAATGGCGGTGACATCAAGGGCAAACACGCCGGATCTTCATGCCGTTATGGCGCTTCTGGGAGAGCGTGAAGTCAAAGCAAGGATTAACGGCGCGATTGACGATTACACTTTAGGGCAACACTGCGCAATGAGCGGCTGAAGCCTTTGTCGCACGCTTGCTTGCATCTTTTCCGCCATATCGCCCAAAAATGCTCGGCAATACA
>LSQX01129679.1_pt1 | contig 15956 bp, 12 predicted proteins | sample 654561 | NCBI WGS metagenome assembly LSQX01 (sample SAMN04489861, study PRJNA283612) | anaerobic digester metagenome | isolation source: 4 biogas reactors fed with cattle manure at either 37C or 55C with and... | place: Denmark: Kongens Lyngby | collected 2014 | reverse complement strand
CCGGTGATAACATTGAGCCCGTCACTCAGATTCCAGCTTATATCTTCGATAATCCCGAAATCTTTTACTTTCAGTTCAATCAGCAAATCCTTGTCTCCGAAATAAATACAGACTAGACTCTCTTTTTCAGCCAGTCGAAAATTAAAGTCAGTATTCCTTTATCGATAGGCTTAGATATCTGTTTCTTATAGGAAGCTAAAGACGGCTCGCCCTTTTCCGCACGCAGCAAATGGGTAATATCAGGCAGCATATGGCTTTCAAAATCTGTTGTCGCCAGCTTAGCCATCTTTTCCAAATCAGCCGGGTCGACCTGTATATCCTTTTCACCCGTTATTGCCAGCACCGAACACTTTATATTGGGGAAATCATCTGCCGGATTGTATTCCAAAAACTCGCGCATCCATTTGGCATTCATCTTTGCCACAAGTTGAACCCGGAACGTGTCTTTAGTAGATTGCTTTATTTTATCTATTTGTTTCTGCTGCGCCTTGGCAACATCGATTCGAAACGTTTTTATAACCCAGGCATTGAAGCCTTTCATTCCCTTTACTATTTGCTGAGACTGCCATTTCAGTACATCTTCGCCCTTTTGGCAGCTACCGGCAAGCAGAATTATACCGGCAACATCTGTTCCCGTTCCCGCCATCCTGGATGAGATAATCGCCCCCTCGCTGTGCCCCAGTAAAAACAATCTGTCGGGATTGATTGATTCGTAATTTTTAAAATATGAAACAATTGCGGAGACATCAGCGATATTGTCATAAAACCCGGTCGACCAGTAATCCCCTCCACTCTTGCCCACTCCCCTTTTATCGTATCGCAAACCGGCTATGCCGTTTTCTGCCAGAAAATGAGCGATTTCCTTAAAGGCATTTATCGGATATCCCTTGGCATTTTCATCCCTGTCCACCTGACCGGACCCGGGAATCAGAATCACACCCGGGAACTTGCCTTCCGATTCCGGCAAAGTAATTGTTGCGGATAGTTGGTTTTCACCTGCATCTATATTAACTTCCCGCTCTATCATGCTGACCTCTTCCAAAGCGATATTTTTGGCAAATTAAAACCGTAAAAGATTTATGAATGTTGCTTTGATTATACATTATCGGGCTCGCTTGTTGAAAGAAAACTTGTTTCAAACTACAATATTTATATTAATCATTTTGTTTCCCCAAGTTTAAGCCGAAATAAAACGTTACAGGAAGTTGAATATGAATACAGAAGCCGAGAATGCTCCGCTGATTTCCCTGCAAAAAGCCAGTAAAAGTTATACCGAAGGCCTGACGGTTCACCCGGTACTGGTATCGATTGATGCTGATTTTGAAAAAGGGGAATGCGTAGCGCTACTCGGGCGCAGCGGTTCGGGAAAATCAACCATGCTAAATGTAATCAGCGGTATCGATAAGCTGGATAACGGGAAAATAATCATTGACGGAATCGATATCACCAACCTCAGCGAGCAGAAGAGAACTCTTTTCAGACGAAAGAACATCGGCTTCGTTTTCCAGTTCTTCAATCTGATTCCGACACTGACCGTTTTGGAAAATATTCTTTTACCGCTTGAGCTGAACGGAATGGATAATAAGGAATCTGCTATGGAGTTATTAAACGAGGTCGGGCTTTTCGACCGCAAAAACGATTATCCCGATAAGTTATCCGGCGGCGAACAGCAGCGTATCGCGATTATCCGGGCACTGGTGCACGACCCGCTGGTAATTTTAGCAGACGAACCTACCGGAAATGTGGATAAAGATACCGGGCAGAATATCCTCAATATTATGGACCGGCTTATCCGTAAAAGGAATAAAAACCTGATAATGGTTACACACAGCAAGGAGGTTGCCAAGTTCGCCGACCGCTTACTGCTTTTGGAAGAGGGTAAGCTTAAAAAGCACAGCAAGGAAGTCGCATGGTAAGCCCTATACTTTCACGTTCCATCTGGAAATACTTCTTCAAGCACTGGTGGGTAATCCTGCTTTCGATTATCGGCGTTTCTATCGGTGTTGCCGTTGTAGTGGCTATCGATATCGCCAACACCAGCGCCCAAAAGGCTTTCGAGATATCGGTTGAAAACGTAACAGGAACAGCCACCCATCAGATAACCGGCGGTCCGCTGGGAATGGATGAATATTTTTATACAGAACTTATAATGCAGTTCCCCGAAGTCGAAGCCTCACCGGTGGTTGAAGGCTATATCAAACTGGAGGGTGAAACCATCCATCTGATGGGATTGGATATATTCTCCAGCTCATATATGACCGATGAGATGAGCGGCACCTTCGATATGTCGGCGCTGGCTTTACTGGTAGAACCGCGTACTGTCCTGATTCCTTACGTGATGGCGGACAGAATGGATATATCCACCGGCGATATGATTACTGTTTCGATTGCCGGTTCGCAAACGGAGATAAAAGTAATCGGAAACGTCGGAGAGGAAGATGATTCAAAGATAGACGGGCTGTTGGTTGCCGATATCTCGACATCACAGGAGCTTCTGGGAAAAACCGGTGTGATAGATCATATAAGCCTGGTTGTTGCAGAAGATGAAAAGCATATTTTGACAGCAATCGAAAACTGGCTGCCCGTAGAAATGTCACTAATCTCAACCGTCGCCGGCAATGAATCCACGCTTAATATGACCGATGCCTTCCGGACCAACCTGACGGCAATGAGTATGCTGGCATTATTGGTCGGTATGTTTTTAATATACAATACGATGACTTTCTCGGTACTGCAACGCAGGGGGCTTCTGGGTTCACTGCGCGTACTGGGCGCCACACGCCGTGAGATATTTTCAGAGGTTTTAATTGAGGCCTTCGTTATATCTGTCATCGGTACCGGAATCGGCGTTATTCTGGGAGTTGTACTGGGGCAGGGATTGGTTAAACTGGTTGCCGGCACAATTGACAGTCTCTATTTTACACTCACGGTAACAACATTCGAAATTTCATCCGGGATATTTATTAAAGGGATACTGCTGGGTGTAATCACTTCTCTGGTTGCCTCCTTTATACCGGCTTTTGAAGCAGCCGCATCCAGACCGCAAATCGTCAGATTCCGCTCGGTAATAGAAAGCCTGGCGCAGAAACTGCTGCCCAAAATCACACTTGCAGGACTGGGGATGATAGTAATATCGGTAATTATACTGTTCTTATCCAGCAGCAGCCTGATAGCCGGATTCGCCTCACTCTTTCTGCTGGTTATCGGCTTCGCCCTGTGCGTGCCGATGATTGCGGAGCTCATTTCCAAATATCTCGGTATTTTTATGAATAGAGTAGGCAGTAAAACCAGCGTCCTCTATAAAATGGCAGTCACCGGCATTGCCGGCTCCATCAGCCGAACAGGAACGGCAATTGCCGCTATGGTGGTGGCAATCTCGGTGGTTATAGGAATGGGTATTATGATAGACAGTTTCCGTACCACAGTACAGCTATGGATGCAGCAGGCAATACAGGGGGATGTGTATATTAATACTATGGAAAATGTTTCCAGTACAGCTGAAACACCCCTGCCCTATGAACTGGTTGAACAGATTGTTGCCCTTGACGGGATTGAAGCCACCAAGGGTCTGAAAACTGTCTTTCTGATAACCGACTACGGCACTCTGGAAACAGATGTTATCACCCCTGTCGAACAGTGTCGCACAGAATACCAGTTGAAAACCGGCAACGCACTCCCCGCCTGGGAGAGTTTGAAAAACGGTGAAGCTGTCTATATTTCCGAACCGCTTGCCTACAAAAATGATTTATCGGTCGGTGATGCGATTACATTTACCACCGAACAGGGCAAACAGGAATATGCTATCAGCGGCATTTACTATGACTACAGCTCGGATGCCGGTAAGGTTATTATGGCACAGAGTGTCTATATTAAACACTGGCACGACGATACCATCGCTTCGCTGGGATTATATCTGGAAAACACTGACGATAAGGATGCTATTATGACAGCCGTTAAAGCTATCGTGGCAGACGCGGCAGGAATTACGGTAACCGACAGCTTTACCATAAGAGGTAACGTGCTGGATCTATTCGACCGTACCTTCCTTATTACAAGAGTACTGGAGTTTCTGGCAATTATCGTCGCCTTTATCGGTATACTGAGTGCGCTGATGGCTTATCAGCTCGAAAAAATCAAGGAAATCGGTATTTTAAGAGCGGCCGGAGTTACTCCGCGCCAGATATGGGGTATGACCGGACTGCAAACCGGGCTTATGGGAGCCATTTCCGGAATCCTGGCGATTCCTTTAGGAATCTTTATGTCTATAATCCTTATTCAGACAATCAACATCCGCTCATTCGGCTGGAGCATACAGATGTCAATCGGCGCATCGACAATAATCGAGGCGATGGCAATCGCTATCGTCGCTTCACTGCTTGCCAGTGTCTATCCTTCGTGGAAGATGTCTAAAATCTCACCTGCCGAAGCCTTGAGGGAGGAATAATATGGTAAATAGCAATATATTCAGATAGATTTACAACCTGCCTCTTTTAGCTCTGTTAGTATTTCCCTCTTTTTTTAGCAGATGGAGCAATGAAATAAATAGCGGCGGAGAAAAAATAAATATCATCGATGCTCTAAGCAGCAGCGATACCGAGGGCTACAGCATAGCCGATAAAGTAATTGATTTTTCGTTTCCCGATGACCACGGCCCGCATGAGAGCTTTCGCAATGAGTGGTGGTATTTTACCGGCAATCTGTACGACGATTTTGGTAACAGATTCGGCTACCAGTTGACCTTTTTCCGTATCGCATTGAGCCCCCTCACTATAACCAGAGCTTCGGACTGGGGAACCAGTCAAATCTACATGGCGCACTTCACTTTATCGGATATACAGAACGAGAAGTTTTACTGCTTTGAAAAATTCAACCGCGATGCCCTGGGGCTGGCCGGTTTTAGCAAAGACCCCTTCAAGATGAACGTCGGTGACTGGTATATGCTCGGCACCGGAGAAGGAGACTTCCCCTGGCAGTTGTATGCTTCCAAAAACGGCATAACATTATCACTGAATGTGACGCCTTTGAAGGATATCGTTTTCGAGGGTGACAATGGATTAAGCTACAAGAGTGTCGATAAGAGCAGCGCATCCTACTATTATTCGATTACAAGACTGGCTACCGAAGGCACCATAGAGATTGATGGCACGAGGCATGAAGTGAGCGGCAACAGCTGGCTTGACAGAGAATGGAGTACCAGCACCTTAAACGAGGAACAGGGCGGCTGGGACTGGTTTTCGATACAGCTAAACGATAATACTGAAATTGTATATTTCCAGTTGAGGTACAAAGACGGCAGCGTTTACCCCTATAACGAGGGATTAATAGTAAATAATGACAGCAGCACTTTCAAGCTGGGGACGGGTGATATTGTTTTAACCGTGCTGGATACATGGAAGAGTACTACGGGTGTTACATACCCCTTAAAATGGCAGGCTGAAGTGGTGCCGATGGGGAAAACATTTATAGTCGAAGCCGCTTTTAACCAACAGGAGCTTGACCTTAGCACGCGTTACTGGGAGGGAGCAGTCAATATCTACGACTCGCAGGATGAGGACGAAATCATCGGTACCGGATATTTAGAAATGACCGGATACGAGTAAGGGATTTTTACTGTTTTTATTATTCTTCCAAACCGATTGCCATACTGAAGTCACAATGGGTAACTGAAGGATCCCGGGGGAGCGGAAAAAGTATTATTATAAATGTCCCCCACCCCGAATGTTGAGTTTCGGCGAGCCGTAATGAAATCCCGGTAAATCGGCGCTTCGTTCGCCCCTCACGAACTCAGCAAGACAAAACAATCAATTCCATTTATTTTTTCGTAGGGACGACCAATGGTCGTCCTCCCTTTATACGCACATTGCCGACGGGCACTGCCCGTCCCGACGTATCGGGAACGAGGGACTCCATTTGTCCGTCACGAATTCAGCATGGCAATACCTTTATACGTCTTTGCGAGCCCCGATGTGTCGGGGCGAAGCAATCCCTACGATACAACATAATTACCCCGCCCCGTATATATCATGAAATACTTTGACAATAAAATATATGGCATAGCAATAAATATATCCGGCGGAGGAGATTCATTCGCCCCTCATACACTCAGTACGGCAATGACATTTTTTTCTTTATAAAAATGAGGCAACCAGAGCCGTTCGTAAAAATGTTGAGTTACGTAGTTCGGAACGAAATCCCGACAGGTCGGGATCGAACCACGGCGTCAAAATAGTAAATGTGATTTCCGTTAAAATCCTTCGACAAGCTCAGGAAGAACGGAAATCAAAGCATCAGCAATGACAATCCTTACAAATCCCCGAAGACCTTGGGAGCCTGAACTTTCATAATATCCCAGATTTTCTGAGCCACTTCACGGATTTCCGGCAGAGCCGCCGGGCTGGTGCGTAGTTTCAAGATATGGCGGATTTCTCGAAAGTTCCATGTGCAGATGATTTCGGTCATGCATGCGTTCGGTAAAACATAACGCGCTATTTCGGGTTTCATCCCGGCATCTAACAGCTTGCGATAGCTACTCCACGCCGCCGACATTGATTCGTGAAATATTTTTGCCGCCTCCGAGTTTTTGTCTTCGAATTCCGGAGGAGTAATATAATCGGCCTGAAGTTCGCGCACATAGCGCTGGCTGCGCTGCGAATAACTGGCAATGCGATGCCGCACCAGTTCATGAGTGAGAGCGCGGGAAGCCTTGATATAAAATGTAGCTGAAGCATGCTCAATCAGGCTTTCATGCCCCTGTTTAACACGCGCCGATATCCAGTTTTCGTTAGTACCCTGTTTATCTCCGCTGGCATAGCACAGCCTGCCGGCCTTCTCTACCAGGTTTTCGCTGTCAGGGGTAATCGCCAGTAATTTAACCTCAAGTCCGTTATACATCTCAATATCCCCCTTAAATTGTGATGAGATATTATATCATTGATAAGAGAAAAATTTCGCCTTTTGGGATAGCCGTTTGGCTCATGATTTTATTTTTTATCACAGACTGTATATTGACGCAGGCAAATATTTTTATTTAATATCCGAAAGTAATATAATCTTTACTATTTTCCGTCTGTTTGCCATAGATTGATAATATACTTACTGTGAATAAAATGATAAAACTGTTGTTTAATAAAAATAATACCGGCTACTTCCACCGTGACATCTGGCTGGTTACCGTAATAGGTATGCTTAACTGGATGGGCTTTTCGATGTGCCTGCCTTTCTTTTCTCTCTATCTGTATCAGGAACGCGGCATCCCTATGACAGTAATCGGCCTTATTATTCTACTTATCGGGGTTGTATCCGCTCTATCGCAGGTTTACGGGGGTATGTTAACCGACAAATTCGGCAGAAAACCGCTTTTGGTCCGGTCGATGATTTTGTCCTGTATAACCTTTGTCGTACTGGCATTTTTAATCAATGCTGCAGCGCCTGTGTGGCTACTGGTAATAATTTTTATTGCAAGCTATGTACTGATGACTTTAATCCGCCCCACGCTATCTACAGTGGTAACCGACTTGGCAGAGCGGGATAAACTAACCAAAGCCTACGGGCTTTTAAAGGCAGGCATCAATGTCGGCTGGGCGTTGGGACCTGCTATCGGCGGTTATTTCCTGACCATAGTTACTTATGAATGGCTGTTCGGCCTGGCGACATTAACCGCTTTAATACCATTGTTGATAACAGCCTTTTTACTGCACGAAAGCCTCGAAAACATTGATGAAAAAGACATCATCGGCATTAAGAATATCGGCAAAGTAGTTAAAAACAGCAATTTTATGATGTATATCATCATCACTTTTCTGCTTTTAATCGGATTCGGGCAAATGGTAAGCACTCTTTCGGTTTATTCTGTGGATTTTGCCGGCTTCACAACAGCTCAATACGGCTCACTTTTAACGCTTAACGGCATTATAGTGGTGCTTTTACAGTATCCGATGGCATCTATAACGAGCAATAGACCCAAGTATAAGGTGCTGATTACGGGCAGTTTACTGGTATTTGCGGGGCTGATTACATTCTCCTGGGTCGGCAGTTATACGCTGGCTGTTTTGGCAATGGTTATGTTGAGCTTCGGAGAAATTACCTTTTCGCCGGTTGCTCTTTCGGTGGTCAGCGATATTGCCCCCAAGAGGCAACGCGGTTTGTATATGGGTACATTTTCTTTAAGCGAAACGCTCGGGCACGCCACCGGACCCTTTGTCGGCGGTGTACTGATGGATGTTTTCGCCAAAGACCCGATATTCATCTGGGGGGGATTAGGGGCATTTGCACTGGCTGCCGCTATCGGATTTCTGTGGTGGGGAAAGCGTTTTTATAAGACGCCGATTTAAGTAAAGTTAATTTTATCTTAATATAGAATACCTGTTAGAATCCTTAATTCCCGTCACAGTACAGACTGGGTACAAGGATAACAAAATAGACCGGGCACATAAGTAACAGTTAAGGTATGGTCATCCTGAAGCCACAAAGAGTGGCTGAAGAATCCGGGGAGTGGTAAACAACGAATCACAAAACCTACCACGGATGTTGAGTTCCGGCTTGCCGGAACGAAATCCCGATTCATCGGGGCTCCGTTCGTCCCTCACGAACTCAGTATGACATTAACCGAGCCGTTCGTGGTGAGCTTGTCGAACCATAACGGCGTCGAAAGTCGAATCGCATTCAGATACTTCGCTCCGCTCAGCATGACAAAAAAAGTAGGGACGACCAATGGTCGTCCGCATTTATGCTCCCGTATCAAGCGGACGGGCAATGCCCGTCCCTACGAATTTAATGATTAAATTGTCATCCCTCATCAGTCTCGCTTCGCTCGACAGCTTCCCCCAAGGGAAGCCGTTTTAATTTATGACACATCGGGATGAGTGTATATAATATTCAACTAAAAATCCATTACGAATCTACCGTTTTTATGCAGCAGGTCACCGTCAACACGGATTTCACCGCCGTTTCTGAGGTCGCAAATCATATCCCAGTGTATCGCCGATTCGTTCTTGCTGCCGCTTTCCGGATAACCGGCACCCAGCGCCATATGGAAACTGCCGTTAATTTTTTCATCGAAGAGAATCTCGCCGGTAAACCTATTGATATTGGGGCTGGTACCGATGGCAAACTCGCCCAGTGTACGCGAGCCGGCATCCGTATCCAGCATCTTAAGGAGGTAATCCTCGTTCTTTTCGGCGCTGGCTTTTACCACCTTGCCGTTTTCGAACCACAATCTGACTCCGGTTACTTCTTTGCCACCCTCGATTGCCGGATAAGAGAAATAAACATGTCCGTTAACACTGTCTTCAACCGGACTGGTAAAAACCTCTCCGTCCGGCATATTATAGCGCCCGTCGCAGTTTATAAAAGGACGCCCTTCGATGCTTAATGTCAGTTCGGTTTCCTCTCCCCTGATGTATACGAATTTTTTCCCTTTAAGCCAGTCTATTATATTTTGCTGGCGTTTCGAGAAACGCTGCCAGTAGCCTACCGGGTCTTCCATATCAGGCAGACAGGCTTTATAGACAAAATCTTCATATTCGGATAGGCTCATTTCGGCATCCTGCGCATAAGCGTTAGTGGGGAATATGGTATAAACCCAGCGAAATTGTCCGTCAGCGGAACGGCGCATCTGCGTTTTCATCAGTTCTGTTCTGGCTTGATGGCGGGTTACCATTCGCGACGGCTCCACGCTGCTGAGAGCTTTGGTGTTTGAAGTGGCGCCGATAGCTATGGAAACGTCGTAGTTGTCAGTGATTATCTTTTCGGGCTCATGGATAAACTTCAGCTGCTCGTCGGAAGCATACTTGTAGAGGATTTCAGCTAATCCTTCCGGCTCTAAAAACACTATCGGGTGCCCGCCGGCTTTCAATACCTCGGCATAGACAGCTTTTACCAGCGGCGCAGCCGCATACTCACCCCTTATTTTTACTTTGTCACCCTTTTGCACGGTTACAGAGTAATTAACTAAAAGTTCAGCCATTTTTTCTATTCGAACATCTTTCATAATCGCACCTCTAAAATACTTCTAAAATATTCCTACATTTTATACCACTATCAGATATAAATGCCACTTGCAATCTAATATACGAAGGAATAGAATATCATCCATTCTGATAATTTCAGTTGTGGATAAGTGTATTTTACATTTGGGAAAAACGTTCTATAATTAAATTATAAGGTATTTCAAAACATAAAAGTCGAAGGTACAGTTGTGTACCCAAAAGGTAAAAAGGAGTATATAACAAACAGGTGAAGACAAACTTAAAAACAATTAGTAGCACTGATTCCTTGGATACCCTCTCGGATAGCTACAGCTGCGATGGTGATGACGAACCACCCAGTAGCAGTGATGAATCAGAACCCCCGCAATGCCTCCCCGCATCTAACAGACTGAAGCTTTTCAGAACAGTCCCTGATAAAGATTGGAACGATTGGAAATGGCAATTCCGCAATCGTATAACCTCAGTTGAACAGCTGGCCAAATATGTCCCTCTATCAGCAACAAGGTATGCCGAAATAAGCACAGTAACCAAGACTTATCCGTTGTCTATTACTCCTTATTATCTTTCACTTATGGATTTAAGTAATCCGCAGGACCCGGTTGCCATGCAGGCTATTCCTTGCATTGAAGAAATAACCGTCAAATCCACCGGAGTCGAAGACCCCCTTGAAGAAGAAAGGGATTCGGTCGTACCCGGACTGGTACACAGATACCCTGACAGAGTATTGATGGTACTCACCGACATCTGCCCGATGCTTTGCCGTCATTGCACACGCAAACGTGAATGGAAAAAAGGGGGCTGGGTACGCACACCGGACGATATCGAAAAGATGTTAAATTACATACGCAACAACAAAAACATCAGAGACGTCATTTTATCCGGCGGTGATTGCCTGACCCTTTCAAACAAACATCTGGCATACGTCATTCACAGTTTGAGGCAGATCAATCATGTAGAAATAATCCGTATCGGCACACGCTTTCCGGTAGTTCTGCCGCAGCGTATCGACAGCGAGTTTTGCGATAGACTTTCGGAATATGGACCGATATGGCTGAATACCCACTTCAACACCATAAACGAGATAACCCCGGAATCGGCTGCCGCTGTCGACCGCATTATCCGTGCCGGCGTTCCGGTAAATAACCAGAGCGTGTTGATGCGCGGTATAAACGATACCGTCGAAAAGCAGACCAGATTATGCCAGGGATTGCTAAAGATAAAAGTGCGCCCCTATTACCTATTCCAGTGCGATGAAGTACAGGGAACAGACCACCTGCGTACTACTATAGATACCGGCATTAAGATAATCGAAGGTATGCGAGGCTTTACCTCGGGGCTGGCTATACCAAACTTTGCTGTAGACCTGCCTCAAGGTGGAGGCAAGATTACACTCCAGCCCAATTACATAGTTGCCAGAAGCGAAAAGGAAATCCTGTTTTCAAATTACCTTGGACGTATGATTAACTGCAACAATACTACGACAGACCAGCCGGTACAACCACCCACTGCTCCCGAAATACCTATAGACAGAATAGTTCATCATTTATCAGAGGTAATGGATGCGGATAGGATTATCATTTGACCTCAAACCGGATAAACCTCCGGTTAATGAATATATAGACGACTCCATGGAGGAATACGACTCCATGGAGACCGTCAACCTTATTAAGGCCTCCATCGAAGCCAACGGGCATCAGGTAACGCTGCTTGGCGGGGGAAAGGCTTTCCTCGATAATATCCGCACGGAAAAAGTGGATTTGGTCTTCAATATCGCCGAGGGGCAAGGTAACTACCGCAACCGTGAATCACAGGTGCCCGCTGTTTTGGAGATGCTGGATATCCCCTATTCCGGTTCGGACCCGTTATGCCTTGGCATTTGCCTCGATAAAGAGCTGACAAAAAAAATGGTTGCCATGGAGGGAATACTTACCCCCAAATGGCAAATGCTTTCAGATATCAAACAATTGCATTCGATAGACCGGAAAGAGTTCAGGTTCCCGCTGATGATAAAACCGGCGCACGAAGGCTCCAGCAAGGGCATCAGGCTGTCATCGGTGGTGATGAATATGGGACAGCTGGAAACTGAAGCCAAACGGCAGTTTGATAGCTATAATCAGGCACTTATGATAGAAGAATTTATAGGCGGCGACGAGATTACGGTAGGTATAACCGGCAATGAGCCGCCAAAAGTACTGGCAATGATGCGCATTCTGCCACAGAAGAAGATTGAACATTTCGTCTATTCAGTCGAGGTAAAAAGGGATTATCTGAAGCAGGTAGATTACGAATGCCCGCCGAAACTGGATGCACAGGTTATAAAAAAGCTCGAAGATGCCAGCCTCAAGATATTTAATATACCGGGATGCCGCGATTTTGCCCGCATTGATTTCAGGCTGGATAATGAAGGAAATCCGTTTTTTCTGGAGATTAATCCGCTTCCGGGGCTGGGAAACCACAGCGACCTGGTACTTATGGCTCATATGATGGGAATTCCGCACATTGAGTTGGTAAACAGGATTCTCACAGCAGCCTTCAAAAGATACTGCTATGCATAAATCAATAGCAATCATTTACAATCAGCCCGCCGCAAGTCCCTATCGCGATAGAAACGAGCAGTCTGCCGAAGACGGCGTGCTGGTAGAAGTCGCCGCCGTAGAGAAAGCCCTGCACTTTCTTGGATACTTAACTTCCAAAATCCCTCTGGCACTGCCGCTTGAACAGGCTTTTAGTGAACTGTCACTGATAACAGCCGATATCGTTTTCAACCTATTCGAGGGGTTTAGCGGCTTTCCCGAAACGGAAGCCCTTATAGTAGAACAACTTGAAGCGCTTAAACTGCGCTATACCGGCTCTCCGGCGGCAGCATTGAAACTCGCTCTGGATAAAGCCGAAACTAAAACGGTGTTGAAGCAAGAGGGAATACTTACACCAGCTTTTCAACTGTTGGATAATGCAACGCTTTCCGATTTTAAGCTGAATTTCCCCTGTATCGTTAAGCCAAATGCCGAGGACGCCAGTCACAGCTTGAATGTAAAAAGTGTTGTGTACGATTACGATGCATTGAAAGATATGGTCTCCGAAATCAGCGGAATGTACGGCAAAAAAGCGCTGGTGGAGGAATATATCGATGGGCGTGAATTCAATATGACGATAATGGGTAATAACATTCTGACCACACTGCCGATTTCTGAAATATGTTTTTCATTACCGCAGGATACACCGAAAATACTCAGCTATGAAGCCAAGTGGGACACAGAAAGCGTATATTACAGGGGAACACTACCGCAATGTCCGGCAGACATAGACGCAGATACAAAAAAAGACATTGTTGAGGCAGGACTTAAAGCCTATACCATTACCGGCTGTTGCGGCTACGCCAGAATTGATATGAGAATGGACGGGAACAATGATATTTATGTTTTAGAAGTTAATCCCAACCCCGATATCTCACCGGACGCCGGAGCTGCTATTCAGGCATCAGCAGCTGGTATGAGTTATAATGATTTTATACAGAAAATCGTGCAATTGGCGATGGAGAGAGACTTTGGCTATTAAGATTCGCAAACTTAAAAAGAAGGATAAAGCGGCTTTAATGGAAATCCTGCAAAACACCCCGGAGTTTACAGCGGAAGAGGTTGTCATAGCCGAAGAGGTTATCGACGGCTCGCTGGATAATCCCGATACATCGGGCTATTTCTCACTGGCTGCCGAGAATGAAGACGGCGTATTTATCGGGTTTATCAGCTATGGACCGATACCGATGACTCAATATGCCTGGGATATCTACTGGCTGGCGGTAAAACGAGAGTTTCAGGCGCACGGCACCGGGGCAACTCTACTGAGAGCAGCGGAGGAAAAGATAGCTCAGTCCGGCGGTAGGATGGTATTCATTGAGACATCCGGTAAAGCACAATACGATAAAACGCGCCGTTTCTATATTAACAATGACTATAAGGAAGTCTGCAATATCACCGATTTCTATGCCCCGGGCGACGATAAGGTTATCTATCAGAAGATACTATGATAAATAACCTGCGAACTAGTGAAATATATATTATTGATTGAAAATATAATAAACATACCATTTACCGATTATAAGATATCACTTCATTCATTGCTATTAAAAAACGCAACAAGACTTAATAATGGGCTTTAATCCTATAACGAAGTTTAATAAGACCTTTATTTTACCTAACCTTACTAAAGTTTTTTCGTTATACTATTTAAATACCCTGTCGCATGTGATATGATATTAGTGGTAAGGATAATGTTTACATCTGATTGATGGTGCGGTAATGCTGAATTTCTGGCAGATTATAAAAAGAATAGGCGATAAATTAAGTAAGCAGTCACAAAAAACATCTTTTTGGGTCGTTATCCATATCATATTGTTTCTGGGTGTTTTTATGCTCTGGAATCACGTATTTTGGGATTATTTTGGCCCCACACCCGGAGCAGTTGAAAAAAACATCGTTCTCCGGATAATGGACGGGCAAATTCCCTATGTCGATTTCGAATGTGAATATCCGCCGGTGGCTCTGCTCATTTTTATCGTACCGGGGCTGCTTTTCAGGGCATTACCGGGATATTACATTGCCTTCACCGTAGAGATGCTGCTCTTCGATTTACTGGCGGTCTTATTAATTGCCTTTATAGCCAATAGAATAAAAATTTCAAAAGTCAAAGCCCTTGCTTCATATACGCTTTTAATCGCCTTTGCCGCCGGACCGATAGTAACCCATCGTTACGACCTGGCGCCGGCAGTGATAGCGCTGGCGGCAGTGGCTGCCTTTTTAGCCGGTAAAAACAAGACCGCCTGGGGGGTGCTGGCGTTGGGGGTAATGGCAAAGATTTTTCCAATCGTTTTAGCTCCGCTTTTTGCCCTTTGGCTGCTAATAAAAAAGCAAGATGCCCGTCTTATGAAAGGAGTCGCCGCTTTCGCAGGTGTTGTTTTGTTGACTATAATTCCCTGGCTTATTACAGATGCCGGGTCTTTGAGTACATTCTTTACCTATCATATGGATAGAGGTTTGCATGCCGAGAGCACTTACGGTTCCTTCGTTATACTGGGGCAACACTTCGGATGGACCAGCGTGGAATGGGATTTCAGCTTCGGTTCGTTTAATATCACATCCGGGCTGGCGGATAATCTGGCAGATGCTTCCTTTTATATCATGGCGCTCGTATTAATAATTGTGTCCGTGCTGTTTACCTACCAACTCCACAAGCAGGAAATTACTAAATTAGAAAAAGACAATACACAGGTAGTGCAGGAAAATCTGTTTGTCCGCTATGCGGTCATCCTGGTATTGGCATTTCTGCTCTTTAATAAGGTGTTTTCCGCACAGTATATGGCATGGTTCTGTCCGTTTATACCGCTTCTTAACATACGCTTTAAATACCTGATTGTTGCTATGCTGATGATTGCGGGAGTATTTACAATATATGTTTACCCCTTTAATTATATAGAATTCGAATACTGGGAAAGCCTCCCGGTGCTGCTGATGGCAAGCCGCAACCTGCTGCTTATTATCGTTTTTGTACTGGTAGTTATGGGCATAAAACCACGAGAAAAAATTATAAAAGCGAGTGGAACAAGTACCGCTATTGCGACCTAGAAGACGGCTTTTTACAGGATTTATTGCTTATGAAATGTTTAATTTTAGCCAGCGGTTTCGGCACCCGATTGTATCCGCTAACTCAAAAGACAGCTAAATGTTTGCTGCCTTATAAAGGTAAACCGCTTATCAGCCACATTGTAGAAAAAATACCGGACGGAATCGATATCTCCGTTACAGTTAATCGCAAATTCGCCCCGCAGTTTAAGAATTGGCAAAACAAAATCGTCAGACCTGTTGATTTATGGATAGAGCCGGTCGATAACGAACAGCAGATGCTGGGGGCTATCGGTTCGCTTGATTACTGGATTAAAGGAAATAACATTGATGATGACCTGCTGGTAATTGCCGG
>LSQX01322697.1_pt1 | contig 15958 bp, 13 predicted proteins | sample 654561 | NCBI WGS metagenome assembly LSQX01 (sample SAMN04489861, study PRJNA283612) | anaerobic digester metagenome | isolation source: 4 biogas reactors fed with cattle manure at either 37C or 55C with and... | place: Denmark: Kongens Lyngby | collected 2014 | reverse complement strand
CCACCCCCCGGATTCTTCGGCCATCTCTTATGGCCTCCAGAATGACAATTTAATCGCTAACGCCGTAGGGACGGGCATTGCCCGTCCGCCAGATACGAAAACATAAATGCGGACGACCATTGGTCGTCCCTACGTTATTTATTTGTCATATTAAGTAGCGATGAAGTACAAGAGCCGTTCGTCCTGAGCCTGTCGAAGGATAACGGCGATTAAATAAATAGAAATAAAAAAATCCGCTCTATTGACCCTTCGATTAACTCGGGGAGAGCGGATTTAATAATTAATCAATGACTGCTAATCAACCGGCAGGTCCATCTTATACTTTTTCAAAGTCTCTTTTATCAGGTTAGCTGTATTTTCGTCCGGCTCGTAGAGCGGGGGGCGCGGGCTGCCTACCCGGAAGCCGATTTGATTTACGGCATATTTGATGGGTATCGGGTTGGCAATTTTGAAAAGCACGTCGATTAGCGGTATCAGATGACGGTGTATTTTCGCCGCTTTTACGGTATCTCCCGCTACGAAGCTGTTTATCATTTCACGTATCTGATTGCCGATGATGTTGGAGGCTACACTGATAACTCCGTAACCGCCCAATGCCATTATTGGAAGCGTGTCGTTGTCGTTACCGCTCCAAACCAGAAAATCATCTGCGGTATTTTCTATAATACGGCTGATTTCATTTAAGTTGCCGCTGGCTTCTTTAATACCGATAATATTGTCTATTTTACTGAGCTTGATGACGGTATCGGATGCCAGGCTGGCGACTGTTCTGCCGGGTACATTGTAAAGAATACAGGGCAGGTTGGTGTTTTCGGCAATGGCTTTGAAGTGCCGGTATAAGCCGTCCTGTGTCGGTTTATTGTAATAGGGGACTACCAGCAGACAGGCATCGACGCCGCACTCTTCGGCTTGCTGGGTTGTTTCAATCGCTTCACGCGTGCTGTTGCTGCCGGTTCCGGCAATAACTGAGCCTTTATCCCCGACAGCCGCCTTAATCTCACTAAAAAGACGGAGCTCCTCTTCTCTAATCAGGGTCGGTGATTCACCGGTGGTGCCGACTATAACCAGCCCGTCGCTTCCTGAGGCAAGCAAAGCAAGCGCCAGTTTTTTAGCCTGTTCATAGTCCAGTGCGCCGTCATCTTTAAACGGCGTCACCATCGCTGTAATTACTCTTCCTATATCTTTCATAATTTAACCTCCGTTGGGATGGAGCCAGTCTCTTTTTATCATCTCTTCGGCGATTTGAATTGTATTCAGAGCGGCTCCCTTTCTTATATTATCGGAGACTATCCACATTACCAGACTGTTGGAGTGGGAAACGTCAGTGCGGATGCGCCCGACATATACATCATCGCTTCCTGCCGCTGAATATGCCTGCGGATAGAGGCTGATGGCGGGGTCATCTACCAGTTTTACACCCGGGGCCTGTGATAGAATGCGTTTGGCTTCATCGGGAGTAATGGAATTGGTAAACTCTACAGTTACCGCTTCACTGTGGCTTATGAATACCGGTACACGGACACATGTTGCGGAAATGGCAATGTTGTCGTCATGCATAATCTTTCTGGTTTCTTCTACCATTTTCCACTCTTCCTTAGTATAGGCATTATCCAGAAAAACATCTATTTCCGGCAGCACGTTAAAGGCTATTTGATGCGGATAAACATGGGGGACAACTGTCTGTCCGTTCAATATCTGCTTGGATTGATTTGTAAGTTCATCTATGGCAGCGGTTCCGGTGCCTGAAACCGATTGATAGGTGCTGGCAATAATCCTCTTTATCGGATTTATCTTATGCAGCGGGTACAATGCCACTACCATCTGAATGGTCGAGCAATTCGGATTGGCGATAATGCCCTTGTGTTTCCTGATGTCCTCAGGGTTGATTTCGGGCACTACCAGCGGCACCTTGGGGTCCATTCTCCATGCCGAACTGTTATCCACCACAACCGCACCGGACTGTGCGGCAATAGGTGCAAAATAACGGCTTATTTCAGCCCCTGCCGAAAACAGGGCAATTTCAATTCCCTTAAAAGAATCGGGAGTGGTTTCTTTAACTTCAACTTCCTGATGGTTGAAAAACAGTTTTTTACCGGCCGAGCGGTCGGATGCTAAAAGTGCAATCGATTCAACCGGAAAGTTACGCTGTTCCAGTACTTTAATGAATTCCTGCCCAACCATACCTGTTGCGCCGACAATTGCTACTCTGTAACCTTTCATAATGCCTCCTACAATCCCAGTAGGGTATCCAGTCCGTAAACCAGTCCCTTGCGGTTTATTACTTCTTTAATTGCCAATAATACCCCAGGCATGTAGCATTCCCTGCTGGTGGTATCGTGTATTATGCTTAAAGTTTGACCTGCAGTACCGAACCTGACTTCCTGCCTTGCCAGTATTCCGGGCAGGCGCACGCTGTGAATGGGTACGCCGTTTACCATTTTACCGCGGCTTTCGGTATCCTTTTGTTGCGGCATAACTCCGGGCGGTTTCCCGTTTCTTCCTTCCGAAATTGCCAGAGCTGTTTTTATGGAAGTACCCGAAGGGGCATCTGCCTTAAGATGATGATGCAGTTCGATGATTTCGGCATAATCGAAGTACTTGGATGAAATCTTGGACAGGTAGGTCATAATTACAGCCCCGAGCGCAAAGTTGGGCGCCAAAACTACACCTGCCCCCTGTTCTTTAGCCAGATTGTCAATCTGGTTCATTTCATCCTGTTTTAATCCGGTAGTGCCGATAACCAGATTGACTTTATGTTTCAGTGACAGCATAGCGGTCGGAAAAGAAACCGATGCAATGGTGAAATCTACCAGTACATCCGGACGACAATCCTTAAGAATCTGCTCCAGGTTCGATGAGAAGGGGACCTTGCCGGAGCCGTCGGGGAGCGTTAGAAATTCATTGTTAACCTGTGCTTCTATCGCTCCCACTATTTGCGTATCGAGGTCAAGGCAGACTGCCTTGACCACTTCCTGTCCCATTCTGCCTGAAGCGCCATTTACTGCTACACGTATCGGTGTCATATCACACCCCCTTTATACTAGAAACGGCGTTTATTCTGCGGAGGGTTTGAACGATTCGGCGGGCGGCTGAAATTATCTCTTCTTTGGGGTTGTCTGTCTTCGGGTTTTTCAGATGCGTTGGAAAAAGCAGCCCTTCTGGACAGATTAACCCTGCCCTGGTTGTCGATTTCAGTCACTTTAACGGTTATTTCGTCACCGATTTTAACCACATCCTCGACTTTATCGACACGGTAATCAGCCAGCTCGCTGATATGAACCATTCCGTCTTTACCGGGAAGCACTTCCACAAAAGCGCCGAAATTCATAATGCGGGTTACTTTTCCTGTATATATAGCCCCGACTTCGACATCACGAATAAGGGCATCTATCATGTCCATTGCTTTCCTTGCGGATGCTTCATCAGCCGAACCGATAATAGCGATACCTTCGTTGTTAATGTCAACGGTGGCTTTGCTTTCTTCTACTATGGAGCGTATGGTTTTACCTCCCGGTCCGATAACCGTGCCTATTTTATCAGCCGGTATGGCTACTTTATACATACGCGGAGCATACGGGCTGAGTTCCGGCTTGCTCTCGCTGATGGTCTGTAGCATCTTATCGAGGATAAACATTCTGGCTTCGCGAGCCGGCTTCAATGCATCGATTAAAATATCGGCGCTGATACCCTTGGGCTTCATATCCAGTTGAACGGCTGTAATACCGTCGGCAGTGCCGGCAATTTTATAATCCATATCGCCGTAATTATCTTCCATGCCTTCAATATCCGTTAACAGGGCATATTCATCACCCTCTCCGGTAACCAGTCCGATGGAAATACCGGCAACCGGCGCTTTGATTTTGATGCCGGCATCCATTAACGACATAGTTGAAGCGCAGCAGCTTGCCATCGAGGTGCTTCCGTTCGAGCTTAAGGCTTCCGATACCAGCCTCACCGTATAGGGAAATTCCTCATCAATCGGCACTACCGGAAGCAGTGCACGCTCTGCCAGTGCGCCGTGTCCATATTCACGCCTGCCGGTAACTCCGGCACGTTTTGCTTCTCCGGTGGAGAAGGGCGGGAAATTATAATGATGGATATATCTCTTGGGTTCATCGAAGCCCAAGCCGTCTATTTGCTGTTCTTTCTTGATCGGTCCAAGTGTGGTAACGGTAAGTATCTGTGTTTCTCCGCGTGAGAACAGGGCTGAGCCGTGAACACGGGGCAGCACTCCAACCTCACATTTGAGAGGGCGAACTTCATTTAACTGGCGTCCGCTGACACGTTCTCCCTTTGTCAGGATATTTCCCCTGATGAGTTTCCTGACTTCCCTGTCGAATGCCTCAAGTATATCGAATTCCGAATGTTCCTCTTTGAGGGCTTCAACCAGTTCCTTTTTTAAGGTATCTATGGATTCGATTCTCTCCGCCTTGGTGGGCAGGGTATAACACTTATTCAAACGGTCGCCGATAAAAGCGGAGACCGCTTCTTTGGTCTCGGCGCTGATTTCAATAACCGGCGCTTCCTCTTTAGGTTGTCCCAGAGCCTGAGCCATTTCTTCCTGCAGAGCGATGATTTCCTGGTTGGCTTCGTGCCCCAGCCTTATTGCCTGGGCAAAGATGTCTTCGGAAATTTCATTGGCTCCCGCTTCCATCATGATGACAGCTTTTTTAGTGCTGGCGATAATCAGGTCCAGCTTGCTGGTTTGCAGTTCAACCATAGTCGGGTTTACTACCAGCTCACCGTCAATATAACCGACATGCACGATGCCTACCGGCCCTTCGAAAGGAACGGATGATAAACTTAACGCTGCCGAGCATCCGATAACGGATAATATACTCGGGTCGTTTTCCTTGTCTACGGCTAAAACTGTAGAAATAAGCTGAATTTCACGGCGCCATGCCTTCGGTAAAAGCGGACGTAACGGGCGGTCCGTCAACCTGTCGGTTAAAATAGCCTCTTCGCTGGGGCGTCCTTCACGGCGCAGAAAGCCGCCGGGAATTTTGCCGGCAGCATACATTCTTTCCTCGTAATCGACGGTCAGCGGAAGGAAGTCTGTGCCTTCTCTTGCCTTGGGGGCAACACAGACAGTTGATAAAACAACGGTGTCTCCGTAACGAACGGTAACCGCAGCCCCGGCCTGCCATGCCAATTTACCTGTTTCTAAAGTTAGTTTTCTGCCGCAAATAATGCGCTCAAAAGATTGAGATGTAGTCACTAGATTCTCCTTATTTGCTTTACAAGAACTTACTTAAGGACTTATTTACGTAAGCCGAGTCGCTCAATAAGGCTCTTATAGCGGTTTACATCTTCTTTATTGAGATAGGCGAGCAAACGTCTTCTCTGTCCGATAAGAGTAAGCAGGCTGCGTTTGGTGTGATTGTCATGTTTATTGTCGGTCATATGACGCGTCAACTGCTTGATTCTGGCAGTTAAAACAGCTATCTGTACCTCTGTCGAGCCTGTATCGCCTTCATGAAGCTTGAACTCATTGATGATGTTTGCCTTTGTCTGGCTGTCCAAATCTTAACTCCTGTATTGCATAAATTACGAGCAATTATAACATAACTAAGTATAAGTGTAAAACAAAAAGGACAGAAAATAATATTTACAGGGGTTGCATGACAATAAAAAATCCCCTCCCGTAATTTCTACAGGAGGGGATACAAGACATGCTTAACTTTAGACAGCAATTAGTTGTTTTTTCTGCCGCCGATGCCTTTGGCGGTGTCGTAGTTAGCCTTGGCTTTTTCGTGCGGTCTTAATGAACGGGTGGCTTTGCCGGCCTGCCACATCTCTGAATTGCCCATTTCGGAGAGTTCTTTGCCGAGTTGTTTCTTATAGTCGGGGCCTCCGCAGGCGCTGATAACGCGTGCCGTTTCGGAGCCGTCGGCTACTTTTTCGTACAGTTCTTTAAATACCGGCATAACTGCTTCCTTGAATTTAGGTTTCCAGTCCAGTGCGCCTCTCTGGGCGGTAGCGGAACAGTTTGCATACATCCAGTCCATACCGTTTTCGGATACCAGTCGGATAAGGCTTTCGGTAAGTTCTTCCACTGTTTCGTTGAAGGCTTCGCTGGGTGAATGTCCGTGAGCCCTTAAGGTGTCATATTGCGCTTCCATAATGCCTGCAAGTGCTCCCATCAAGACACCGCGCTCGCCGACCAAATCGCTGTAAACCTCTTTTTCGAAAGTGGTCGGGAAGAGATAACCGGCGCCGATACCGATGCCGATGGCGATGGTGCGCTCTTTAGCTTTACCGGTATAATCCTGGAATACGGCGAAGCTGGCATTGATGCCTTCACCGGAAAGGAAGTTGCGGCGCAGCGAGGTGCCCGAACCCTTAGGAGCTACCATAATCACATCGACATCCTTGGGAGGGATAATGCCTGTCTGTTCTTTGTAAACGATGGAAAAACCGTGCGAGAAATAAACAGCCTTGCCGGGAGTAAGGTGCTTTACAATAGTAGGCCAGACATATTTATGTGCCGCATCGGCTACCAGTACCTCGATGATGGTGCCTTTTTCGCAGGCTTCCTCGATTTCGAACAGGTCGACACCGGGTACCCAGCCGTCATTAACAGCCCTGTCCCAGTCTTCCGGAAATTGCTTCGATTGTCCGATAATAACCTTGAAGCCGTTATCCTTCAAATTCAACGATTGTCCCGGGCTCTGTATGCCGTAGCCGAGTATGGCGATGGTCTCGTCTTTCAATACTTCACGGGCTTTTTCAATCGGGAACTCACTGCGCTTTACTACTTCTTCATCCGTTCCGCCAAAATTAATGATTGCCATTTTCCTCTTTCTCCTTGTTCTAAAAATATATACAAAAATAACTAGAATAATTATAGGGTTGGCTTAAGAACTATGTCAATTTGCGAGGGATTTGTTAACTGTCTTTATTCGGTCTTGATTTTTTATAATCGCCGTACGGGACATCCGATAAACTAGACAGACGAATTACGATACCGGCTGATTACATCCTGAACATCCCGGTCGTATGCATAGCGCGAAAGCAAGTCTCCCATTTTAGATATTCCGGGAATCCCTTTTAATCCGTATTCGAGGATATCATAGACCATTATCGGCATAAAAGACCAGACCGGTTTTTTTAGATTTTTCCAGTAGAATGTGAGGTCTGCCAGAGCGGATTGCTGTATGATATATCTTTTTCTCTGGCTGTGCTTCGGATGGTCGGGGTCGCACCATTCGGGCGGGGTGGTAACTATCAAACCGGCGCAGACATAAGGACGTACCTCATAGATGGAACAAACATCATTCTGCAAAAAAGGGCAGGGGATTTTGAGGCGGGCGTATGCGGCGAGGTCGCCGATGTTTTTATCATCCGCATTCGTTTTTCTGAAGAGGTCGCCCGACGCTTTTACCTTTTCTCTCCACGTAGGATAGTTTTCAAGAAAGCGCTGCAGTTTATCTTCATTCCGGTAGAGGTAATAAACAATCGCCTCCGCTTCCTGAACGGAAGCCCCGATAAACAGGCTGCAACAGCGGCTGCAGCCCTTGAAGCAACTGAGCGTTTCGTTATTTGCCGAAAGGGTTTCGTCCTGTTGTTTATAAAGGTTATCGAAGAATTGCTGTTTCTTTTGAATGAATTTGATGCAGTAGTCTTTCCTCAAGTTGCCGACAATGCCCAAATAGGCGATTTCTCTGTTTAGCTCGAACGGATTGTTTATCTTTTGTGGATTTCTGTTGTTTTCCATAATCGATAAGAATTGTAGCAATCTTTTTCTAAATCCGCAATTGAAATCTTTGTTACCTTGACTAAGTACAGCCAATAACCTATATTGGGAGAAACAGATATAAAGCTGTTTAGAGTGTTATATGAATGTCGGAGTATGTAAATTAAAGCTCAAACTGGCTGAGGGAATGTCGTTAAAGGGTAAGCGGCAGGTGATTAAGCCGATTATCGCTCTTGTTAAAAACAAGTACAACGTCTCCATTGCCGAGGTGGAAGATAACGACCTGTGGCAGTTAGCTACACTGGGAATCTGTTTTATCAGTAACGACTCTAAATACACCGACGAAGTCATCTCAAGTATCATCAGTTTTATCGGCAGCGGACGTTTCGAGGTCGAGATTATAAGTCAGGAAGTCGAAATCATACCGTTTTAAACTATTAGGTTGCTTCTGCTCAATGACCGGACGGCGATGGATTTGCCGAAGTTCAGCGGCGGCGATAATTTAATTATGGATATATCATCTTTTATAAAATATATCAGCTCGCAATCTTCCTATGACGGGCAAATAGCGCATCTGGAACACATTCCGCCGCGCGAAGCAATTTATTCGGAAACGAAACAGCCATTAAATCCCGGTGTAGAGGAAGTCCTTAAGAAAAAACGCATTTATCCGCTCTACCTGCACCAGGCACAGGCAATCGATATCGCCAGAGGCGGTGAAAATGTTATGGTCGCTACCTCCAGCGCCAGCGGCAAGAGCCTGTGCTACAACATACCCGTCATCGAAGAAATCATTTCAAATCCTGCCAGCCGTGCCTTATATCTCTTTCCCACCAAAGCGCTGGCACAGGACCAGCTGGGCAAACTGCATTATATGTTTGGCCCCAAGTTTATAGGTAAGCAGCAGGCGGTTACTTTTGATGGGGATACTCCGCAAACGGAGCGAGGAGAAATCAAAAAACAAGCCGGAATTGTGTTAACCAATCCGGATATGCTGCACGTGGGCATCCTCCCCAATCATGAAGACTGGATAAAGTTTCTGCATAATCTGAAATTTGTAATAATAGACGAAGCGCACAGCTATCGCGGTGTTTTCGGCTCGCACGTTGCACTTGTCCTGCGCAGGTTAAGGCGCATTTGCAATAAATATGAAGCCCATCCGCAATTTATATGCTGTTCTGCTACCATAGATAACCCCTGTGAACATGCTGAAAAACTGGTCGGTTTGCCTTTCGAAGTGGTAAACGAGGACGGTTCGCCGCACGGGGCAAGGGATTTTGTGTTCTGGAACCCGCCGGTAACGGATGTTGTAAGGGGAACCAGACACAGCAGCAACAGCGAAGCGACAAGTCTCTTTACCGAACTGGTGCGGCATAATATCCGCACACTGGCTTTTACCAGAACGCGCCGGTTGACGGAATTGATATTTAAATTTTCCAAGCAGAAGCTCGATGAATTAAGCCCTCATCATTCTAAGAGAATCAAGCCCTACCGCGCCGGATATCTGGCTGAGCAGAGGCGTCAAATCGAGCAGGAATTATTAAACGGACAGCTGATGGGGGTGGTGGCTACCAGTGCGCTGGAACTGGGGATAGATATCGGCGACCTTGATGCCACGGTGCTTACCGGTTATCCGGGAACCGTCGCCAGTACCTGGCAGCAGGCCGGGAGAAGCGGCAGGGGAGGCGAACTTTCACTCAGTTTTCTGGTTGCTATGGATAACCCGCTCGACCAGTATTTTATGAGAAATCCCGACGCTTTTTTTAAGAAGAGTTTTGAAAATGCGCTCATAAATCCGCAAAATCCCTATATATTAAACGAGCATCTGTTGTGCGCCGCATGGGAATTGCCACTGGGTCAAAATGATAAGTATTATTTCGGTGTCGATTTTACAAAAGGCCTTTCGGAGTTGGAAAACGATGGTTTAATCAGGCAAAGACACGGCCGCTGGTATCCGTCGCCATTCGTAAACTATCCCTCGCAGGATGTTAACATCCGTTCCGCTTCTGCGGATAACTTTACCTTAATTGATTCCTCTACCAACTCGATACTGGAAACCGTGGAAGCCGGTTTTGCCATTATGCAGGTTCATCCGGGAGCAATTTATCTTCATCAAGGTGATGCTTATCTGGTCACTTCTCTTGATATGACAGCGCGTATTGCCAAGTGCGAGCCGGCAAAATCCAACTACTACACAGTTACAAAGGAACTGACCGATTTAACGGTTTTGAATAAACTGAAAGAGAAGCAGTGCGGAAAGACGCAGGTCTGCCTGGGGGAAGTAGAAGTAATTACTGTGGTATCCGGTTTTAAGAAGAAGGCACAGTACACCGAAGAAATACTGGGAGAAGAACCGCTCAACCTGCCGCCGCAGAGGCTGCGCACCGTGGCGCTCTGGTTTGACATAACAGATTCTGAATTAAAAGAACTGGAAAAAGCGGGGCTCGATAGCGCCGGCGGATTGCACGCTGTTGAGCATGCCGCAATAGGCATACTACCGCTCTTTGCTATGTGCGACCGCAACGATATCGGAGGGGTTTCCACAACCTATCACCCCGATACCGGCAGGGCACAGGTATTTATTTATGATGCTTATCCGGGCGGTGTGGGCATTTCCGAAAAGGGTTATGAGATGATTATCGATTTATGGCAAGCTACCTTTGATGTTGTTAATGCCTGCCCCTGTACGGAGGGATGCCCAAGTTGCATTCAATCCCCTAAATGCGGCAATAACAATAATCCGCTTGATAAGCAAGCGGCTCTGCATATTCTTAAAGATTTGCTATAATATATGAATCGGTTGTATTTAACGGAGGGCGAATGATAAAAATCGGTGTTGACCCGACCATATTTTCTATAGGGCCTTTGCATTTTGCCTGGTACGGCTTGGCAATAGCTCTCGGTATAATGTTTGTTGTATTTTGGGCTTATCATGAAATTAACAAAGGCGCTCGCATAACTTACGATAATTTATTGATGGCGGCTATTGTCGGCATCCCTACAGGAGTAATCTTTTCCCGTCTGGTGCATGTCATTGACCGCTGGGAATATTATAGCCAAAACCTTGGCCAAATTATAGGTGGTGACGGGCTATCTGTATACGGTGGCATTCTTGGCGCCCTTCTCGCAATCTGGATTTATAGCCGCTATAGCAAGCTTAATTTCGGGCATTTACTGGATGTAGTTGCTCCCGGTATCGCTATCGGGCAGGCTATCGGTCGTGTGGGATGTACCTTAAACGGTTGCTGTTACGGCGACAATACTACTGTACCCTGGGGAATCGAATATACCAACCCCAACAGCTATGGATACGGTGCGGGTGTAGTGCATCCGACACAGGTTTATGAAATTATATTTATGGTAACCCTGTTTATCATACTCTATAAACTGCGCGGCAGGTTGAAGCCGGACGGCTCTCTGGCAATGGTATATTTTGCCGGTTACGCTATATGGAGATTTTTTGTGGATTTCATCCGGGAAGGTACGCCTTTCCTGTTCGGTTTGCACCAGGCGCAGGTAATAGCTATAGTTATCCTGATAGTTATCATTGCATTGGCGGTGAAAAATAAGGTAAGCTTTGTTAAGAAAACTGACATTGTTGAAAAGGAAGAAGAGGAAGTTGGAAACTGATAACGAAAAAGAAGAATTAGTATTTGAAGTTTTAATCGAGATACCGAAGGGCAGCCGTAATAAATATGAATTCGATAAGAAAAGACGGCTGATAAAACTGGACCGTATGTTATTCTCATCGGTGCATTATCCCAGTGACTACGGTTATTTCCCGGAAACGCTGGCTCTTGACGGCGACCCGCTGGATGCGCTGGTTCTGGTCGGCGAGCCGACATTCCCCGGTTGTCTGGTAGATGTAAAACCGATCGGCTTATTCAAAATGCATGATGAAAAGGGTCCCGATGAAAAAATACTGTGTGTGCCGGTAGCCGACCCGATGTGGAATTATCTGCAAACGCTGGACGATGTGCCGCAGCACCTGCTGCGTGAAATCGAGCATTTCTTTACGATTTACAAGGATTTAGAAAAGAAAAAAACGGGTGTCGAGGGATGGAACAAGGATTTAACCGAGACATTCAGAATCATCAAAGAATCACAGGAACGCTATACACAAAATCAGGAGTAACAATAAACTTTTAATCGGTAATCAGTTAAACGCCGGCCTATTTGGGCTGGCGTTTATTTATATAGCGGCAGGAGGTATTTTTGGAGCTTGTAAGGTAATCTTCCTATAAAATATACAACCGAACTATTTTAACGCTTTTATATTAAAATGTTTAATTCCACGATTTTAATGTCGCGGCGATTTGGTGTCTGTTTTAATTTATAAAGAACGGAGTTTACTTTGAAATATATAAGAACAATTAAATACGATAATCAGTTTCTTCTGGATAATATGATGGGACCGAATGCTATGAAAATTCTGGAAGAGATGACGGCAGGTCTGGCTCTGAAATCCGGTATGAGAGTGCTCGACCTGGGTTGCGGGAAGGGGCTCACATCTATCTTTCTGGCAAAAGAGTACGGCGTTCAGGTTTTTGCTCACGATTTATGGGTGGGCGCAACCGAAAACTATGAAAGGTTTAAATCATTCAATCTCGATAACCTGATTATTCCGATTCACGGCGATGCCAATGATATGCCTTATGCCGATCAATACTTCGATGCTGTAATAAGCGTAGATTCTTATGAGTATTTCGGTGAGAGCGAAAGCTATATGGATGAAAAGCTGGCTCCGCTGGTAAAAAAGGGCGGCATTATCGCCATCGCAGTCCCGGGTGTAAAAAAAGAATTGCATGGGGTGCTACCGCTTGAAATGAGTTACTCCTGGACAGCGGAGGATTTGGGAACCTTTCACTCGTGTGACTGGTGGAGAAAACTATTAAGCAAATCACCAAAAATAGAAATCGAATCAGTCAGCGAAATGCAGGGTTTCGACGAGTTCTGGGATGATTGGCTTTTGTGTGACAACGAATATGCAGTGAGCGACCGTCCGGCAATGGAAGCCGGCGCCGGTAAATATATGAACTTTGTTCAAATAATAGCCGGAAAGAAGTAAGCAGAAAAGCTGATGGAATATTAGATCAGCCATTCGAAGAGCAAGAATTGTAATGGCTGGTCTATTTGATTCGTTTGCTAATACGTACAGCCTTACGAAATCCCGAAATACTTTTCAAAGAAAGCAAGCAGTTTATCTATAACGCTCTGTTTTTTAACTGCCCGACCCCCGCCTGAAAAACGTGAAACAGGCGGCAGAATTTTATCGATAGCTGTACCTGTGGTTTTCACCGCACCATCGCGAAAAGAGCCGTCAATAAACCTTCGTGTTTCCTTTGCCTTTAGGTTTTCTTCTTCAATAATCGCTGACAAATCTTTTTCTTTTTGTTCAGCAACAAAGGCTTGCCAATCTTTCTCTACCTGTGTTGAGGTATTGACTCGTTCGACAAATCTTTCTATAAGTTCTCTTTTACTGCGTAGCTCAATGCTTGAATTGATGGCTTTATCAATTGTTGTTAGAATGCTCTTGTCGGTGCAGTTGGATTCATGGTATTTTGCCACAAGCATGAGTATGTAATCAATGTTTACTTCCACCTGCTTGATAAGTTCGATTTCAAATACTATATCGTCGTTTATGTTTTCCTTGTCAGCGTCTTTTCCTCTTGTGAAATCCTGATAAAGGTCTATATAAATACTTTGATAGTCCTGAAAATCACGCTCGGGTAGAATTTCGTTGCCTTCAAAGTCATCGAATGCTGTGAGAATATTTTTAAGCCGTAAAATTGCTCCGAAAAGACGGATAAAATCTTTCTTATCGGCTTCGCTGATAATTTCTGTTCCTAAAGGGTATAATTTCTGAATTATGGTAATCAGTTCTGCATAACCCGATTTGTGTTTGCCGTTTTCCTCATAGCCGTTATAATAGTCTTCATATGTTTTTAAGAGTACTATACCGCCTGCCTCTCTATCTCCAAAGAGCGCAATGGCTTCGTCGGTTGCAGCTTTGAGATTGCGGAAGCAAATAATATTCCCAAATGTTTTAACTGAATTCAGAATGCGGTTGGTACGTGAAAATGCCTGTAATAGACCATGCTGTCGCAGATTCTTATCCACCCAAAGTGTGTTTAGCGTGGTAGCGTCAAAGCCGGTCAAAAACATATTGACTACAATTAGTAAATCCACTTCTCGGTTTTTTACACGTAGGGAGAGGTCTTTGTAGTAATTTTGGAATTTGTCTGCTGATGTGTCAAAATTAACATTAAACATATTATTGTAATCAACTATAGCGGCTTCCAGAAAGTCACGTGAGGTTTTATCCAATTTGTCCGTTTCAAAGCCCTCTTCGGGGATAACATCTTCAGGATCATCTTCATTGGCGCTGAAGCTAAAAATCGTAGCAATGGCAAGTTTTCTGTTTCGTTCAGCCAGTTGTCGTTTGAACTCGGTATAATATTTCATTGCCATAGGAATAGATGCAACGGCAAAAATAGAATTGAAGCCTGCGACACGCTGCCCCCTTAGCGAGTAAAAACTATTACGCTTGGTCTTTTGGTCGAAACGGTCCAGTATATATCCTGTAACGGCACTGATTCGTTCCGGCGCTGCCAGGGCTTTTTCAATATCGATGGCGCGAACCTGTGTGTCCTTTACATCATTCGCCATTTTTATTGTGTTAACATAGTCGATTCGGAAAGGCAGTACATTACCGTCGTTAATGGCGTCCACGATGGTATATGTATGAAGATTATCTCCAAATGCCTGCGATGTTGTTTTTAAAAGCGGGTTGCCGCCACTTCCGGCATTTGAGGTGAAAATAGGGGTACCGGTGAAGCCGAAGAGGTGGTAATTTTTGAAAGATTTTAATATTTTTCGATGCATTTCGCCGAATTGCGAGCGGTGGCACTCATCGAAAATTAAAACTACATGTTGTTTATAAATATCGTGCGTTTTGTTTTTTTCGATAAAGACATCCAGTTTTTGAATAGTTGTAATGATAATTTTATATTCATGCGGATTGCCTTTTTCGTTTTTATTTTCCAGTTGACGTTGCAGTACCCTGGTTGATGTATTGCTGTTTGCGGCGCCTTTCTCAAAACGGTCGTACTCTTTCATTGTTTGGTAGTCAAGGTCTTTGCGGTCAACAACAAACAACACTTTATCGATATAGGGTAACGCTGTGGCAAGCTGTGCCGCTTTGAAGCTGGTCAATGTTTTTCCCGAGCCGGTGGTATGCCATATATATCCGCCTGCTTCAATAGTTCCCATTTTCTTGTAGTTATTAGATATTACTACTTTAGATAATATGCGTTCTGCAGCAGCTATCTGATATGGACGCATTGCAAGTAATAGATCTTCCGAGGTAAATATACAGTACTTTGTTAAGACATTCAAAATAGTATGCTTTGTAAAGAATGTTTTTGTAAAATCCACTAGATCCGGTATTACCTTGTTATTAGCATCTGCCCAAAAACTAGTAAACTCATAACTATTGCTCGTTCTTTTGCTTTTTCTTCTTTCTGAATTTAAATGTTCTTTAATATGTGTTTCTCTTACCGTATTACTATAATACTTAGTGTGAGTACCATTAGAAATGACAAATAGCTGTACATACTCAAACAATCCTGTTGATGACCAGAAGCTATCACGTTGATACCTGCTAATTTGATTAAATGCTTCTCGAATAGCTACACCACGTCTCTTTAATTCTACATGCACCATAGGTAACCCGTTAACAAGAATAGTAACATCATATCTTGCTTCATGTGTACCAGCTTTCTCTTCATACTGATTAATAACCTGCAGCTTATTATTGTGTACATTCTTCTTATCTAGTAGATAGATATTCTTCTTAGCTCCATCATCTTTTTCCAGTAACTGAACGTAATCCTCTTGGATTTTTCTTGTTTTTTGTACTATTCCTTCATTTGTATTAGCGATTTTATCTGTAAAAAACTTGTTCCATTCAGTATCTGTAAATGAATAATCATTTAACATTTCTAACTGCTTTCGAAGATTACTTATTAACATACTTTCATTATGAATAGTCAAATATTCATAACCTTGAGTTACTAAAAGCTCTATGAATCCTTTTTCCAACTCTGCTTCAGATTGGTATTTTTCAGACCTAGCATAATACTCTGTCGCATATTCTGATACTACTGTTGCTTCATCTGTACTTGCAACAATATTATATGTACTCATGTCTTCTTCTCCTTAAAGGTTAATAGTTTATCTCTATAATATTCATATTGTTTT